>Ga0315277_10000207_pt1 | contig 99705 bp, 87 predicted proteins | sample YL17G05_15_MG_FD_203695 | JGI IMG/M metagenome (GOLD analysis project Ga0315277, IMG submission 203695) | Sediment microbial communities from Yellowstone Lake, YNP, Wyoming, USA - YL17G05_15 | ecosystem: Environmental > Aquatic > Freshwater > Lake > Sediment | place: USA: Wyoming | collected...
ATCCAGGGCAGCATGGAGTCCGGCGGCACCAGCCGCCCGTAGGTCACTCCCACGTGGAAGACGCGCTCGAACAGGGCTCTCTCGGCCCGGGGCAGCTTGGCTACCAGCTCATCCAGGTCAACGATTTCGACTTCGGATGCCATTGCCATTTGTCTATCCCGCCTTGCCATCGGCCTGCTCTGCCAGTCCTCCTTGGCGGCAGCCAGCCTGCCCACCGAAGGGTGGGTCTAATGCCTGAAGTGCCTCGTCCCTGTGAATACCATGGCCAGCCCATGGTCGTCTGCGGCTTTGATCACTTCCTCGTCACGGATGGAGCCGCCGGGCTGGATGACAGCCGTGACGCCGCCCTGGGCGGCCAGCTCCACGCCGTCGGGGAAGGGAAAGAACGCGTCTGAGGCGAGCACGCTGCCGCGCGACCGCTCGCCGGCGGCGCGCAGGGCCAGATGCACGCTGGTGACGCGGTTCGGCTGGCCGGCGCCCATCCCGATGAGCGCCTGGTCCTTGACCAGCACGATGGCGTTCGACTTCACGTGCTTCACGGCCCGCCAGGCGAAGCGCAGGTCGCGCAGCTCCTCGGCCGTGGGCCCCCGCTTCGTGACGGTCTTCAGACTCAGCTCGCTGTCGGGCTCGCGGTCCTCCTCCTGTAAGAGGGCGCCGCCCGACACCGGCCGGTACTGCATCCCAGCTCCAGACGTGCCACAGGTGATCTGGAGCACCCGCAGGTTACGCTTCTTCTGCAGCAGGGCGAGCGCCTCGTCCTCGTAGCCGGGCGCCACCACCACCTCGTAGAAGGTGCTGCCCATCTCGCGGGCCATCTCCACCGACAGGGGCCGGTTGACGGCCACGATGCCGCCGTAGGCCGAGACGGGGTCGCCGGCCAGGGCCCGTCGATAGGCCTCCGCCTGATCCGGGTGACTGGCCAGGCCACAGGGGTTGGTGTGCTTCACCACGGCCACCGTGCACTCCTCGAAGTCGGAGACGGCCTGCCAGGCGGCGTCGGCGTCCACGATGTTGTTGTAGGAGATCTCCATGCCGTGCAACTGCTTCGCCGCGGCGATGCCGCCTGCCCGACCCGGCAGCGACTGGTCGAGGTAGAGGGCGGCATGTTGATGCGGGTTTTCTCCATACCTAAGATCCAAACGCTTTCGGAGCCCGATTGTTATGGCCTGGGGCAGCATTTGGTCCTTTTCCGGCCCTTTTTCACCCTCCGCCAGCGTCCGCAGGTAGCCGGCGATGGCGGTATCGTAGAGGGCGACGTGCTGGAAGGCCTTCTGGGCCAGCCGCCGCCGCTCCTCGAAAGCGACGGCGCCCGCGCGCAGGGAGTCGAGGACGGGGCCGTAGTCCTCCGGCTCCACCACCACCAGCACGTGGGGGAAGTTCTTGGCCGCCGCCCGCAGCAGCGTGGGGCCGCCGATGTCGATGTTCTCCAGGGCCTCCTCCAGGCTGACCTCGGCCTTCGACACCGTCTCCACGAAGGGGTAGAGATTGCAGGCCACCAAGTCGATGGTCTGGAGGCCGTGGCGGGCCAGCTCTTCCAGGTGCTCCGGCCGGTCGCGGAGGGCCAGGATGCCGCCGTGCACGCCGGGGTGCAGCGTCTTCACGCGTCCGTCCAGGATCTCGGGGAACCCGGTGAGGTCGGAGAGGCTGCGGACGGGGACGCCGGCCGCGGTAAGGGCGGAGTGGGTGCCGCCCGTGCTGTAGACCTCTGCGCCCAGCTCGACCAGGCCGCGGGCGAACTCCACCAGGCCGGTCTTGTCAGAGACGCTGAGAATAGCTCGCATGGCCTAATTCTTGATTAGATAGCATTCTATGCCCTAGTGCCACATGTACCGATCGCGGGGTACAAAGAGCCCAACCAGGATAGAGGTTAGGCTAAGCTGGGGAATAGGGTTCCTCCAGAGGCGGGGCTTGGCTGGCAGCGAGCCGCTCGCCGCCGCAGACTAGACAATAACGATTTGGAGCGCCGGTGTAAAGTGGGCCGCAGTTCTACCCCAGGATTACCCCCTCTGCGCCCTCTCGTCGCACCACACGCCCCACCACCTTCGCCTCCGGCAGCGCCTGCTGCACGGCCGAGGCGCCTTCCTCGGAGCAGACCAGGACCATGCCCAGGCCCATGTTGAATACGCGGTACATCTCGTCGTCGCTGATTCTACCGGTCTTCTTGATCAGATCGAAGATGGGTGGCACGCGCCACGAGCCCCTATCGAAGCTGGCCGCTACACCCTCCGGCAGGATGCGGGCCACGTTGCCGGGTAGGCCGCCGCCGGTGATGTGGGCTATGCCCTTGATGTGACCCAGGAGGGGCTTCAGCTCCTGGTAGTAGCAGCGGTGGGGGATGAGCAGCACCTCGCCCAGGGTCACACCCAGGCCCGGGTAGTAGCGGTCGAGGGTGGCCCGCTCGGCCGCCGGGGCGCCGCCCTTGCCGATGCCGAAGACCTGCCGCACCAGCGAGTAGCCGTTGGTATGAAGTCCGCTGGAGGGCAGCCCCAGCAGCACGTCGCCTTCCTGGATGGTTGAGCCGTCGATGATGCGGTCGCGCTCCACGACGCCGACGATGAAGCCCACCAGGTCGAAGTCACCGGGGGCATAGAGGTCGGGCATGTCGGCCGTCTCACCGCCGATGAGGGCGCAGCCGGCGGCGCGGCAGGCGGAGACTAGCCCCCGCACCACCGCTACCTTCTCCTCCTCGCCCAGGTCGCTGCTGGCCAGGTAGTCGAGGAAGAAGAGGGGCTCGGCACCGGCGGTAAGGATGTCGTTGACGCAGTGGCTGACGAGGTCGACGCCGACGGTGTCATAGCGCCCAAGGAGAGCAGCCAGCTTGAGCTTGGTGCCCACGCCGTCGGCGCTGGCCACCAGCACCGGCTCGCGGTACTGGCCTGCCTGTCCGGTAGGCAGGCCGAGATGGAAGAGGCCAGCGAAGGGCCCAACGCCGGCCAGCACCTCGGGCCGGCCGGCGCTCCGCACCAGCTCCTTGATACGCCCCACCAGGCGCTCGGCAGCGCCGATATCGACGCCCGCCGCCGCGTAGGTGGCCCGTTCTTCCTTGCTCTTGTCCAAGGGGTTCACCCCTACCGGGGAAACTGAGGAGTCACGCTGGACGGCAGCCCCTCGCCGGTCCTATCCCGCATCCTGGCGCAGGACCGGTGCCGGCACCATCTCCGGCCACTCGAAGTCGTGCCGGTCGCGGGCGCCCAGGGCCGGCTCCAGGGCCAGCTTGTCCATCTGGATGGGCACCGACATGGGGTATTCGCCGTTGAAGCAGGCCATGCAGAAGCTCTCGCGGGTCTGGCCCACGGCCTTTACGAGTCCCTCCTGGCTCAGGTAGCCCAGGCTGTCCGCTCCAATGTGGCGCCGGATCTCATCCACCGTCTTCTGGGATGCGATGAGCTCCCAGCGGCTGGCCATGTCCACCCCGAAAAAGCAGGGGTGGGTGATGGGCGGTGCTGTGATGCGCATGTGGACCTCGCGCGCCCCGGCCCGCTGCAGCATCTCCACCACCCGCGGCGTCGTCGTCCCCCGCACGATGCTGTCGTCCACCACCACCACGCGCCGGCCCTGCAGCACCTCGCGCAGGGGGTTGAACTTCAGGTGCACGCCCATGTCCCGGATGCGCTGGTCGGGCATAATGAAGGTGCGGCCGACGTAGCGGTTCTTCACGAGCCCCTCGACGAAGGGGATGCCCGATTCCTGGGCGTATCCGACAGCCGCCGCTGTCGCCGAGTCCGGCACCCCGATGACGACGTCGGCTTCGACAGGGTGCTCGCGGGCCAGTTGGGCGCCCATAGCCATGCGCACCGAGTAGAGCAGCTTGCCCCGTATGACGCTGTCCGGGCGGGCGAAGTAGATGTACTCGAAGATGCAGAAGGCGTCCCGCGGGCTCTCCATGGCCCGGAAGCTGTGGAGACCCTCGCTATCGATGACGATGGCCTCGCCGGGCTCCACTTCTCGCAGGAAGGTGGCACCCAGGTGGTCGAGGGCGCACGTCTCCGAGGCCACGACCCAGCCACCGTTGAGGCGTCCCAAACACAGGGGCCGCACTCCCACAGGATCGCGGACCGCCATGAGGGAGGTCGGCGTTAGGATCACCAGGCAGTAGGCCCCGCGCAGCCGGCGCACCAGGTAGGCGAACCGCTCCTGCCAGTCGCCGCCGGGAGCGCTGGCTAGCACTCGAGCAATGACCTCTGAGTCGGTAGAGGTCACAAACTGCTGTCCTTGCTCCTCCAGGTCGGCCCGCACCGTGTCGGAGTTGACGACGTTCCCGTTGTGGCCCAGGGCAAGAGGCCCGTTGGGGCCGTCCACCTGGATAGGCTGGGCGTTCTGGATGCGGCTGGAGCCGGTGGTGGAGTAGCGCGTGTGGCCTATAGCGATGCTGCCGGGGAGATAGCCCAAGTCCTCCTCATCGAAGACCTGGGCCACAAGACCCATGCCGGTGCGCAGGTGGATGCCACGCCCGTCGGCGGTGGCTATGCCGGCACTCTCCTGGCCCCGGTGCTGTAACGCGTAAAGCCCAAAAAAAGTAATCCTGGCGACATCCTCTCCAGGAGCATAAACTCCGAAGATGCCACAGGATTCCCGGGGCCCTGAATGCAATCTGTTCTCCTGCCCAGAGGCAGCCCCAACTGTCGGTTCGGGCAGGAAGGCCGGTCCCTGGGGGGCAGGGCAGACGCCCCGTCTTCCGTCAAAGGCGGATTCGCCTCTGGCGGAGGGGCCCTGTCCCTGGCGGCCGCTAGCCCTCCTCCATGCCGCACCCTGGCAGCCAGAATTGTACCATCCGGCGACAAGGGCGGTCAAACTCGCTTCTCGTTTGCCACATCCCCCGCACTGCCACTTGTCATGGGGTACGGGCTGTTTCTGGGCGAGCACATCGTGGAGCCGCCAGGGAGCCAGCACGTGCTAGCGGTGCAAAAAGCGCAGACGCAAGAGGTCCCAAAGCACCTGGAGCGCCACCAGGGGCCGCAGGCCCACGTGGGAGCCAGCGACGTGGTCCCAACGAACCGGCACCTCCTCGACCAGCAGACCCCAGCGCTTCGCCAGGTAGAGGAGTTCCACGTCGAAGGTCCAGCCCGAGAGGCGCTGAGCGGCGAAGAGGCGACGCGCCGCCTGGCGGCGGAAGCCCTTCAGGGGGCACTGCGTGTCGTGGAACTCCGGCACGGCCACCAGCCGCCTCACCAGCACAAAGAGACGGCCCGCTAGTCGCCGCAGGGCAGGCTGACTGCTGCGCATGTCCTGCCCGCCCGGGTGGAGACGTGTCCCCACCGCCACGTCGACGCCCGCCTCAAGGCGCTCCAGCACCCGTCCCACCTCCTCCACCGGGACCGCCAGGTCCATGTCCATGAACACCACGTACTCGCCCTGCGCCGCCAGACAGCCCGTGCGCACCGCTGCCCCCTTGCCGCGATTCCGCTCGTGGGCCAGCAGGCGCACCTGGACCCGGTCCGGTGCCGACGGAGTGAAGCCCCGCACCAGCTCCGCTGTGCGGTCCACGCTGCCGTCGTCCACCACCAGCAGCTCGCTGGCGTAGGGACAGGTCGATAGGTACTGATCGACGCGTTGCAGCGAGGGCAGCAGGCGGCGTTCCTCGTTGTAGGCAGGGATCACCAGCGAGAGGTAGCAGATCCTGTCGCCTCCTTCCCTACCTAGAGGATCTTGCTGAGGAAGGTGCGCGTTCGTTCGTGCTGGGCCGCTTCGAAGAACTGGAGCGGGGGCCCTTCTTCCAGGATCTGGCCGCCGTCCATCAGCGCCATGCGGTCGGCGACCTCGCGGGCGAAGCCCATCTCGTGGCTGACGACCACCATGGTCATCCCTTCTCCAGCCAGTTCCCGCATGACCTCCAGCACCTCCCCCACCAGCTCCGGGTCCAGGGCTGACGTGGGCTCATCGAAGAGCATCAGCTTCGGTTGCATAGCGAGGGCGCGGGCGATGGCCACCCGCTGCTGCTGTCCGCCTGATAGCTGCGACGGGTAGACGTTCAGCTTCTCGCCCAGGCCCACCTTCTCCAGCACGCGGACGCCCTCCTCGACGGCGCGCTGCCGGGGAAGACCCCGAACGTGGATGGGCGCCTCGATGACGTTACCGAGGGCCGTCAGGTGAGGGAAAAGGTTGAACCGCTGGAACACTATGCCGATGGTGGCACGCACGCGGGCCACCCGTGCCTCGGGCTCCTCGATCAGCCGGCTGTTGACCTCTCGATAACCCAGGAGCTGCCCGTCGATGTAGATGTGGCCGGCGTCGATCTTCTCCAGGTGGTTGATGCAGCGCAGGAGCGTGCTCTTGCCCGAGCCGCTGGGCCCGATGAGGACCAGTACCTCCCCCTTGGTCACCTGTAGGTTGACGCCCCGCAGCACCTCCAAGGACCCGAAGCTCTTGTGCACCCCCTGCACGTCAAGCATGAGACTCGAGCTGTTGCCCACCTTGTGCGAACCTCCGTCGTTGCTGAGCGCGACCATAGAATAACAGAACGGAGACTCTGTTTCAGCGCTCGCGGCTGCCGCCCAAGGTCCGCAGGACGCGGGTCGTGAGAGGGATCGCCCGCTCGCGCTCGACGATGGCCAGGCGCGCTTCCATCTCCGCCTGCAGCACGCTGAAGGCGGTGGTCATGATCAGGTACCAGATGGAGGCGACGACCAGCAGCTCCATGACCTTGAAGTTCACGGCGTAGATGAGGCGCGCGGCGGTGGTCAGCTCCACGAAGGCGATTACAAAGGCGACAGAGGTGTTCTTGAGCATCGCGATGAACTCGTTGCCGGCGGGCGGAATGACCACGCGCAGCGCCTGGGGCAGAATGACCCGTCGCATGGCCTGCAGGTTGGTCATGCCCAGGGACTTGGCGGCGTCCATCTGGCCCGGCTCGATGGCCTGGATGCCCGCCCGCACGATCTCCGCCATGTAGGCGGCTTCGTTGAGGCTAAAGGTGATGAGGGCGCTCCGGAATGGCGTCAGGAAGTGGGTGAACGCGTCGCTGCCCACCATCTGGGGAAGACCGTTGTAGACCACCAGGAGCTGGATCAGGACAGGCGTCCCCCGGATGAACCACACGTAGAACGCCGAAAACCCCGCCAGTGGTCGGCTGTGGGACACCCGCATGACTGCAAGGATGATGCCCAGCACGGTGCCGAGGAGCATAGCCAGAATGGTGACCTCGAGGGTGTTGCGGACGCCGCGGAGGATGACGTGGTTGAAGAAGAACTCGGTGACGGCGCCGCCGTCGAATCTTATAGCCAGGAAGACATCCATGGGTCACCTCCCACCGTGACGGTCGTGGTGATGCAAAGCCCCCGCCCGTTGGGCGGGGCGGGGGCTTGTGCTGCCGCGTTGAGAGGCCCTCTACTTGATGGAGCCGGCCTCAAGGCCCCAATCGGCCAGGATCTTGTCGTACTGGCCGTTGTCCATGATAGACTGCAAAGCCTTCGTGAGAGCGGTGTTCAGCGCTGTGGAATCCTTGCGCAGGCCGATGCCGTAGGGCGCTGCTTCGAACTGCGGGCCGGCGATTTCCAGCGCGCCGTCCGAGAGGCGGGCGTCGTTGGCGGCGACAGGGTAGTCGGCCGTGACGGCGTCGGCGCGGCCCAGCCTCAACTGCTCGACGGCCAGCGGGTTCTGGTCAAAGGTGGTGATCGATATCTTTTCGGCGCACTGCTCGTTTTGGGCGTCGAGCTGGTCCACCTGGATGGTGCCCAACTGGACGGCCACGCTCTTGCCGCAGAGATCGGCCAGGCTCTGGATGTCCTTTGGGTTCCCGGCCTGAACCAGGATACCGGTGCCCGCTGTGAAGTAGGGGATGAAGTCGATCTCTTGCTGTCGCTTCTCCGTGACCGTCATGGACGACATGATGACATCGAAGCGCTTCGCCTCGAGGGCGCCGATGAGCCCGTCGAAGCCGGTATTGATGAAGTTGACCTTGACACCCAGCTCGTTGGCAATCGCCTTGCCGATGTCAACATCGAGGCCCACGGCGTTCTGGGTGCCCTCCTCGTAGAACTCGATGGGCGCGTAGGCGATATCGCTGCCTATGTCAAGGGTGCCGTCGGACAACTCCGGGACGTTGGCCGCCGCCGACGTGGGCGAGCCAGCGGCAGGCTTCTCCTCCTCGCCGCCGCAGGCCGACGCAACAAAGGCGGCGACGAGCACCACGCAGGCCAGCAATAGACTGTGCCGTAGCCACCGTTTCATAATAAACCTCCCTGTTTCAGAGCCAGGTCCAAACGATCTGTCGCCATCATACCCCGACACGGCGCACTGTCAACCGCCCGGATGCACAGGAGACTCGCGCAGCGGGCAAACGGTGGCTGGAAGACACACCTTGCTCGACTTCTACGCCGCGCACAAATGAAGAAGGGGGCCACGCCCCCTTCAAGAAGTTGGAACCGTCTCCGCCGCCCGAGAGGGCGAAAGCCTCCTCCCGGCTGTCTCTGCTATCCGCTACACCTCCCGGAACTCCCCTTCCACCGTGCCCTCTTCGGGGCCGCCGGCCGGGGCCTCCGGGCCGCCCTCGCCCTCGGCGCCGGGCGGCGGGCCGCCGGCCTGACCGTAGACGGCCGCGCCGATCTTCTGCATCGTGTCGCTCAGTTCGCCCATGGCGCGACGCACGGCGTCCGTATCGCTCCCCTGGAGGGCATCGCGGACCGCCTTCACCTTGGCCTCCACCTCGCCCTTGAGGTCGGCGGGCACCTTGTCGCCCTGCTCGCGGAGGGTCTTCTCCGCCATGTAGGCCATGCTGTCGGCCTGGTTGCGGAGCTCGATCTCCTCGCGGTGGCGGCGGTCCTCCTCGGCGTAGAGCTCCGCCTCCCGCCGCAGTCGTTCCACCTCGTCCTTGGAGAGGCCGGAGCCGGCGGTGATGGTGATCTTCTGCTCGCGGCCGGTGGCCCTGTCGCGGGCGCTCACGTTCAGGATACCGTTGGCGTCGAGGTCAAAGGTGACCTCGATCTGGGGCACGCCGCGCTGGGCCGGCAGGATACCGTCGAGGATGAACCGCCCCAGCGACTTGTTGTCGGCGGCCATGCTGCGCTCCCCCTGGAGCACGTTGATCTCCACGCTGGGCTGGTTATCGGCCGCGGTGCTGAAGGGCTGGCTCTTGGCAGTGGGGATGCGCGTGTTGCGCTCGATGAGGGGCGTCATGACGCCGCCCAGGGTCTCGATGCCCAGGGTCAGGGGCGTGACGTCCAGCAGGAGGATGTCCCGCACCTCGCCCTTGAGCACGCCAGCCTGGATGGCGGCGCCGATAGCCACCACCTCGTCCGGATTGACCCCCTTGTGGGGCTCCTTGCCGAAGAACTGGCGCACCTTCTCCTGCACCAGCGGCATGCGGGTCTGCCCGCCGACCAGCACCACCTCGTCGATCTGGGCGGAGGTCATACCGGCGTCGGTCAGAGCCTGCTGGCAGGGCCCCAGGGTCTTCTCCACCAGGTCGCCCACCAGTTGCTCCAGCTTGGAGCGGGCGAGTGTGATGTTCATGTGCTTGGGGCCCGAGGCGTCGGCGGTGACGAAGGGCAGGTTAATATCGGTCTGCATGACGGTGGAGAGCTCCACCTTGGCCTTCTCCGCCGCCTCCTTCAGGCGCTGGAGGGCCATGCGGTCCTGCCGCAGGTCAATGCCCTGGTCGCGCCTGAACTCGTCCACCAGCCACTCCATGACCCGCTGGTCGAAGTCGTCGCCGCCCAGGTGGGTGTCGCCGTTGGTGGACTTGACCTCGAAGGTGCCTTCGCCGATCTCCAGAATGGAGATGTCGAAGGTACCGCCGCCCAGGTCGAAGACGGCGATCGTCTCCTCGCCCTTCTTGTCCAGCCCGTAGGCCAGGGAGGCCGCCGTGGGCTCGTTGATGATGCGCAGCACCTCCAGGCCGGCGATCTTGCCGGCGTCCTTGGTGGCCGAGCGCTGGCTATCGTTGAAGTAGGCGGGGACGGTGATGACCGCCTCGGTGACCGGCTCCCCCAGGTAGGCCTCGGCGTCGGTCTTCATCTTCTGGAGGATGAGGGCCGAGATCTCGGGGGGCGAGTAGGGCCGGCCGCCCATCGAGACGCGGGCATCGCCGTTCTCGGCGGCGTCGATCTTGTAGGGGAGGATCTTCACGTCCCGCTGCACCTCGTCGTCCGAGAAGCGGCGGCCCATGAGGCGCTTGATGCTGAAGATGGTGTTCTCCGAGTTGGTGATGGCCTGTCGCTTGGCCACCTGGCCCGTCAGGCGCTCGCCCGACTTGCTGATGGCGACGACGGAAGGGGTGGTGCGCCCGCCCTCGCTGTTGGGGATGACGACGGGCTCGCCGGCCTCCATGACGGCCATGCAGCTATTCGTGGTGCCTAAGTCAATTCCTATTACTTTAGCCATGATTATCACCCCTGCTTGGAGAAAGTTTCACGCTGTCTTGGCGTCGATGCCCTACAGCGGCGTAGCCGCCTTCCACGCGGCTTCAATGACCGACCTTATTGCCTGGATAACCGCGCCATCCTCCATGAGGCTGACGGCGAACCCCTTGAGACCTGCATCTTTGATGGAAGCGCCAAGGTGATAGCACCTGGCATCAGCGAGGATGAAGCGGTCGTGTAGTAACGTGGAGCCACCTCGCGCTTCGACATCGTGACCATCGTTGCGGAACTTCTGCATCTCCAGGGTGAAGTCCGTGGGCACGTTGCGCGTCAGGACGCGTATCTCGACCCCCGGTTGAACGTTCGAAAGTAGCTCAAACAGCGTGCCATCCACGTAAGGATCAGCGACGAGTAAGGAATTGGCGCCTTCCTTGACGATGTCACGGATCTTTACGTAGGCCTCATGCTCATGGGCCGGAGGGACGAAAACCTCCTTCGCACCGCTGCTAATGTCCCAGGGCTTCATAGCCGCGCCTTCCCACGGAAAGACGTCGAAGCCCGCCATCCGGAGCTTGAAGTCCACGTCCATCATTGTCTTCACAAGCTCGGGAAAGTGCTCGATGAAGCCCCTGTACGCACTGTGGACATGTTGGTTCGCCAGGATATCTGCGCGGTCCCTTTCGTTCAAACGCGCCTGGGCAAAATAGAGGTAGTGACAACTTCCCCCCAACACGTTGCAGGACTGAAAGGGGCGAAACCCCAGCCTCTCAAGCACGCCTTCAGGCTGGAGAGAGCCGGAGAGAGTGCCAAACCTAGGATCTGCGTGAATAACGAAGGAAGCATGGTGGTCCGAGGTCTTGAGGTAGGCGAGCCGAAAGCGAATGCCACCACGCTCTATCTCGTCTGAGCACGGTTGGTTGCTTAACCCCGTATGTCCGTCTTGTTGGCCGTAACTTATCCGCACAGCACTGGTCTCTTCGGGTACTGCTCACGCTATCGGTGCCGAAGCCCGTGTGCCCCGGCCAGGGGTGCTACCCCGCGAAAGTAGTTCATACGAACAATTAAGATAGCTTGCAGGGGACACCCCTGCACGACCCGACCAGAGGGGGCAGACCCCCTCTGGACTCCCCCTGGTCTTCTCCTGCGTAGCTGCAGGGCTTTAGCCCTGCCCGATGCAGACCTGAAGGTCTGCAGCTACGGTGATTCGGGCCTCCGCCGGTTGAAACCCATGCCTGCCGACAGGCAGGGGCGGCTTCCATCCTGAGAAGCTGCGGGTTTCAACCCGCAGAGTGGATGCCCGTAGCGGCGACCTTTTCTGCCGGAGGCAGACCCGCCTCTGGCGGGAGGTCGCCACGTGCTTCACCCACGAGAGGCCCGTGGCGAGCTTCCGCCTTAGGCGGACCCGCCTACGGCGGGAAAGCTCGCCCCTACGGGGATTCCCCCTCCCGCACCTCCGGCTTCTCGCCTTCCGCCCCCTCCTCCGCCTTCTTCCCCACGACCACCATGGCGGGGCGGATGACGCGGTCGCCGAGGCGGTAGCCCTTCTGGACCTCGGCCACCACCTTCCCCTCCTCGCCCTCGCCGTACATGACGGCCTCGTGCACGTTCGGGTCGAAGGTCTCGCCCTCGGCCTTGATCTCGCTGACGCCGGCCGCCTCCATCACAGCCTGGAACTTGCGATAGATGAGGCGGATGCCGTCCACCCAGGTCAGCCCGGCCAGGCGGATGTCGACGCTCATCAGCGCCCGCTCCAGGTCGTCGAGCAGGGGCAGGATGTTGATGACGAGGGCGGCGGCGGCCAGGCGGCCGTACTCCTCGCGCTCCTTCTCGGCCCGGCGCTTGAGGTTCTGGTAGTCGGCGGCGGCCCGCTGCCAGTTCGCCAGGTAGGACTCCGCCTTCGACTTCTCCTCCTCCAGACGGGCCTTCAGGGTCTCTACGTCCTCCGCCTCTACGGGCGCCTCCTCGACGGCGGCCTCATCGGGGGCGGCGTCGCCGCCCATGCGCGAGGAGGCCCGCCGGTCGACGATGTGTTCCTCTTCCTTCTTGTTCTCCGTCATGGCATCAATCACCCAGCCCCGCCAGGGGGTTGCTGTTCCCTGCTACACGTACTGACTGACGAGGTCGCTCATGAGGGCGCCCAGGTAGCGCACGGTGGATATGGTGTGCGGGTAGCGCATGCGAGTGGGCCCCAGCACCGCCAGAGCGCCGCTGAGGGCGCCCGGCACGCCGTAGCGAGTCACCAGCAGGCTGCACTCACTTAGGGCGTCCTCCTGGTTCTCACGGCCGATGACGACGGTGACTCCTTCGCCGGCCAGGCTCCGCAGGGGCAACATGCGGGTCAGGCTGTACTCGTCGAGTACCGCCAGCAGGTCCAGCATCTTCTCGGTGCGGGAGAACTCCGGCTGGCCGAGGACCAGGGGCACCCCCTCCAGGAAGGCCTCGTCGTAGCGGCCCTCGTCCTCAGCGGTCATGAGGGCGCGCACCTCCTCCATGACCTGCGATTCGAGAGGAGACAGCTCCGCCGCCTTGCTCTGGGCCTGGGGGGCCGTCAGCCCCTTGTAGAGGTCCGTCAGCCTGTGAGCTGCGGTCGTGAGCTCGTCCTGGCTCAGCGCCTCCGACAGGGTCAGCACCTGTTGCATCAGGCGCCCGTCCTGGAGCACCAGAACCAGCAGGACCACCAGGTCGTGCAGGTTGACCAGCTCCAGGTGCTTGAGGCGGCAGTGGGGCGAGCGCGGCGTGGTGACCACGGCCATGTTGCGCACCGCCTGGGCGAGGACGGCCGCCGCCAGGCGAATCCACTCCTCCAGGTCCCGTCCCGCCTGGTGGAACTGGTGGCGAATGGTCTCTCGCTCCTCCTGCGTCAGGTCCTGCTCCTCCATCAGGCTTTCGATGTAGTAGCGATAGCCCTTGTCGGAGGGGACGCGCCCCGCCGAGGTGTGGGGGTGGGTGACGTACCCTTGCTCCTCCAGCCTCGCCATCTCGTTGCGAATAGTGGCCGGCGAGACGGCCAGGCGGTACTTGCGTACCATGGTCTCTGAGCCCACCGGCATGGCCGACTCCACGTATTCTTCGACGATGAGGCGCAGGATTCGAGAGCGACGCTCCGCCAGCATAAGTGCTCTTCAGAGCCCCGTCCCCATAGGGGACGGGAGTCCTCCTCCCCGAATTAGCACTCTAACCATGAGAGTGCTAACTACGATCAGAATCTAGCACCGGCCCGAATCATTGTCAAGGGGGCGTCACCGGCAGTATCCACGCCAAGTAGTGTGGGGCCATGCCCGCGGACGGCGTTGACTATACCAAATGGCTAGCTATCATAGCGTGATGGTGGGCTTGGAGCCGGGGCTGCACCGACTGCCTCGGCCCCCTGTTGAGCTGGCTGACCCCTAACAAGGAGACACGATGGCCCCCTCTACAGAGTTCCCCGGCAATGTCTTCTTCTACCTTCTCTTCATAGGTTTCATAGCGTTCTTCCTCTGGGCGGTATTCCTCCGGCTCCGGGTCATCCTCCGGGGCAAGATGGTGGTCCGCTGGGACCAGCTTCCCAAGCGTGTCATCACGGCCGCCGGCCTCGTCGTGGGCAACTGGCGGGTGGCCAGTCGGCGCCGCTACTGGCTCTCGGGCATTGCCCACACCATGATCTTCTGGGGCTTCATCACCCTCCAGGTCCGTACCCTGAACTTCCTCCTTGACGGCGTCCACAAAGACGTGAGCCTCCAGAGCCTCCTGGGGGGTGTTTACACCTACTACCGGCCGGTTATGGACCTCTTCGACGTCCTCGTCATCGTGGGCGTGGGCATAGCCATGTTCCAGCGCATAGTGCTGCGGCCCGCACGAATGACCCTCAACGTAGACGCCTGGATCATCCTGGGCCTGATCGACTTCCTGATGATCTCGGACGTCATGCAGAACAGCTTCGAGATCGCCCTGGATCGGGGGAGCAAGGACTATCTGACGTTCTTCGGCTTCGGGGTCGCCAACCTGTGGGACCGCGTCGGCTTGCAGGGGAGCGCCGCTCAAGGCCTGCACACCGCCTTCTGGTACGCGCACCTCATCGACTTCCTGGTCTTCCTCTGCTTCCTGCCCTTCTCCAAGCACTCACACGTCATCTCGGTCTCCTTCAATGTCCTCTTCCGCACTCTCCAGCCGACGGGCGTTCTCCAGCCCATGCCTGACCTGGAGACGCTGGAGGTCTTCGGCGCCGGTCGGGTGAAGGACTTCACCTGGAAGCAGATGCTGGACTTCTACACCTGCACGGAGTGCGGCCGCTGCGAGATCAACTGCCCTGCCTTCCTCACCGGCAAGGCCCTTTCGCCCAAGAAGATCATGCCCGACCTGCGCCACACCACCCAGTTGCACGTGGTGCCGGCCTTCTCCCCCCACAAGCTCGGCTCCATCCCCCTCGACGGGGAGGTGAACGAGACCATCGAGCACGTCGGCTTCGACCCCGTCTGGGACTGCGTTACCTGCGGCGCCTGCCAGGAGCAGTGCCCTGTCTTTATCGAGCACATCTCCGAGATCATGGAGATGCGCCGCTTCCTGGTCATGAACGAGGCCAACATGCCGGAGCTGGCTCAGGCCACCCTCATGCAGCTCGAGCAGCGCGGACACCCGTGGCGCGGCACCGTCCTTACCCGCACCTCCTGGATGGAGGACATGGGCGTGGAGGTGCCCCTTTTCACCGGCGAGCAGGAGTACCTCTACTGGGTGGGCTGCTCCGGCGCCCTGGTGGAGCGCAACATACCCGTCACTCAGGCCGTGGCCCGACTCCTCATGGAGGCGGGGGTCAGCTTCGGCGTGCTGGGCGAAGAGGAGACCTGCTCCGGCGACCCGGCCCGCCGCCTCGGCAACGAGTACCTGTTCCAGCTTCAGGCGCAGCAGACCATCGAGATCCTTAACTCCAAGGGGGTGAAGAAGGTCATCACCAACTGCCCCCACTGCTTCAACACCTTCAAGAACGAGTACCCTCAGTTGGACGGCCACTACGAGGTCATCCACCACTCAGAGTTCCTGGCCCAACTGGTCCGCGAGGGCCGCCTGCGGCCAAAGGATGGCCTGCCCCAGAAGGTGACCTACCACGACTCCTGTTACCTGGGCCGCCACAACGGGGTATTTGAGGCGCCGCGGGAGGTCCTCTCCAGCCTGCCGGGAGTTGAGCTGGTGGAGATGCCCCGCAGCCGCCGCACGGGCTTCTGCTGCGGCGCCGGTGGGTCGCACATGTGGCTGGAAGAATCCAAGGGCAAGCGCATCAACAACGAGCGCGCCGAAGAAGCGCAGGCCACCGGCGCCCAGGTGGTGGCCACGGCCTGCCCCTTCTGTATCCAGATGTTCGATGACGGCATTCCAGCCGTGGAGCCCGACGAGACGAAGCGTATGCGCGTCCTCGACGTGGCCGAGCTCCTTGAGGCGGCGACGGTCCCCGCCGCTGCTGCCCGCCAGCAAGAGCTCGCCCGTCCCGAGGTCGCGCCTGTGGAGGGAGAAGGCAGCTAGTAAGCTATGGTCCGCCACTGGCGGACCGCTAGGGGGAGCGTGAGGTTCGCCCAAGAGCCCTTCTTCCAGTAGCCCTGTCAAGCCCTGTAGTCATCTCTAATGCCAAAGGCAGGAGGTAAAGCATGCCGTTAAACATGATCGTGTGCGTCAAACAGGTACCAGACCCGGAGACGCCCCCATCGAGCTTTCGGGTCGACGAGGCCACCAAGAAGGTGGTTCCAGCGGCCGGCGTCCAGCCGGTCATCAGCCAGTTCGATGCCATCGCCGCCGAGGCCGCACTCCGCATCCGCGATGCCGCTGGTGAGGGTAAGATCACCATCATCAGCATGGGGCCCGCCGGCGCCCGCGACGTCATCAAGCACGGCCTGGCGATGGGCGCTGACGAGGGAGTCCTGCTGTCCGACCCCGCCTTCGATGACGGGGACAGCTACACCACCGCCCTGGCGCTCACCACCGCCATCAAGAAGCTAGGCGATTTCGACATCATCTTCTGCGGTCGCCAGGCCGTGGACTGGGACATGGGCGTCACCGGCTCCGCCATGGCCGAGATGCTGGGGCTGCCCACGGCCACTCTGGCCAAGGATGTCCAGCACAAGGACGGCAAGCTGGTCGTGGAGCGCGTTCTCGCCGACGGCACCGAGACGGTGGAGGTGCCCGTCCCCTGCTTGGTTACGGTCAGCAACGAGATGGGAGAGCCCCGCTACCCCAAGCTCCAGCAGATCATGGCCGCCGCCCGCAAGCAGGTCACTGTGTGGTCTGCCTCGGACCTCGGACTGGACGCCAGCCAGGTGGGAAAGCAGGGTGTTCGCCTCAACTTGGAGCGCCTGTTCATCCCTGTCGTGGAGGGCAAGTGCGAATTCGTCGAAGGGGAAACGCCCGAGGAAGCCGCCAACGCCCTCGCCCAGAAGCTGCGCGAGGCTAAGCTGGTCTAGACTGCGCTGACTTACTCCCCAGAAGGAGAACGAAGAATGGCTAACGAAAACGGAGTCCTCATCGTCGCCGAGACCGCTGACGGAACCCTGGCCCCCATCACTGCCGAGCTGCTGGCAGCCGCTCGCCGTCTCGGCGGCAGCCTGGGCCAGCCCGCCTGCGCCGCCCTGGTCGGTTCCGGTGTCGCTGGCCTGGCCCAAGAGGCCATTGCCTTCGGCGCCGACAAGGTGTTCGTCGCCGACGACGCCCAGCTCGCCCAGTACACCACCGATGCCTACGTAGCCGCCCTGGAGCAGGTCTGCCGCCAGGCCAATCCGGCCGCCCTCCTCCTGGGCCAGACCGATGTCGGCCGCGACCTGGCGCCAAGCCTGGCCTTCCGCCTGGGCACCACCGTCGCCATGGACTGCGTCGAGCTGGATGTCCAAGACGGCAAGGTGGCCATGACCCGGCCCTGCTACGGCGGCGCCGCTCGCGCCGTCCATACCAGCAAGACCATGCCCCAGATGGCCACCGTGCGGCCCAAGTCCAACGAACCCCTGCCTAAGGACACCTCCCGCAAGGGCGAAGTGGCCACGGTCAGCGTGTCGCTGGACCCCTCCGCGATGCGCATCAAGCTCTTGGAGAAGAAGCAGGCGGAGGCGGTGGGCATCCGCCTGGAGGATGCCGAGGTCGTCGTCTGTGGAGGCCGCGGCATCGGCGGGGCGGAAGGCTTCCAGACCCTGGATGCGCTGGCCAGCGTTCTGGGCGGCGCCGTGGGCGTCACCCGCGCTGTCTGCGACATGAACTGGCGCCCTGTGTCAGAGCAGATCGGCCTCACCGGCAAGGTGGTGAGCCCTACGCTGTACTTCGCCATCGCCCTCTCTGGTGCCAGCCAGCACATGGCGGGCTGCTCCGGCGCCAAGAACATCATCGCGATCAACAAGGACCCAGAGGCCAACGTCTTCAAGTCCGCCCGCTTCGGCATCGTCGGCGACTACCGCCAGGTCATGCCGGCCCTGCTGGAGGCGGTCAAGAAGCTCAGGGCCTAGCGGTCCGCAGCCTGCGAAGATACGAGGAGCGAGGGAACGCCATCGGCGCTCCCTCGCTTCTGGCTGCTCTTAAGGGGCAGCCGCTGCTTCCTACGTGGGCCGGACTCCTCTGGCGGTTGAACCCGGCCGCCGGCACGTGGAGCACTTCTTTCCCCTGTGCTAGCCTAAGGGCACTGTGAAGAACCTCTCCCCCCAGGGGCGTATCGTCCTCTACACGGCGCTGGCTCACGCCCTGGTCCACACCATCGAGCTTACCTACGCTGCCCTTCTCCTCCGCATCGGCGCCGAGTTCGGCCAGGGGGAGTTCATGCTGGGCGTGATCGCCAACGTCGCCGCCTTCACCGTTGGGGCGGGCGCTCTGCCAGGGGGCTTCCTCGTGGATCGCCTGGGCTCGCAACGGATCATCACCTTCAGCTTCCTGGCGGCGGCGGCCGCGTCGCTGCTGGTGGGTCTCTCGCCCAACGCCTTTCTTCTGGGGGTCTTCCTGGGACTGCTGGGGCTGGGCATCGGCCTCTACCACCCGGCCGGCCTCTCTCTCATCGTCCAGGGTGCCGAGAAGAGGGGCCTGGCCCTGGGCTACCATGGTGTCGCCGGCAACATCGGCGCCGCACTGGCCCCGGCCCTGGCCGTGGGGCTCGCCGTGGCCATCGACTGGCGGGCCGCCTATTTCTTCCTGAGCGGGCTGGCTCTGCTGCTGGTGCTCCTCCTACGGGCCATCCGTCTGCCCGAGGTGGGGCCCCGGCAAGCGGCAACCCCGGCACCGGCGGCCACCGATGGGGTGCGGTCAGCACGGGCACTCATGCCATTGTTCCTGGTGTATGGTGTCTTCGTGCTCAACGGCTTCATCTACCGCGGCAGTATAACCTTCTTGCCCGCCCACATAGAGGAGAACGTGCACATCAGCATCCTGGGCATCAACGAGGCGGCCCTGGCTGGCTCTTTGACCACCGTTGCCCTCCTGTCCGGCTCGGTGGGGCAGTACCTCGGAGGCAGCCTGTCCCAGCGCCACGTCCTGGAGCGGCTGGCGCCACCGATGGCCCTGGCTGTGGTGCCAGCCCTCCTGTTGATGGGGGTCAGCAGCGGCCTGGCCCTGGTGGCGGCCTCGGCGGCCTTCGTCTTCTTCAACTTCAGCGGCCAGCCCGTCTACAATGGCCTCATCGCCGACTACACCCCCCAGGGCACGATGGGCCGGAGCTACGGCATCTCCTTCTTCGCCGCTTTCGGGCTCGGGTCGGCGGCGGCGAGCTTCGCCGGCTTCTTCGCCGAACGCTGGGGCACGGGCTCGGTGTTCCTCTCCCTGGCCGGCTTCGCCCTGCTGGCGATGATCCTGACCCTGGCCATATGGCGACTGGCGTCGGGGCAAGGGGGTCTGGCGGCTCCAAGGCCAGCGGCGGTGCCTGCCGACCCGGCGACCGGTGGGCCGGGAGCGGTCGGCCTGCAATAGGGGGTATCGACATGGGGTGGAAGGTTCGCGTCGAGGGCAGCGACCTGCGCTTCAGCGCCGCCCACTTCACTACCTTTGAGGGGCAGTGCGAGCCCCTACACGGCCACAACTACGCCGTCACCGTCGAGGTGGAGGGGGAGTTGACGGAGGACTCCTGGGTGGTGGACTTCGTCAAGCTGCGAAAGATGGCCCGCCGCATCTGCGACGAGCTGGACCACCGCTTCCTCCTCCAGCGGGAGAGCCGCGTGCTGGAGATCAACGAGGGGACGAGCAACTGGAGGGTGCGCTTTCGCCCCGGCGGGCGGCCGTCTGGCCGGGAGCGCGGCTGGGCCCTGCCCAAGGCCGAGGTGGTGGCCCTCCCCATCGACAACTCGACGGCGGAGCGCCTGGCGGAGTGGTTCGCCGGCCGCATGGGCGAGGAGCTGCGGGCCGCCGGCGCCACCAACGTCACTGCCATCACCGTCGGCATCGAGGAGGCGCCGGGGCAGGCGGCGTGGTACAGGCAGCCCATTTGACACACGCTCCTTCCTCTGCTACCATCTCGGCTACAGTCGGTCGATAGTCCACTCAAGATGGCCTACCACTGCATGGCGATGCCTCGGCCCGAGCGAGTCGGGCCACCCCAAGCGGACAGCTAGTCCAGCCCGCTCCGGGTCTGCCCGCCTCTGGCGGGCCCGGTGCCCCTTCGAGGTATCGCCGTTATGTCTTTTGCCATAGCCCTGAAGTGCCGTGAGTGTGGGCGAGAGTACCCTCTCGACCCTATACATGTCTGTGAGTTCTGCTTTGGCCCCCTGGAGGTGGCCTATGACTACGAGGCCATGCGCAAGACGGTCACCCGTGAGGCCATCGAGCGCGGGCCTCTCACCCTCTGGCGCTACCGCCACCTCCTGCCCTGCGACGCCGAGGGCGCCGTGGACATTGGGGCCGGCTTCACGCCCCTCTTCCGGGCTGCCAACCTGGGTGAGGAGCTGGGCCTGCGTCACCTCTACATCAAGAACGACTGCGTGAACCCTACCTGGTCCTTCAAGGACCGGGTGGTGGCAGTGGCCAGCACCAAGGCGCGGGAGTTCGGGTTCACCACCCTGGCCTGCGCCTCCACAGGCAACCTGGCCAACAGCGTCTCCGCCCATGCGGCCAAGGCGGGCATGGACGCCTTTGTCTTCGTGCCCTCCGACCTGGAGTCGGGCAAGCTGGTGGGATCCGCCGTCTACGGCGCCACCCTGGTGGCCGTCGACGGCAGCTACGACGAGGTAAACCGCCTCTGCTCGGAGCTGGCGGACAAGTACGGCTGGGCCTTCGTCAACATCAACGTCCGCCCGTATTATTCCGAAGGCAGCAAGACCCTGGCCTATGAGGTGGGGGAGCAACTGGGCTGGCGGGCCCCCGACCACTGCATCGTCCCCCTGGCCAGCGGCTCCCTCTTCACCAAGATATGGAAAGGTTTCAACGAACTGGCTAAACTGTGGCTCGTCGATAGCGTGCAGACCAGGATGTCCGGGGCCCAGGCGGCGGGCTGCTCGCCCATCGTCAACGCCTGGCAGGCGGGGACCCTGAACGTCAGGCCTGTCAAGCCGAAGACCATCGCCAAGTCGCTGGCCATCGGCAACCCCGCCGACGGCTACTACGCCTTGCGCACGATGGCTGACTCCGGCGGGTCGGCCGTGGCCGTGAGCGACGACGAGGTGGTGGAGGGCATCCGCCTCCTGGCCGAGAGCGAGGGCATCTTCGCCGAGACGGCCGGTGGCGTGGTAATCTCTGGTCTGCGACGGTTGGTCGAGGCCGGCCGCGTGGGCCGCGACGAGCTGGTGGTGGCCTTCATCACCGGCAGCGGGCTGAAGACGCAGGAGGCCGTCTGGGGGCGCCTGCGGGAGCCGCTCCGCATCGAGGCCACCGTAGGCGCCTTTGAGCAGGCCCTGGGACAGCGTGAGGAGGCGCTGCCTGCCGGCTGAGCCCGGGGCGGCATCGAGAGGAAAGAGCATGGCCAAGCAGCGTGTGAAGTTTACCTTTCCCCAGGAGCTTATCACTCTGCCCGTCATCTATGAGCTGGGCAAGAACTTTAACCTGGTGACTAATATCCGCCGGGCCGACGTCACCGAGGATCGCGGCTGGGTGGTGCTGGAGTTGGACGGCGACCTCCAGGAGATCGAGCGCGGCATCCAATGGGTCACGTCTAAGGGCGTGCGCGTCGATCCCGTGGAGGGCGACATCGTCGAGGGCTGATCTGCCTGTGGCCGACCCGGACAGCAACGGAGGTATTACATTGAGCGTGACAGTGCGTATCCCCGCGCCGCTGCGCAAGGTTACCGGCGAGCGCGAGGTCGTCACTGCCGACGGCGGCGGCAGCCTGCTGGAGACCATCAACCGCCTGGACCAGGAGTACCCGGGCCTGAAGGAGCGCATCTGCGACGAGAGCGGCGAGCTCCGCCGCTTCGTCAACATCTACGTCAACGGTGAGGACGTGCGCTTCCTCTCCGGGCTGCAGACGACCGTCAAGGCGGGCGACGAGGTGAGCATCGTACCCGCCGTGGCCGGCGGCTAGCGACCCGGCCCGTCCGTAGACGACATCGGGGTGGCGCCTCTGCCTGACAGCGGGCAGGGGCGCCGCTGTGTCCAATCTTGCCCTCTAGCAGTGTGCTGATAAACTCAAGGGCCGTTCGTGGTTCGACAGGCTCACCACGAACGGAATCTAAGAACCGCTCGTCCTTCGACAGGCTCAGGGCGAGCGGCGACATTTTCAGCATCTGCAAGTGCGGGTAGGGCAGCTGGCTCAGGGCGGCGGGCTCGGCGAAGGGCTGTGGGCCGGAGAGGGCGAGGGCACGGCGGTAGGGGTGGCGTGCGGCGACGGCGATGGCTTCGGCGTCGCTGTCTCCACTATCCCCGTGGGAGTCTTTTGGCCCACCGGCGTCTTCGTTGGCGTCTCAGTGGACAGCGCCGTGAGTGAGGCCGTCGGCGAGGGGGTGGCCGTGCCGGTGGGCGAGGGCGTCCTCGTGGCGGCAGCCGCCGTGGGCGTCGAGGTCGCCGTGCGCGTGGGTGTGGGCGTGCAGGTGACCCGCCCCGGTGTGCCGGGGCCGGCGCTTCCGCAGCCCTCCAGGGCGGCCCCCGGCGTCGACGTAGGCCGGCCGCCAGCGGAGCCGTCCCCGCTATCGCCCGAGAGCACCGCCAGCCAGAGAACCAGGGCGGCCACCGGCAGGGCCAGGAGCGCGGCCGCCCCCACCAGGATGGCGAAGGCGGGCCCGCCTGCTGAGCCGCCGGCGGCCAGGGGGCCGCGCGGACCCTGTGGAGGCGGGCTCATCGAAGGGGGGCGCGGCGCTGCCCCTCTCACCGTCGCGGCGGCGATGCCGGCCCCGGCCTGGACGGCGGTGTAGGCCAGCAGGTCTTGGAGGACGGCCTCCTTCACGCCCGGCGCCGGAGACACAGGCAGGAGGGCGGCCATCACCTTCAGGGGCGGGACCAGCCGCTTCCTGGTCTCGGAGCAGGTAGGACAGGCCGCCACGTGGGCGCTCACCAGCCGACGCGACTCGGGCGGCAGGACGGCTTTCTCCATGCTGGCGGCGAGCTGCTCCAGTTCCGCGCACTGCCGTCGGCCCAACCTGAGCACGAGAAGGGAAGTGAAGGCCTCGTCGGCTGCTTTCTTCAGGCGCGAGGCCATTCCTCCCGCCTTAAGCCTCCCTACGGAGATCACCTGCCCCACTTGAGCGGCGTTCAGTTCCCGACGCAGGCACAGGTCCAGGAGAGCATACTCCGTGCGGTCGAGGCTGACCGCCGCCTCCCAGATGATCAGCGCCTCCTCCTGGGCCCAGGCCGTCTCCCCGGAACTCGCCAGCTTGTCCGCATCCACCTGCGCGAAGGCGGAAGCTTCTTCCTCCTCGCCGTCGGCAGCGATACCGGCCACCGGCGGCCCTACGCCCTCCATCGCCGCCTGGTAGGCAGCAGCCAGAGCCACCAGTCGGGGGTTCCCTCGCCAGCGCCCCTCGGAGAGCCGCCGACGGAGGCGCACGAAGGTCGAAAGGGCGGCTGGCACCACTTTCCGGCGGGAGAGGAGCAGACGCAGCAGAAAGTCGTGAACGTCCTCAAAGAGGCGGCCGTACAGGGCGACGAAGGCCGCCTGGTCTCCCCGGGCTGCCCTGGCGGCCAGGGCCTGGTCGCTTTCCGGGAGCTGTTGACTCATCAGGCTTTCTGACATCGAACGCCCCTGCGTGCGTGCATTGTAGCACCAGGCCCAAAGGCCCCCAAGGTCTAGGGAGGCGAGCGTAGGCCGCGAGCATACTGTGGATTCGGGACAGGCTCACGCTGGACGCACCTGGGAGCCTCTCACGCTTGTTCGCGGCGGGCTGAGCATGCTAGAATTGTTGATGCAATTACTTAACTTTCCACTGGAACTGACAAGGGCGGAGGTGACGGCCGGTGCGCGTGTCCACCAAGGGTGACTACGGCGTGCGCGCCCTCATCGAGCTGGCTCACCACTTCGGGCAGGGCACCCTCCAGAGCGCCGAGATCGCCGCTCGACAGAGTATCCCCGAGCCCTACCTGGACCAGCTCCTCACTACCCTGCGTCGGGCGGGCTTCATCCGGAGCGTCCGCGGGCCCCAGGGAGGACATGCCCTCGTCCGCGAGCCCGAGAACCTCAAGCTAAGCGAGGTCATAGCCGTGCTGGAGGGCTCCCTCTCGCCCATCGCCTGCCTGGACGAGCCCACTGGCTGCGGCAAGCCGGGCTTCTGCCCTCAGCGCGCGGTCTGGGAGGCCGTGCGCGCCGCCACCCGGCAGATCCTGGATGACATCTCCATCGGTGACCTGGCAGCCCGCGAGCGCGAGGCCAGTAACGGCGGCGGGCGCTATGTCATTTAGAGAGTTGAGGGGGTAGGCAGCAATTACGCGCTCTGAGCTCAAGCAGGAGACAGCGAAGCTCGTCGCCGATAGCGTGCTCGACCTGGTGGGGAACACGCCCCTGGTCCGCCTGCGACGGGTGATCCCTGAGGGCAGCGCCGAGGTTCTGGGCAAGGTGGAGTCCCTGAACCCGGCGGGCAGCATCAAGGACCGCATCGCCCTCAGCATGATCGAGGACGCGGAGGAGCGGGGCCTCCTCAAACCCGGCGACACCATCGTCGAGCCCACCAGCGGTAATACGGGCGTCGGCCTGGCCATGGTGGCGGCGGTCAAGGGCTACCGCCTCATCCTCACCATGCCCGAGGACATGAGCGTGGAGCGGCGCAAGCTCTTCAGCCGCTACGGGGCCAAGCTGGTGCTGACGCCGGCCATCGAAGGGATGAGTGGCGCCGTCTACGCTGCTCAGGAGCTGGTAGAGAAGAACCCCGGCTACTTCATGCCCCAGCAGTTCAACAACCCCGCCAACCCGGAGATCCACCGCCGAACCACAGCCCGCGAGATCTTGGGGGCGACGGCGGGGCGGCTGGACGCTTTTGTAGCGGGGGTGGGCACCGGCGGCACCGTCACCGGCGTCGGCGAGGTACTGAAGGAGCTGAATCCGCGCATCCTGGTGGTGGCGGTGGAGCCCGCCCGCTCGCCGGTCCTGGCGGGAGGCAAGGCCGCGCTACACGCCATCCAGGGCATTGGGGCCAGCTTCGTGCCCGGCGTGCTCAACCGCGAGGTTATCGACGAGATAATCGCTGTGCGGGACGAGGACGCGCTGGCGATGACGCGACGGCTCACGAGCGAGGAGGGCCTGCTGGTGGGCATCTCAGCGGGGGCCAACGTCCACGCTTCCGTGGCTGTAGCCCGGCACCTGGGTGCGGGCAAGCGCGTCGTCACCATCCTGCCCGACACCGGCGAGCGTTACCTGAGCGTCAACCTCTAGAACAGGGCGGAGATGAGTTCGGCGGACCATACCCACTCGGAGGATGCGATAGCGGTGTCGGTGTACGTGCCGTCGCCCTTCCGCCGGCTGACCGGCAACCGGTCTCTGGTGAAGGCGCATGGCAAGGACGTGGCTGAGCTTCTGGAGGACCTGGAGCGCCAGTTTCCGGGATTCAGGAGCCTTGTCTTCAACGATGAGAATGAGGTCCCGGCCCACATCAATATCTACGTCAACAACCGGGAGATCAGCACCCTGGAGGGCATGGCGACACCCCTCCGGGACGGCGATCAGGTGGCGGTGATCCCCGCCCTGGCTGGCGGCGAGGGCGACAGCGAGCGACCGGCGCGGTCGCCGTGGGCCCTGACCGAACAGCAGGTGCTGCGCTACTCCCGTCACATCATCATGCCCCAGGTGGGCAGCGTCGGGCAGAGGAAGCTCATGGAGGCCCGCGTCCTTGTCCTGGGGGCGGGTGGCCTGGGCTCGCCGGCGGCTCTCTACCTGGGCCTGGCAGGCGTCGGCACCCTGGGCATCCTCGACTTTGACGCCGTGGACCTCTCGAACCTCCAGCGCCAAATACTCCACCGCACCGAGGACGTGGGTCGCCCCAAGGTGGAGTCGGCTCGGGAGACCATCGCCGCCCATAACCCGGAGGTGCGGGTGGTGCCCCACAACGTTGCCCTGACCTCTGAGAACGCCCTGGATATCATCTCTCAGTACGACATCGTGGTGAACGGGATGGACAACTTCCCGGCCCGCTACCTGACGAACGACGCCTGCGTCTTCCTGAAGAAGCCCCTGGTGGATGGCAGCGTCCTCCTCTTCGACGGCCAGGCCACTGTGTACCTGCCCGGCAAGGGCTGCTACCGCTGCCTCTACCCGACGCCGCCGCCGCCGGGGCTGGTGCCCTCCTGTGCCGACGCCGGCGTCCTGGGCGCCCTGCCCGGCGTCATCGGCTGCATCCAGGCCATCGAGACCATCAAGCTCATCCTGGGCGCGGGCGAGTCCCTCAGTGGCCGCCTGCTGCTGTTCGATGCTCTTTCCATGGAGTGGCGCACCGTCCGCATCCGCCGCGACCCGGAGTGCGTTGTCTGTGGCGACCACCCGACGGTGACGGAGCTCGTAGACTACGAGGAGTTTTGCGGATTTCCCGGCGGCAGCCATGCCGCGGCAGGCCTGGCCGCTGGGCCGCAGCTCTAGGAGGAAGCGTATGGCCGTGGAGGTCCGTCTAACTTCGGTGTTGCAGCGCCTGGTGGGCGCCAAGTCCGTCATGAGCGAGGGCGCCACCGTTGGTGAGCTTCTCGCCAACCTGGATGCCGCCTATCCCGGCTTTAGGGACCAGATTACGGGCGAGGACGGCCAGCTCCACCGGTTCGTGAACATCTACCTTAACGACGAGGACATCCGCTACCTGGATGCTCTCGATACAGCCCTCCAGGACGGCGACGTTGTGTCCATCCTGCCGGCCCTGGCGGGAGGCGCCTAGGCGGGGATCGCTTTGCGTATCACGAGCATTCTCGACGCCATCGGCAACACGCCGCTGGTGCAGCTACCCAACCTCAGCCCTAACGAGGACGTGCGCTTCTTCGCCAAGCTGGAGGGGCAGAACCCTACCGGCAGCGTGAAGGACCGCATCGCCAAGTACATGCTGGAGGACGCCGAGCGCAAGGGCGAACTGACACCGAACAGGGTCATACTGGAGGCCACCAGCGGCAACACCGGCATCGCCCTGGCTTTCATCGGGCGTCTCATGGGCTACCGGGTGAAGGTGGTGATGCCGGACAACGTCAGCGAAGAGCGGGCTCAGCTCCTGAAGGCCTTCGGGGCCGAGGTGGTCTATAGCGATGGCCGCTACGGGACGAACGGCGCCATCGCCCGGGCACAGGAGATGATGCGTGCCGACCCCGATGCCTATTACATGCCCTATCAGTTCGGTAACGTCGCCAATCCGCGCGCGCACTACGAGACCACCGGGCCCGAGATCCTGCGCGACCTGCCGGAGGTAGACGTCTTCGTGGCGGGGCTGGGCACCGGCGGCACCCTCACCGGCGCCGGCCGCTATCTGAAGGAGCGCAAGCCGGAGGTGAAGGTCATCGCCACCGTTCCTCACCCGGGCGACCTGGTTCAGGGGCTGCGGAGCCTGGAGGATGGCTTCATCCCAGAGGTATTCGACGAGTCGGTCCTGAACGGGAAGATCGTCGTCACCTCGCGCACGGCCTTCGCCGCCGCCAAGGAGCTCACCCAGAAGGAGGGCATCTTCGCAGGCATCTCGTCGGGGGCGGTGCTGCGCACGGCCCAGCGGGTGGCCCGGCGCTTAACGCGAGCCAACGTCGTTCTCCTGCTGGCCGACGGGGGCTGGAAGTACCTCTCCACCGAGCTCTGGACCAAGGAGTACGAGGACCTGCCGGAGGAGATAGAGTCCATGATCTGGTGGTAGCGCAGAGCGCCAACCACCACTTCCTTCAAACGCGGCCTCGGCCTGGAACCTGCATCGACGACGGCGGGGTACGCCGCTGAGAGTGAGGCCTCGTAGTGGCGTACCTTTAGGTGCGCCCATTGGAGGCCGGGGGTAGGGGAGCCGGTGTTCATCCTGAAGCGCAAGTACGCCGACGAGATCTTAGCTCAGGCCCGCGAGGAGGCGCCCAACGAGTGCTGCGGCGTGCTTGGCGGGCGCGACGGGCGGGTCGAGAAGCTGTTTCGCGCCGTCAACGCCGAGAAGAGCCCCGATCTCTACAATGTGGACTCTCACGATCTCCTGCGCATCCGCCGCGAGTGCGATGCCAAGGGCTGGGACTTCCTGGGCATCTACCACTCCCATACCCACACCGAGGCCTACCCCTCCCCCACTGACGTGCGCCTGGCCGCCTGGCCGGAGTCAGCCCACATCATCGTCTCCCTGGCCGACCCAGAGAACCCCATCCTGAGGGCCTTCCGCATCCAGGAGGGCCGCGTGTCCGAGGAAGAGCTCAGGATCGAGGGCTAAGGCTGCCCCGGGGCCGGCTCTTCCCCGCCCACTTCAATCTCTCCTGAACGAGCTATGCCCTACTGACATCGGCCAGTTGGCCGATACTGAAGGTAGGCGGCGCAGTAGATGGCGAGCGCCGCCAGAGTCCGCGCGCCGGAGACCATGGACAACGCGGTGGCATCCCTCCAGGTATCCAATGTCGAGGCAGGCCCCAGTCTGGACGAGGTGCTGGCTGCTGCCGCCCGCGGCGTCTGCGAGGTCCTGAAGGCCGACGCCGCCGCCATCAGCCTGCTCGAGGGGGGCGTCCCCACCTTCCGCGCCCAGTACGGCCTTCCTGACGAGGTCTCCGCTAGCTGGCGCCTGGACAGGGACGCCAGCCAGAGGGGGATCGTCTTCCGCGACGGCGAGCCCTACGTCAGCAATGACATCTCTCTTGATCCCAATTACCACGACTCGCAAGCCAGCAGGCTCGGCATCCGCGGCGTCATCATGGTGCCGCTGCGGGTGGGTGGAGACGAAATTGGGTGCTTCTATATTGGCAGCTTCGCCCCCCGCCGTTTCACGGACGACGACGTCCGCGTGGCCAGCGTCTTCGCCCAGCAGATAGCTGCGGGCGTGGCCAACGTTTCCCTCCTCGAACGTGAGCGGCGGGAGCGCCAGCAGTCCCAGATCCTCTTGGAGCTGGTCCGCGCCACCGGTTCCAGCCTCAGCCTGAAGCAGGTCCTCATCCCGGTCTGTGAGGCCGCCGTTAGGCTCAGCGTGGCCGACCGCTGCAGCATCCTGCTCGTCGATGAGGTCGGCGAGACGCTGGAGCCCTTCATGTCCCTCGGCTTCAAGAACGAGGAGATGTGGCAGCGTTTCCGCGCTACGGCACGCGTTCCCCTGGCCTTCGTGCCCGGGATGCGCGACGCCTTCCTCACCCAGAGACCCATCATCATCGGCCACGCCAACCGGACGCGGCTCATCCCTCAAAGTGTCGTTAAGCGCTTCGGGATGAAGACGGTGGCCATCTACCCCATGGTGGTCCGCGACCAGGTGGTGGGCATCATGGTGGTGGATTCCGTCAAGAAGCGCCTGCGCTTCCCGGAAGAGGAGATCGAGACGATGACGGCCATCGCCAGGCAGGCGGCGGTCGTCATCGACAACGCCAGGCTGTTCGAGCGGGAGCAAAAGCAGCGGCGGCGGGCGGAGGCGCTGTCGCAAGTAGTGGGCGCGGTGAGCTCTAGCCTCAGCCTCAAGAAGGTCCTCATCAAGTTGTGCCAGTCGGTGGTAGACCTCAGCGTGGGCGACCGCTGCTCCTTCTTCCTCGTCGAGGAGGGAGAGGAGAGAGCCATACCCATCATGTCCCGTGGCATCGAGGACCCCTCGCTGTGGGAGAAGTTCAAGGAGTCGTCGGTCCTCGAGGCATCGCAGGTCCACGGTATCAGTGAGGCCTTCCGGTCGCTGGAACCCATCATCGAGGAGCATGTGCCGGGGTCGGGACTCCTGCCCGACTACTGGGTGGATACCTTCAATGTGAAGTCGCTCGCCCTTTACCCGCTCGTCCACAGGGAGAAGAATGTGGGGGTCATGGCGGTCGACTCCTTCCGAGACTTCGTGCACTTCCCGCCAGAGGAAGTGGAGACCCTGGCGGCCATCGCCAAGCAGGCGGCGGTCGTCATCGAGAACGCCGGGCTCTTCGAGCAAGAGCAGAAGCAGCGGCAGCGGGCGGAGGCGCTGCTGCAGGTGGTGGGCGCGGCGAGCTCCAGCCTCAGCCTCCAGAAGGTGATCATCACCCTCTGCCGCTCGGTGGTCGACCTCAGCGTCGGCGAGCGCTGTAGCATCTTCCTGGCCGACAAGGGCACGGGCAGGTTGCTGCCCTACATGTCCCTCGGCCCCGAGGATGAGAGGATGTGGGAGAAGTTTCGTTCCATCGCCGACATGCCGCCGACGGCGGAGGCGGCCCGCGTGGTGGAGGCTATTACCCGCATACGCGCCCCCATCATCCAGGAGAATGCCCTTGCTGCGCGTCTCCTTCCGCGCGACTGGCTGGAGAGCTTCAAAATCAAGTCCATAGCCATCTACCCTTTGGTGGTCAAGGAAGAGACCATCGGCCTGATGGCCGTCGACTCCTTCAGCGACTTCGTGCACTTCCCACCCGAGGAGGTGGAGACCATGGCCGCCATCGCCAGGCAGGCGGCGGTCATAATCGACAACGCCCGCCTCCACGAGCAGGTCCAGCAGCAGGCCATCGCCGACCCCCTCACGGGGCTGTACAACCACCGGCACCTATACGAGCGCCTGGAGCAGGAGATGGCTCGGGCCAAGCGGAGCCGCCGTCCAGTCGCTGTCCTGATGCTCGATGTCGATAACTTGAAGCTCATCAATGACACCTACGGCCACCAGGTGGGCGACGAAGCCCTGAAGCTCCTGGCCTCGGTGCTCCAGAGCAGTTGCCGGACCGAGGACATCGTGGGGCGCTACGGCGGCGACGAGTTCATGATCATTCTGCCCGAGGCCGACACCGCCGAGGCTGAGCGCGTAGGAGAACGTATCCAGGCTAACCTGGCCGCCCGCTATCTGGAGGGGGAGGGAAAGGACGGCTGCGTCCCGGTTCGCCTCAGCATGGGCGTCGCCTGCTACCCCAACGATGCCACCGTCATGCACGAGCTCATAGATTTGGCCGACAGCGCCCTCTACCGCTCCAAACAGCGGGGCGGGGGCCGCATCAGCACCGCCCGCGGCCGGGTCGAGGAGCTCATGCCAGCCGATAGCAGCGCCTTCAGCGCCATGCAGGGCCTCGTCAGCGCTCTCATTCAGAAAGAGCCCTCCATGCGCCAGCACGTCGGAAACGTCGCCAAGTACAGCGTGCTAGCGGCGGCCGCTCTGGGCCTTGGCAAGAAGAACCAGAACATCCTGCGCAGGGCCGGCTGGGTGCATGACGTGGGGAAGATCGCTGTACCGGACGGTGTCCTCTGCAAGCCGGGCCCCTTAGACGATGAAGAATGGAAGCTGATCCGTCAGCACGTAGAGTTCAGCGTGACGATCCTGCGCGGCATCGCTCATCTGGCCGACATAGTACCCGCGGTGGCGGCCCACCATGAGTGGTTCGACGGCAGCGGCTACCCGCGGGGCCTCAAGGGTCGGCGTATCCCTATGACGGCCCGCGTCCTGTCGGTGGCCGATGCCTACGCGGCCATGACCAACGACCGGCCCTACCGCCTGGCCATGAGTCGCGAGGAGGCGGTCGAGGAGCTGCGGCGCGGCGCCGGCACCCAGTTCGACCCCAAGGTGGTGGCGGCGTTTGTCCAGGTGCTCGAGGCTGAAGCCCGAGAGACCCGCGCCGCCTAGGGTCAGGTCCCACAACCCACCCACCGGTGGCTAACTAGCCTTTCTCTGCTCAACTGGCTGCATTTCCTTGTCGCGGCCCGTGAACCTGCCTTAGAATGCCTCTCACCGGGCATTCCGAAGGAGGGTGACGCGTGCCGAGGACGGCCAGTGGGGCAACCCCTCTCACCATCGGAGGTCGCCGCTTTGACTGGGGCTCCCGCACCTACGTAATGGGCATCATCAACGTGACGACGGACTCCTTCTCGGGTGACGGCCTGGGGCTCGACGTAAAGGCAGCGGTGGCGCAAGGGCGGCGCTTTGCCCAGGAAGGGGCCGATATCCTGGACGTGGGCGGCGAATCGACGCGCCCCGGCTTTCAGGCCGTGACGCTGGAGGAGGAGATGCGCCGGGTGCTGCCCGTAGTGGAGCGGCTGGCGCGCGAGGTGGACGCGCCCATCAGCATAGATACCTACAAGGCAGCCGTGACACGGGCCGCCCTGAAGGCCGGCGCCCACCTAGTGAACGACATCTGGGGTTTTCGGCACGACCCGGCTATGGCGCCCCTGGTCGCCGAGTTGGGAGTGCCGGCCGTGATCATGCACAACCAGCGCGGCCGCGACTTTCATGGTGTCATCGGCGATATCCGGGCTGGCCTGGAGGTCAGCCTAGGGCTGGCCGAGGAGGCCGGCATCCCTCGCCAGCGCCTCGTCATCGACCCCGGCTTCGGCTTCGGCTGGGCGGAGGAGCACAATCTCGAGATGCTGCGTCGCCTGGGCGAGCTCCGTGACCTGGGGCTGCCCATCCTCATCGGCACCTCGCGCAAGTCCACCATTGGGGCCGTCCTGGGCGGCGTGCCGGCGGAGGAGCGGCTCATGGGCACGGCCGCCACCGTGGCCATCGCCATCGCCCACGGCGCCGACATCGTCCGCGTCCACGACGTAGCGGAGATGGTGCAGGTCTGTCGCATGGCCGACGCCGTGTTGCGCCCTCACCCTTCCGGCCTGCCTGTCCGGCAGGCAGGCAGGCCGGCCCGCCAATGGTGAGCGACAGGCCGGCTGTCTACCTGGGGCTGGGCTCCAACCTGGGAAACCGCGAGGGCAACCTGCGTATGGGTCTGCGCCTCATGGAGCCTCTGTGCCGGGTCGAGGAGGTCTCCTCTCTCTACGAGACGGCCCCCGTCGGCGTGGAGAGCCAGCCCCCCTTCTACAACGCCGCCTGTCGGGTCACCACCGGCCTGGAGCCTGAGGCGCTCCTGCGCTTCCTCCAGCGCGTCGAGTTCGAGGTCGGGCGGAGGCCCGGCGGTCCGCGCTGGGGCCCGCGGCCTCTGGATCTAGACATCCTGCTCTATGGCGATCGGGTTCTGGAAGGGGCTGACCTGGTGCTGCCCCACCCCCGGCTGGCCGAGCGGCCCTTCGTGCTGGTGCCGCTGGCGGAGATCGCTCCTGAGACGCGACATCCCACACTGAAGAAGACGGTGCGAGAGCTGCTGACGGCCGCCGGCGAGGAGGGGGTAACGCTGGTGGCGCCCGCGGGTTGGCACCACGCTCGCCTGTCCGGCAGGCGTGAAACGTGAAGAGGGGTCGCCGGCGGCGACCCCTCCTGGTCTTCGTCTCTGGATGCCCTAGGCGGCCGTACCCTCCGATTCGCCCTCCAGCTCGGGGACCTCCTCCTCGGTGGAGAGGAGGGTCCAGCCTACCCAGAAGGCCAGGGCGGAGACGGCGGCGACAGCACCCATGACGGGGAGGGCCACCGCCATGTAGCTGCGCCGGGCAGCGCCGTACAGGAAGAGCAGCATCTCCAAGACGGCACCTGCCATGATCACTATTCCCGTCATCTTTGATCGGTCCATGCTGTCAACCTCCCCTCGCGGACGCGAGTCTCAGCCCATAGACTTTCGGAGTTCCGGCGGTAGAAGGTTGGGGATCCTGTCCTCTATGGGGTACCGCTCGTCGCACTTCTTGCAGTAGAGGGTGCCCTTAATGACCTCGTCGCCTTCTTCCTCCTCAGCCGTGAGCTCCAAGGGACTCTTGCAGACAGGGCAGGCGAGGATGTCCATGAGGTCTTTGCGCATGAGGTGCTCCTCGGATTAAGGTGCCAGCTTCCCTTCCGGCGGCCGGAACGTCGCTCATTGTAAGGGGGGCTCCCATCTGTGTCAACGCAGTGTACTCGTCGGTAGTGGGTCAGTTTGAGAGTAGCAGCAGCGCACCTACGAACGCAATCGTAGAGACTCCCCCTGCGAGAAGAACATTACGCCACCTTCTCGCTGAGCCATAGCGCCCACTTAGACTCCCAAGCACGTTGGCCGCGAAGATGATGCCCACGACGATAAGCACGACGGCTACGGCGATGTTCATGGGCATCATTGTAGCATTGACACCGCCCCGCGCGCCTGCGACAATGAGGCATGCCAAAGCGCTCAAGCAAACCGCGCGACCTGAACCGCCTTGCCAGCGCCATCGTGCAAGAGGCGACCGGCCAAGCGCCCGAAGAGCCGCCGAGCGACAAGAATCCCCATGCCGTCGCGCTAGGGCGGCTAGGCGGACAGAAGGGCGGGAAGGCTCGCGCCAAGAAGCTGACGGCGGAACAGCGGCGGGAGATAGCGCTGAGGGCCGCGCAGAAGAGGTGGGCGAAACTCCCGCCGCCCTAGTCAACAAGCGGCGGAAGTGGGTACCTGAGCGGGGCTCCCTAGTCGGAGCCCCGCTCAGGTATTTTGATCCTCGGTCCTTTCCGCCACGCCCTACCTTCTCTGGCGGCGAGCGGATGCTTAAGACAGGGCCATCCAAACGGCAGAGGCAGCCTCAACTTCTCTGAACGCCCCTTAGCCGCCTTGTGGTGCCTTTGGCATTACACTACAGTGTGAGTGTCTGTCTGGGGGCGAGTGGTCACGGACTTGGGTAGTGGGCCTTGACGCCCAAGTGTTGCTGAGGGTAGACTCTGGACAGAACGCGGGAGGCTAGCAGGGGAATTTCAACTGCCACTGCTCCACCCCTGCTGGCCTCCCACCAGACCGTACCGAGGTTTTCCTCGGCCCATCGCTGCTGCCAATTTACACTGGGTTTGCCTGCCTGTCAAGGGCGGAAAGGAGCCCTGAAATGGAAGAGAAAACGGTGCGCGGCCACCTCGACGAGGTGAGAGAGGCCCTGAAGAAGAACGAAGAAGAACGCGAAGCCCTGCTGGAAATCCTACGGGGCTATGAGGGCTGGCTTCGCCTACGCGGCTCAAACGGGCAACTGAAACTGGCAGAGGCCAAGGTTCCTCTTGCCGCCCGTAAGGGGGTCGTGAGTTTTCGCAGCGCGGTTCTTGCGGTTCTCAGAGAAGCCCACGGGGAACCGCTCCACTCCAAGGAGATTCTACAGCGGGCGCTCTCGATGGGGGCTACAACTACGGCGAAGTCTCCGCAGGCTATCACTGACCTGATGTGTTATTCGCTCAAGGAGGTGCATCCGATAGAGAAGGTCGCCCCGCGCACGTGGAGATGGCGAGGTGAAGGCGAGGCGGCTAGTATTCAGGAATAGTGCAGGAGAGTGGGCAGGCCTGCTAGCACGTCCACTCTCCTGATTGTGCGCCGGTAGTTCAGCGGATAGAACAGAGGACTACTAATCCTCATGTCGGGAGTTCGAGTCTCCCCCGGCGCACCAACTATTATGCATTTCTCGAAGATCTTGTCAATTTGAGGAACGCGAGCAGGCTACGGCGTCAAACTGACCCACTACCTACTCGTCCGGCATGTCCCGTATGCTTACCCGAGCCTCTTTCGAAATGACGCGCAAGTTTGCGAAGCCTGTCGCACGCTTGACGGGGGGGCGAGGGCGTCCCTAGAATGCGGTGCCTCGATGCCGCGGCCACGTCTAGCCCATCCCGGGGGGCGCTCTATGACCGTTGACAGGGAACGTCTCAAGGCCCGCGCCGCCGCCGAGGTCGAGGCCCACCGGCAGGAGCTCATCGACCTGAGCCTCCGCATCCACAACAATCCAGAGATGGGCCTCCAGGAGGAGCGGGCCAGCGCCTGGCTCTGCGAGTACCTGAAGAAACAGGGGTTCCAGGTCGAGAGGGGCATCTGCGGCCTGCCCACCGCCTTCCGGGCCACGGCAGGCCAGGGCGAGCCCCGCATCGCCTTTCTGGCCGAGTACGACGCCCTGCCCGGCGTTGGCCACGCCTGCGGTCACAACATCATCGCGGTCAGCGCGGCGGCCGCCGGTCTGGGAGCGCGATCCGTCCTGGAATCGACGGGCGGCTGCGTCGTCGTCATGGGCACTCCGGCGGAGGAGATCGTGGGCGGCAAGGTCATCATGGCCCGTCAGGGCGCCTTCGACGGCCTGGACGCCGCTATGCTCACCCATCCCGGCTCCCGCGACGCCGTCTACTCGCAGGCCCTGGCCTGCGCCTCCCTGGAGGTCGAGTACTCTGGCAAAGAGGCGCACGCTGCCGCCAGGCCGGAAGCCGGCATCAACGCCCTCGATGCCCTTATCCTCGCCTACAACGCCATCGGCGCCCTCCGCCAGCACATCCGCGACAGCGCTCGCATCCACGGCGTCATCACCGACGGCGGCCAGGCGGCCAACGTGGTGCCGAACCACTCGGCGGCCAGCTTCATGGTCCGGGCCGAGGACGACGCCTACCTGGAGGATCTGAAAGCGAAGGTCATCGCCTGCTTCGAGGCCGGCGCCCGAGCCAGCGGCGCCCGCCTGGAGTACCGCTGGTCGGACAACCAGTTCGCCGCCATGCGGACCAACGGCCCCCTGGCCGAGGCCCACAAGGCGAACCTGACGACCCTGGGTCGAGAGACACGTGACCAGCCCAGCCGAGGGATGGGCAGCACGGACATGGGCAACGTTAGCGCCCTGGTGCCCGCCATCCATCCCACCATCGCCGTGGCGCCGCCCGAGATAGGCATCCACAGCCGCGAGTTCGCGGCCTGCGCCGCCTCCGAGGACGGGCACCGGGGCCTTCTGGACGCCGCCAAGGCCATGGCCATGACCGCCATCGACGTCCTCACCGACCCGGACCTGCGCCGGCGCATACAGGAGGAGTTTCTGGCCTCGCCCTGATGGGCAACAACTGTTCAGGTTCATCTGAGAGAATGATGCGGCATGTTTGTGAGACGAAGAGAGGCCGCTCATGGTTCGACAAGCTCACCATGAGCGGGCAATTCCCGCTCATCCTGAGCTTGTCGAAGGACGAGCCTTGTCGAAGGATGAGCCTTGTCGAATTAGAGCATCGATGGCCATAAGGGCAACAGGGCTGCTGCTATGACCGACGACCCTTTCGATGTCATCGCTGACTACTACGACCTGGACCTGGCTGGCTACGAGGAAGACGTAGGCATCTACGAGAACCTGGGCCGCCGCCACGATCTGCCAATCCTGGAGCTGGGCGTCGGCACCGGGCGCGTCGCCATCCCTCTGCTCCGGTCCGGCCTGCAAGTGGTGGGCATCGACCGCTCGGAGGCAATGCTGGCCGTAGCCAGGCGCAAGCTGGAGGCCCTGCGGCCCCAGAGCCTGGCCACCAATCTGCGCCTCCTGAAAGAGGACATGACGGACTTCGACCTGGGGGAGAGCTTCGGCCTCATCTTCTGCGCCCTCGGCGGCTTCATGCACCTGCGCAGTCAAGAGAGCCAGGTGCGCGCCCTGGAATGCGCCCGCCGTCACCTGGCATCCGACGGACGCCTGGTCATCGACCTGCCCGCCTTCGAGCCCCAGGAGTGGGAGCCGGGGGCACAGCCCATGACCCTGGTCTGGACCCGCAGGGACATCACGCGGGATGTGCTGGTAAGTAAGTTCCACAGTTGCCAGGCCGACCCGGCCCGCCAGGCCCAGCACGTTACCCACATCTACGAGGAGTGGGGGCCGCAAGGGTCTCTGCGCCGCCGCCTGGTCACCTTCGAGCTGCGCTGCGTCCTCCGGCACGAGATGGAGCTTTTGCTTGGCCGCGCCGGCTTGCAGATGAGGGACCTCTATGGCACCTATGACCTCTCCCCTTACGACCTCCACGCTCCTAGAATGATCTTCGTGGCAGGCCTTGCGCCTTCGCGGAAGTCTTCATCCCCCCGTTTGGAGAAGCCCTCTGGCTAGCGACAGGAAAGGCCGCATGCTCATCGCGCTGGACGCCATGGGGGGCGACTATGCCCCCACGGAGACGGTGAAGGGGGCCCTGCTGGCCGTCCGCGAGACGGACGTGGAGGTGGCGCTGGTGGGCCTCCCGGATATTCTGACGGCGGAGCTGGCGCGGCAGGGCCACAGCGGCTCCACCCCCTCGGTGCGGGTGGTGCCGGCCAGCGAAGTGGTGGACATGCACGAGCCGCCGGCCCAGGCCGTGCGCCAGAAGCGCCACTCCTCCATCAACGAAGCCCTTCGCCTGGTAAAGGAGGGCGAGGCCAGCGCCGCCGTTTCGGCCGGGAACACCGGAGCGGTGGTCGCCTCGGCCCTCCTGGTGCTGGGACGCTTGGGCGGCATCAAGAGGCCGGCCCTCAGCGCCTACTTCCCGACGGGCAAATACGGAGTCCTGGCGCTGGACGTGGGCGCCACCGCCGACTGCAAGCCGTCATACCTGGTGCAGTTCGCCCACATGGGCTCCATCTACATGGAGCGCGTCTACGGTGCCAAGCGCCCGCGGGTGGGGCTCCTCAGCATTGGTGAGGAGGAGGGCAAGGGCAACGCCCTGACTCGGGAGGTCTACGACCGCCTCCAGCACTCGACCCTTAACTTCGTGGGCAACGTGGAGGGGAAGGAGATCATGAATGGGGAGGTGGAGGTGGTGGTCTCTGACGGCTTTACGGGCAACGTGGCCGTCAAGATGGGCGAGGGGATGGCGGAGTTCATGTTCCGCGAATTGCGAAAGGCGGTCAACGAGCGCCTGCGCTACCGCCTGGGAGCCCTGCTCATGGTGGACGCCCTGCGCGGCATGCGCCGGCGACTGGACTACGCGGAGTACGGGGGCGTGCCCCTCTTAGGGGTGAACGGCGTCGTCATCATCTGTCACGGCCGCAGCCACGCGCAGGCGATCAAGAACGCCATTCGCACAGCGAAGGAGGCAGCCGCTTCCGGCATGCTGGAGGCCATGCAGGCCGACCTCAAGTAGTGACCGCGCACCTCAGTCGGGCAGGTCTTCGGCGGCGCCGGGCAGCAGCCGGAAGCGGGTCCAGGTCTTGAGGGCTTCTCGCAAAGCCTGTACCCGGGGCTCGTCGGCAGGCAGGCCACCGAGGACGCAGCGCTCGATATGCCAGTCCATCAACAGGAGCCCCACCTGGTCGAGGGCGCTGCGGGCCGCTGTGAGCTGGGTGAGGACATCCTCACACCCGCGGCCCTCCTCCAGCATGCGCTGGATGCCCCGGATCTGCCCCTCGATGCGCCGCAGCCGGGTGAGAAGTGTTTCGGTCTCGCTACTGCTTCGTTCGTCCATAAGAGCTCCTCGTGAAGGGTTGACATACCCCGTGGGGGTATAATAGCATAGTACTAAAAGAGGTCGTTTCTGTCAAGGCGGCCCCGTTTTCTGACAAAGGAACCCGGAAAGGAGAAAGGTGTGGCGAAGCCCAAGGAAGTAACCGACGCCACTTTCGAGCGGGAGGTGCTGAAGGCCCCGCGCCCCGTGCTGGTGGACTTCTGGGCCCCCTGGTGTGGCCCCTGCCGCATGGTCGCTCCCATCGTCGAGGAGCTGGCTGAGGAGTACGCCGGCAAAGTCAACTTCGTCAAGCTGAACACCGACGACAATCCTGTCATCGCCTCTCGCTACAGCATCCGCAGCATCCCGACGCTCCTGGTCTTCAAGGGAGGCGAGCCGGTAGGCCAGATTATCGGCTTCCGCCCCAAGTCGGACCTGCGGCGGCGCCTCGACGCCGCCCTCAGTTAGGGCAGGGACAAGCAACCAGCAACAAGCAGCATGAATGGGTAGGGTGGCGGCCTTGCCGCATGTTGCCTGTTGCTTGTAGCCTGTGGCCAGTAGTTCGTTGCTGTGGGGCAGTTAGTGACGCGAGACTACGACATCGTCGTTATCGGAGCGGGCCCGGCGGGCCTGGCGGCAGGGCTGTACGCCGCCCGCGCCCGTCGCAAGACCGTCGTCCTCGAGAGGAACGTCACCGGCGGCCAGATCGCCCTCACCTCTCTCGTCGAGAACTACCCGGGATTCCCGGACGGCGTCAACGGCTTCGACCTGGCCCAGGCCATGCAGCAGCAAGCCGAGAAGTACGGCATGGAGATGGGTTACGGCGACGTCACGGGCATTGAGCCGCAGGACGGCCAGCACCTGGTGAAGACCACCGAGGGAGACTACCTGGCGAAGGCTGTCATTATCACCGGCGGCGCCGACTACAACCGCCTCGGCGTCCCCGGCGAAGAGCGCCTGACCGGCCGCGGGGTCTCCTACTGCGCGACCTGCGACGCCGCTTTCTTCAAGGACCAGGAGGTAGCCGTGGTCGGCGGCGGCGACGCCGCCATGGACGAGGGCCTCTTCGTGACCCGCTACGCCTCCAAGGTCTACGTCATCCACCGCCGCGACCAGTTGCGGGCCAGCAAGATCCTCCAGGAGAGGGCCTTCGCCAACCCGAAGATGCAGTTCGTCTGGAACACGGTGGTGACGGAGGTCCTGGGCGAGGAGGCGGTGACCGGCCTCAGGCTGCGCAACGTCGTCACCGGCGAAGAGTCCACCCTGCCGGTGGCCGCCATCTTCATCTTCATCGGCCTCCACCCCAACAGCGACTACCTGAAGGGGCTGCTGCGCATGGACGAGGGCGGCCACATCTACGTCAGCGACTGGATGGAGACGGAGGCGCCCGGCATCTTCGCTGCCGGCGACATCCGTGTGAACTCCTCCCGGCAGGTGGTGAGCGCGGCCGGCGACGGCGCCACCGCCGCCATCAAGGCCGACCACTACATCACTGACCACTTCAAGGGATAGAATAGTCCCGTACCCGTCGCCCTGCTCTGGAGCCGTGGGGCCCCGGAACAGTGGAACATTGGAGCAGTGGAGCAGTGGAACGAGGCCACCTACGGGCGGCTGTTCCAAAGTTCCATTGTTCCAAGGTTCGGGGTGGTGGCGGGGCGGTTGGGGCTCGGGAGTGGATGGGTCCCGGTGGGCCTCGCGGTCTTCAAAACCGTTGCGGGGCGGTCAGCGCCGTCCTGGGTGGGTTCGACTCCCTCCCACTCCCGCCACTATCTTCAATGCCGAGGCCCGGGTAGACGGGTCCAGGGCTAGCCTCCCCTCGACCGCCGGGCCGTCCCGCTACAAGGTCAAGCACCCTTGAGCGCGTGCTGGTGGCGGGGGCACGCCCAAGGGTGCTTGAGGACGGAGGTTAACGTGGGAGAGGCGGTGCGTGTGACCCGGCTGTCGTCTCTCTCAACTAGTACTACGCTTGCCGGGCAGATGTGGATTGCAGCCCAGAAGACAACCCGAAGGTACGGCAGCGGGGCTAGCGTGGCACCGCCCCTGGACCTTGACAGCCGGTGTAGAATGGGCGCAGCGGAGAGTCCCGTACCCTAGTGTTCAACCCCGCCTGAATGGGCCTATCGCTTAGCTTCCGGGAGGAACGAGCCCTGGGACCCGCAGTCCCCGTCATGGCCATGCCCGGCTGGTCTGCTGGGTAGAGGAGGTGTGTCGTGAGGCGACTCGTTACCGGAGCGGTCTTGGTACCGGCGGCGCTATTGGCCTTCTGGGGTGTGCAGCAGACCACCGGGGCTCCCGGGGATTTTCAGGACGACATGACGGTGACCGGTCCCACAGCTCCGCAGCCCATTGACCCGGGGGACAACTCGTTGACCTTCACCGTAAGGGTCAGCATCGACGATGTGGAAGCGGTCGACAGCAGCACCGGCGTCATCGAGTACTACGGCTTCCAGTCCAAGGTGACGTGGAACCCGTCGGTGCTGGACTTCGTCAGCGATACTCTTCTTCCCCCTCCCTGGACGAGCCCGCTATGCATGGCAACGGGAGGCGGTGCTGGGCAAGGCTTCCGGAGCGGTGGCTGCGTCGAGGCCAGCATGATGAATCCCGTAGGATCAACGGCGACGCAGGTAGTGCACCGATTGACGATGAAGTGCATTGCCAACGGGGTGTCGAACGTCGGTTTGGTAGCCCTTGATGGCGACCCGAACGGGACAGCGACGCTGGAGAAGTTTGGCGGTGCCAAGCCGACGACACTGAACCAGCCGGCGACGGTGACTTGTGGGGCCGGGGGGCCGACGGACACGCCGACTCGCACGCCGACGCCGACTCGCACGCCGACGCCGTCTCCGACGCCTGGCCCGCCGCCGCTTTTCAGCTTGTCGATACCGTCGGTTGCCACAGTGGCTGACCACGACAACGGCCTGTACGTGGTTGGGACCAGCGGTGGGGAGCTGTATGTCATCGACGAAGACGGGCAGTACGCTATGAGCCAGCTTAATGCCGGGTACATCAGGGATGTGCGGATTGAAGGTAGGTCGATAGCGGTCGCCGCCGGAACGCAGGTTATCCTTCTCTCGCTCCCTGCGGGAAGCCTGACCCCCACCGAGGTGTGGCGGAGAGGGCCGGGCGGAGGGGAAGTCGTCTCATCGGTGGACCTCAGCGCCGACGGCAGCCACGTGGCTTACCTTGCCAGGAACCATAGCGTGGGAGTATTCGACCGCTCCGGAACGCTGGTAGGTAGCTACTCCATCTACGGTTCCTACATCACGCACTGGCTCGACGCCACAGCCGACATGGAGTACATCGCCGTAACGGGGGAGGTGGGGCCCTACTATGGCGGCACAAACACCGGTGTCGAGCTTTACAGATTTGATGGAACCAGCCTCCGTCGTGTTTGGGGTAGGGTCCTGGTCTACCACTACGAAACGACTGAGGTACGGGTGTCAGAAGACAAGAGGTTCGTCGCTGCCGCCACCTCCAGCGGGACGGTCATGAATGTGCTCAACCTGGCTGACGGCACCGTCCTGTGGGGCTACGATGCCCGCGCTGAGCAGTTCGCGGTGGAAGGCGATGACAACCTGAACTACGTCATCGCCGGCACGGTCACCAGCCCGTACCGGTATCTCATCTTCAGAAACCTCGGAGCTTCGTATCAGCTAATAGGCGAGGCTCCCATGGCGGGACCGGTGGACGACCTCGATTCCACGCCTGATGCGACGTGGCTGGCCTTCGGTAGCGATGCCGGTGACTTTGTCCTGCTGCAAAGAACGGGCGATACGGTAGCTACGTCGCGCACGGGCAATGTGGGCAGGCGCATCGACGCCATCGAGATAGGAAACGAAACTCTCCTCGTCGGGGGCGACCGGTTTATCTACCTCTACGCAGGCGCCGCGCCTCTCAACTCCGACGGCGACACCATCCCTGACGCCGAGGACGCCTGCCCTCATGAGCCGGAGGACCTCGACGGCATCGAGGATGGGGACGGTTGCCCAGAGGCTTTGGGGCGTGACGCGTGGGTGGACCTGGGGAATGCAGAGGACGAGCAGTACCACAACCTCCAGAACTGGGGCGATGCTCAGGCCCCACCCGACAATCCGTATGTGTCTCCAAGCGGGGACGATACCAAGCGTTATCAGCGATCACGCCAGTCCAGCTACGTCGACCTCTATGTGCCACGGGCGGACCAGTACTACGCGCTGGTCACCGAGGTGGAGGATGGCTATTGCGACGATACGTTCCGCGCCTACGTCAACGGTGCCCTCGTGGTCAACTACTACGCCGGGCCTAGTGTGGCGGTGAATCGCCTGAGCGGGTGGGTGCCGCGAAGCGTCGTATCTGACACGACAGTCAAAGTTGAGTTCGAGAACCGAGCGGTGGATAACTGCGGCCGCGCGCCCGTGTTCAACGCGAGGTTGATAGAGATCCAGTCACCACCACCAAACGATCCTGACGGCGACCTTGTGCTCGGATCCGCCGATGCCTGCCCCAACGAGGCAGAGGACTTCGACGAGTTCCAGGATGAGGACGGGTGCCCAGATCCTGATAACGATGGCGATGGTCTTCCCGACGTGTGGGAGGTGAACGGCTTCGCGGGCGTGGACCTGCCGGCAATGGGGGCGGATCCCAACAAACCGGACGTTTTCGTGGAAGTCGACTGGATGGAGGATTCCTTACACAACCAGAAGCCGTTCCCGGAGGCCATTCAGAAGGTTGTCCAAGCGTTTCGCGAGCAAGGGATCAATCTTCACGTCGACGTGGGGGCGGACAGCACAGACTTCGTCACGGGGCGCAGGTGGGGTGAGCTGGCACGGGGCAACTCGGTTTCCTTTGAAGAAGTGCTCGGCTGCACGGACTCCCAAGGGCACTATCTATTTGAAGGCTGCAGCAATCGCGACTTCGATGCCATCAAGAATGGAACATCAGTGTGGGGGGAACCCAACTTCGAGGAACAGCGTAGACGCATCTTTCATTATGCAGTGTTCGCCTATAGGCAGGCTGGGGAACCCGCCCTGGAGGGCGTTGCCGGGCGATCCCGCGGCATCCCCACTTCCGACTTCCTTGTCTCGCTAGGAGGATGGAAGAGCGCGGTCGACCGGCTCGGTGTCGGGACTGTTCGGCAACAGGCAGGCGTATTCATGCACGAGCTAGGCCACAATCTCGGCCTGTGTCACGGTGGGCCGTGGAAAGGGCTATACCAAGAACTTGGTGAAGAAGGCGGCAAACGTGAATGCGACAAGAACCGCAAGCCTAACCACTTGAGCCTGATGAACTATTCTTTTGACCGGGGCCTGATCGTTGGAGGCTCCGAGGGCTATCTGGACTACTCCCGGTTTGAAATACCCCAACTTGATGAACAGCACTTGAACGAGCAGATAGGCCTGAACGGCGGTTCGGCTATCGACTCCTACGGAACGCGGTGGTATTGCCTGCGCGATCTCCTCCCTTGGACGCCCAGTACGGACAACGCAAACGGTCCCATCAACTGGGACTGCATTCTGGGCGCGTCCGGCACTGACGTCGACGCGGACATCAACAAGGATGGGAATAAGGACATCCTGTATCACAGTTTCAATGAGTGGCACTACCTCCTATTCGCGGGCGGTTCCGTAGGGGCCGCAGGGCCACTGCCAGAGCTGCAACCCGAAGGCGAGCCGGAGGAGCTGACGCCTCAGGTGGACTCGCAGCTGCGGCCCGTCCCGCCTACGAACTTGGAGGGGCATGTCGATGGTGACTCGATTCTTCTGACGTGGAGCGGTGGAATCGACGTGGTAGTTGGCTACAACGTGTACAAGAGAACAGAAGGTGAGTCAGCGTTTTCAGTCCTATCATCGGTCGACCAGCCTGTCTACACGGACCAGTCCGTCGCCGCAGAGACCACGTATGAATACACTGTCTCTGCCGTGGACGTGTATGGCAACGAAAGCGACCTGTCTCAAGTGATTACCGTCCCGGGTCCGGACAACTGCCCTTCCGTCTCGAACCCGGATCAGCTGGATTCCGATGCGGACGGCATAGGCGACGCGTGCGACCCCGATGACGACGGCGACGGTATCCTTGATTCCGTGGACGCCTGCCCGCTGGAGGACAGCACCGGCTTTGACGCGGACAACAACGGCTGCATCGACAAGATCACCGACCTGCGCTCCTTCTTCGACACGCTGTTCGCCGAGGGGGCCATCGATTCGACCATGCGCAACGGCCTGCACGCGAAGATCGATGCGGCCGTGGCAGCAGCAACGCGCGACAACGTGTGCGCCGCGGTCAACATCCTTGGCGCGCTGAAGAACCAGATTCAGGCTCAGACGGGGAACAAGGTCTCGGAAGACGCTGCCGCCCTGCTTCTGCCGTTCATCACCAACGTGCAGAACTACATGCTTATCATGACGGGGGTCAATACCTGTTAGGTTCCAGGCGCATGAGCCAGCGAGATAGGGCCAGGGCAGTCAACCCTGGCCCTGCCCTCATTCGGCCAAAGCGCTTGTGCCCTGGCGATGTCAACTTGGGATGCGAGGGCCGAAGGCGGGTCGGGACTACGACCGTTCGCCCAGTCCACCACCGAGCCCGCCCAACGACGCCGGGCCGCCCAGCGGTGCCGTGAACTTCCAGGACGTGCTGGCCGTGCTGGGGCAGATTGGGCTGGCCTGCACCGGGGTGCCGTAAGGCTTCGAGAGCGTACGCTTCACCATACCGGGGCGGTCCTTAGCGTAGAACCGACCCAACACCTATTGACCAAACCATCATAAAGGGGTAAATTCAGCGCCCTGGGACTGAGCGTATGGGCCAGGAGTGCAGCGGAATCCGTGCGAGGGGCGACGCCCCCGGCAACGACAAGTAGACAGTGGTTCCCCAGGTGAACGGCGAGCGGGCCGCTATTCGTTATTGGAGGTGCGCCGATGAAGTACGCGGGAATGATGCCGCTGGCGCTTGCGGCTGTGACAACTGCGGCTCTAGCCGCGTTCGGACCCCTTGCTCCCGCTAGCCAGGCTACCCTCCCAGCAGGGCCGCCGTCGCCATGCCCCGAGTTCCCCGGGGGCGGGGCGATTTTGTCGGTCGCCTCGGCTACGCTGGAGACGGCGGCAGGGCAGAACGCCAACGGGGTGTGCATCGTGATGAGTGGAACCGGGGACGGCCACAACACCGCCATCCTCCTAACGAACGCCGCAGGCTGCGGGGAAACCTTGCCGACTGTCGGGGCGGGGGGGCATTCAGTCTGGGCCGACTGGGGCACGAACAACTGCGTCGCGCCAGGAGACACGGTCACAATCCAGTTCAAGAGCGTCGAGGGTGGGGGAGCGGTCGCCGTCGTATACTGGAGCCTCGAGGACGGAAGTGTCTATGTCCAGGCGGCGCCCGGCGACACCGACGGCGACGGCTGCGCCGACAGCGAGGAGGCCGCAGGCGCTCCAGCGCCCAAGCCCGGCTCCACCGGCGCCTACAACCCCTTCGCCTGGTACGACTTCTACGACGTGCCGGTGCCGGTCAGGCCGGACTCCCAGCCCAACGGCACCAGGAACAAAGCCATCAACTTTCAGGACGTTCTGGGCGTCCTTGCCTACGTGGGCACCTACGACGGCGACGGCGGGGTACCGAACCGCAACGGCGTCTCCTACGACAGCCTCAAGGACGGGAACTGGAACGGCGACACGGTGGTCGACGCGCAGGACAAGGTAGGGCGTCGCTACGACCGCTCGCCCAGTCCGCCCCCGAACCCGCCCAACGATGCCGGGCCGCCCAGTGGGGCGGTGAACTTCCAGGACGTGCTGGTGGTGCTGGGGCAGATAGGGCTTGCCTGCACCGGGGTGCCGTAAGGCAGGAGCGGTACAGTCACACCATGAGGGGGCGGTCGCGAAGGCCGCCCTCTCTTTCCCTGTGAACCCTGGCGGACGACCACCGGCGGGCCAGCCCAGAAGACGATCTCAGGGTGCGGCAGCGCGTGCGGCGGGCCCGGCGTTCCACGTGTGTGCCTGTGGGTTGACGGCGGGTGTAGAATTGACGCAGTTATCTTGCCCAGTGCGCGACGTGTCCTCATGAGATTCCTCCTTCCTATCCCGCTTGTTGTGGCCTTTCTCTTGGTCGCGCTGGCGTGTGAGGAAGAAGGACCAGGGGCCACGTCAGCACCTACTCCAGTTGGGACTTCTGCCATGACGTATTCCTTGATCTACTACGATGGCCACATCCACACGACCAACTCCGACGGCACGGGCTCCGTGGAAGACATAAAGGCGACGGCACTCCGCCGCGGCCTCAGCGTGGTCATCATCACCGACCACTGCGGAGAGCTGACGCGGGCAAAATGGCAGGCCCTGGTTGCCGAGACCGCTGCGGCGTCGGAGCCTGGCACCTTCCTCGCCCTGCTCGGCTTTGAGATTACGGGTGCCGAGGGCATATTCAACCGCTCGCACATGCTCGCTTTCAACGTTGCGGACCCCTTCGTCGGTGACGACGCTAACGAGCTCTGCCCTGAGGAGGTGTGGCCGGACCCGCCTAACCCGGCCGGCACCGGCCCCACGTACCCGGAAAACCTGGCAAAGTGGGCTGACTACGTTCACTCCAACGGTGGAATCGCCGTGCACTGCCACACGTCAGGCTCTACCCGGCTCGGATACGGCGTGGACAGCATCGAGGTCTACAACCAGAGCCATATCGACGACATCTTCCGCTACGCCAAGCTGCTCAGCTACTCGGACAAACAGGCGCTGGCGTTCGCGAAGACGCTGAGCGACGTCGGCCTCTCTGGCGAGAGAGACCTGAACACGCCTGTGCTTCTCGGGAGCCAATCGGTTCCCCTCAGGCAAGCCGTCCACTCTGCCACCGAGATGCTGACCGGCGTCGGCCAGTGGCTGGGCTCGCCCGAGGCCCCTGCGAGTTCCTGGGACCAGCTTCTCATGGCCTACGTGAACGGCACGACCGACACGCCCATCTTCGGCGTCGCCAACAGCGATGCCCATAACACCGCCGATCCCGACTCAACGGTGGGCGCGGGGAAGAATGGCCTCTACGTGAAGGCGCTGACCGCGGAAGGGGTCTACGAGGCCATCAAGGCAGGACGCAGCTTCGCCACCACCGGCCCGTCCCTCGCCTTCGCCATCAACGGGGAGTTCATGGGAGGTACCGCCCGTATTGCCAGCGGTGAGTCGGCCAGCCTGAACCTAAGCGCGAAATCTGAGAGCCCAACCGCCATACTGGTCAAGATAGACATCATAAAGAACGGCGAGGTCTGGCAGACGATCAGCCCCATGCAGCCTGCCTACGAAGACACCCTGGTCGACGAGAGCGTGACGGAGGACGGCTACTACCGCGTTGAGGTCACGTCCCAGGAGCAGCCCAACGGCCCCTACCACTACGCCTGGTCCAACCCAGTGTTCGTGAGCGTCCCCTAGGGTTCTATCGGCAGAGACAGCAGAAGAGCCCTAGCAGGGTGCTGTGACCTTCCAGCCTGCGTTTGTCCTCGCATCAGTGCAGCGTTGAGGAGGCGTTCCCGTGACCGTCCGAACTCTGTCGCCGTTCGATCCGAACTACGGGGAGCCGTTCAGGGAGACGCTGCTGACGGCAGACTCGCTCATTGAAGTCAACAGCAGGCCGCAGATCAGCCTTGACGGTCTCTGGAGATTCCACATCGACCCTTGCGATGTCCACCGAAGGCGGGCTGCGTCTGACCCGCACTACTTCGAGCTACTGGCCAAGCCGGAAGACGAGGCGCTGCTTGACCCGCGGACCGATTTCCCCGCCGGCGCCTGGGAGACGATCAATGTGCCGGGCTGCTGGAACGAGGAGCGACCGGAACTCATGCACTACGAGGGCTGCGCTCTCTATCTGAGGGAGTTCGACGGCCCGGCCTCCGGCCCGCGCTATTTCCTCTACGTTGGTGCAGCGAACTACGAGGCCACCCTCTGGCTAAACGGGGTCTTTATCGGCAGACACGAGGGTGGGTTCACCCCCTTCTGCACCGACGTTACCTCTCATTTGCTGCCCCGAAACGCCCTGGCCATAGTGGTCGACAGCCGGCGGGAGGCGGACCGGCTGCCGGCGCTCTGGTGCGATTGGTTCAACTACGGCGGCATCTCGCGCTCTGTGCGCCTCGTTGAAGTCCCCCAGTCTCACATAAAACGAACCTTCTTGCGTCTGCTGCCGGGCACCGGTTTCCGGCGCCTGCGCCTGGATGTGGAGACGACAGCCGCTGAAGGAGAGCAGATGGCTCTCACCGTGCCGGCTCTCCGCGTAGAGGAGAGGGCTCGCGTGGATGGGCAGGGTATGGCGTCGCTGGAGTTCACTGCCGAGCCAAGGCTTTGGTCGCCGGAGGAGCCCTATCTGTATGAGGTCGAGGTAGCGCTGGAAAGCGGGGACCGCCTGGAGGACAGCGTGGGCTTCCGCGAAGTGGGGGTCGAGGGCGATAGGCTGCTTCTCAACGGGCGACCGATCTTTCTTCGCGGGGTCTGCGCCCACGAGGAGTTCCCGGGGCGAGGACGCGCTGCGAGGGAAGAGGATACGCGCGAGATGCTGGACACAGCGCGCGACCTGGGCTGCAACTTCCTGCGGCTCGCGCACTACCCGCACCACGAGAATGCCGCCCGCCTTGCCGACAGGATGGGCCTCCTTCTCTGGGAGGAAATCCCCGTCTACTGGCACGTCGATTTCGCCAACCCCGTGGTGTTGGCCGCTGCCCGCAACCAGCTACGCGAGCTGATCCTCCGCGACCGCAACAGGGCCAGCGTCATCATCTGGTCGATAGCGAACGAGACGCCGTGGACGAGTGAGCGCTTGTCGTTCTTGGCGGAGCTGGCAGCCTGCGCCCGCCAGCTCGACTCGACCCGACCGGTTTCGGCCGCCCTCCTGCCACTGCCCGATGACCCGCTCCTGCCCCACGTGGACGTGGTCGCCGTGAACGAGTACTTCGGCTGGTACTACGGCCAGGCGGAGCAGGTGCAAGACCTCCTCAAGAACCTGGCGCCCTGTGGCAAGCCCATGCTGGTTTCAGAGTTCGGGGCAGATTGCGTGGCAGGCCTCCACGGCGCGGCGCAAGAGATCCGGACCGAGGAGTTCCAGGCCGACTTCTACCGCCGGCAGTTCGCCGGCATCCTCGGGTTTCCGTCCGTAATCGGCACGTCCCCTTGGGTCCTGTACGACTTCCGCACCCCTCTGCGCCAGAACAAGTACCAGCGGGGATACAACCGAAAAGGGCTGATCGCGGAAGACCACCGTTCGCGGAAGATGGCCTTTGAGACCGTGCGTCAGACCTACCAGGGTTTGGCGGACCGCTTCAGCGAATAGTCACGGAACAAAGCCATCCTCTCCAGCGTCCTAGGTAGTGGCGCCGGGAGAGCAGTCGGCCGCCAAGGGCAGAGGACAAGGAGGAAGGCTGGACATGAAGAAGACGCTACTGATGGCTGCGGTGTTGGCCCTGACGGCAGGCGCTACGCTACTGGCCGTTCCCGGCTCGCGCGTGCGAGCGCAGCCGGAGGCAAGCATCACACTGCCAGACCCGGGCGGCGTCGAGCAGCTCTACGAGGGCTGCAACAACATCGCCCTCACATTCCTCAACGGCACCACCAGCGAGGCCGTCGTGCAAGCCGTCAGTCCCGCCGGCGCTGTTGAGTCCATGTGGCGGTATGACGCTTCCCAGAACCGATTCCTGGGCTTCTCGCCAGCCGCCCCACAAGCCAGCGACCTCCTGACAGTGAACTTCCTGGACGCGGTATGGCTGTGCATCAGCGTTCCACAACCGGCGGTGACCCTGAGCGAAGAGGATGCCGGTAGCACGGTGGAACTGCACGTGGGCGACACGATGGAGGTGGTGCTGGATGGGAATCCGACCACCGGTTTCTCGTGGGAGACGGTAGCCGTCGATGCATCCGTCCTCAAGCAGCTTGGCGAACCGGGGTTCGAGCCCTACACCAACCTTATCGGCTCCGGCGGCAAGTTCACCTTCCGCTTCGAGGCCGTTGCTTCAGGTCAGACGCTCCTGCGGCTGGTCTACCACCGGCCGTGGGAGACAGAGATCCCTCCTCAAGAGACCTTCGAAGTGACTGTAGTGGTCCAGTAGCTCGCAGACTGGGGAATAGCACCTATCCTCCGAGGCCGCCGAACGGCAGCCGAGGCCAGCCAGGGTACGCTACCGAACAGATACACCGGCTTGACCCCTGAAGGGCAGTTGACTATGATTTGGATGCTTGTCCTGGCGTTTGATCGTGGGTTACACCGCGTCCCGAGAGGAGGGGGACGTAGTGGCTGAGGTTATCGTTGGTCAGAACGAGACCTTCGAGACGGCCCTGAAGCGTTTCAGCAAGAAGGTCCAGCAGGACGGAATTCTGGCCGAGGCGCGCCGCCGCGAACACTACGAGAAGCCCAGCGTCAGGCGCAAGAAGAAGGAAGCGGCCAAACGTCGTAAGAGCAAGAAGTAGTCCCTGGGCCCGGCTTCCTGAAGGAGCCGGGAGCTTTTTCTCTCATATGTCTCTGAAGGAACGGCTGAACAGCGACCTCAAGGAAGCCCTAAGAAGCGGCGACGAGCATCGCAAGGCGGCTCTGCGCATGGTCCTGGCCGCCCTCCACAACGCCGAGATCGAGGCCAGGGCGGAGCTCGATGACGGCGCTATCCTGGGTGTCATGGCCAAGGAGGTCAAGCAGCGGCGCGAGAGCATCGAGGAGTTCCGCAAGGGCCGTCGTGAGGACCTGGTGGCCCGCGAGGAGGCCCAACTGGCGGTAATTCAACAGTACCTGCCCCAGCAGATGACGCGCGAGGAGATCATCGAGGCGGCACACAACGTCATCGCTGAGGTAGGGGCCAGCGGCCCCGGCGATAAGGGCAAGGTGATGCCTGTCCTCATCAACCAGCTCCGCGGTCGCGCCGACGGGCGAGAGATCAACGCCATCGTCACCGAGCTCCTGGCTGGTTCGGCCTAGCCGAGCCGGCGCCCGAACCCGCCGCCTGTTCTAGCCGTCTTCCCCATCTCCCTCGCCTTTCCCTTTCTGCTATCATATCTGGGTTGGAGGCAGGTCCCATCGGGCTTGCCGGTGGGAGGCTGTTCCGGCTTGGCGCTATGATTGAGAGCCCCCGTCCTCGTGGTGGGATCAGCAGGGCGCAGGCCCTGATCTTTGTGGCTGTCCTGGCCCTCGCTTTGGGGCTGGCCCTCTTCCCCGCCTTCCCGCGCCAGCTAAAGGTGCGCGAGGGCGACGTCGCTTCGCGCACCTTCCGTGCCCCCCGCGACATCTCCTTCCAGAGCGATGTGCTGACAGAGAAGCGGCGCGAAGAAGCTGCCGCCGCCGTCCCGGACAGCGTGGTCTTTGACCCCAGCGTGCGAACGGAGCAGCTTGCCAAGCTGGATGCCGTGCTCGGTGAGGTAGCGGGGGTACGTAATTCGCTGGCCCTCACGCCCCAGGCCAAGAGCACCGCCCTGGGCCATATCGCCAACCTGAACCTCTCGCAGCGGGCCTCCTCCCTCATACTCAGCTTCACCGACGAGCAGTGGGCCGCCGGCGGCGACGAAGCCCGCCGCGTCCTCTCCCAAGTCCTCAGCGAGTCTGTAGGGGAAGAGGCCACCGACTCCGCCCGCGATCGGGTCCGCGAGCTCATATCGCAGGAGCTGGGCAGCGACCAGGCCCTGGTGGTGGAAGAGCTGGCGCGCCCTCTGGTGGTGGCCAACCTCCGCGTCGACCAGGCGCGCACCAACGAGGCGCGGGAGGCAGCGCGGGCAGCCATCGTCCCGGTGCAGGTCAGCTTCGCCAAGAACCAGGTCATCGTGCAGAGCGGCGACGTCGTTGACGCCACCGAGCTGGAGGCGTTGCGGGAGGCCGGCCTCCTGTCGCCCGGCCTGCGCTGGGATACCGGCGCTGCCGCCAGTATCATCGCCTTGATGGCGGGGGCCTTTCTCGGCACCTACCTCTACCTGTTTCAGCCTCCCAGCGTCCACTCCAACCGCCACCTTCTGATGGTCATCCTGGTGGTCGTGGTGCCTGTCCTGGTCGCGAAGCTTTACCTCCCCCTCATCTTCCCCGACGACTCACGCCACTTCCTGGCCTACATGCTGCCACTGGCGGCGGCCCCCATACTCCTGGCTGCGCTCCTAGAGGCCCAGCTCGCCGTTGCCGTCGTCGCTCTCCTGACCGCCCTCCTGACCTTCACCGCCGTCTACCTGCCCGACCTTTCCAGCGTGGCTGCCACGGGTCCCCTGGACTCGCTGCGCATGACGCTGGTCACCGGCTTCGGCGGCCTGGCGGGTGTCTTCGCGGTCTACCGGGCCGAGAGGCTGAACAGGCATCTAGTGGCCGGGGTGGCGGTGACCGTCATGGTGATGGCGGTGCTCATGGGCGTCTGGCTTTTGGACGCCGAGCGGCGCACTCTGGACATCCCCTGGATGGTGGCCGCCGCCGGCGTCAATGGCTTCCTCTCCGCCTTTATCGCCCTGGGTGCCTTCCTGGGTCTGGCTTTCCTCTTTGGAATAACCACCAGGGTGCAGCTCATGGAGCTGGCCCAAATCAACCAGCCGCTCCTGCGCCGCCTCCAGAACGAGGCCCCCGGCACCTTCCACCACAGCATCATCGTCGGCAACCTGGCCGAGCGGGCCGCCGACGCCATCGGCGCCGACTCGTTGCTGGTGAGGGTGGGCTGCTACTACCACGATGTCGGGAAGCTTCTCCAGCCCGGCTTCTACGTGGAGAACCAGATGGGTGGAGAGAACCCCCACGAGCGACTGGAGCCCAAGGTCAGCGCTCAGATCGTCTCGGAGCACGTGCGCGGAGGCCTGGAGCTGGCTCGAAAGTATCGCCTGCCCCAGAGGGTGGCCGCCTTCATACCGGAGCATCACGGCACTCGCCTGGTGACCTACTTCTATCGCAAGGCCAGCCAGGAGAGGGGCGAGGTGGACGCCACCGACTTCACCTATCCCGGCCCCAAGCCGCAGACCCGAGAAACCGGCCTCGGCATGCTGGCCGACTCCGTAGAGGCGACGGTGCGCGGCAGCCCTGACCACTCGCCGGAGCGCATCGACGCCCTCGTCGAGGAGGTCATCACCGAGCGCGCAATGGAAGGCCAACTGGACGACTGTGACCTCACGCTCCGTGACCTAAAGACCATCGCCGAGTCCTTCAAGGCGACCTTGCGTGGCGTCTACCATCCGCGCCTCGAGTACCCGGAGCCCACGGAGGCGGAGAAGCGAAGAGCCCTCTCCTTGGTCCGCTTCCCCTTCCGAGGCGCGACGTTCCCGCAACAGCCGCCGGGGCTTCTGGACATCCGGCGCCGTCCCAAAGGCGGCAGGACCCGGGGCGATCTCTGACCTTTACCCCCTGCCACGCCGCCATCGCCTCACGTATAATGGCCTCGGCCCGCCGTCGGCGGGCGGAGCCCAGGGAGTACCCCGTGCGATTCGCCGTACTGGTCTTCCCCGGCACCTGGAGCGATGGTGATTGCTACTACGTCCTTGACCAGATCCTGAACCAGCCTGTGGACTACGTCTGGCACCGCCAGCGCGACCTCTCCCGTTACGACTGCGTCATCCTCCCCGGCGGCTTCTCCTACGGCGATTACCTGCGCTGCGGCGCCATCGCCCGCTTCTCGCCGGTGATGGAGGCCGTGGCCCGGCACGCCGAGGCCGGTCGCCTGGTCTTGGGCAGTTGCAACGGCTTCCAGATCCTGTGCGAGGCGGGGCTCCTGCCCGGCGTCCTCCGTCGCAACGATAGCCTCCAGTTCCGCTGCCAGCCTGTTGATCTGCGCGTGGAGACGGTGGAGACGGCCTTCACGCGAGAGTGCCGCGAGGGGCAGGTGCTGCGTGTCCCCATAGCCCACGGCGAGGGCAACTACTACGCCGACGAGGCCACTCTGGACCGCCTGGAGGCCCGGGGGCAGGTGGTCTTCCGCTATTGCACGCTGGAAGGGCTGGTGACGCCGGAGGCAAACCCCAACGGCTCCCTGCGCAACATCGCCGGCATCATCAACGAGCGCGGCAACGTGCTGGGGATGATGCCCCACCCGGAGAGGGTGAGCGAGCGCCTCATGGGCGGTGAGGACGGTCTCTTCATCTGGCGCTCCATCCTGGGGAGCGCCGTGGGCGCCCTGGCGGGCTAGCACAAGTCAAGGAGGACGACATGGGAATGGCGGCCCCGGCCTACCCTGTCACGTTCAACGTAGAGTATCCGGAACGGCTTTCGCGATGGCTGATCTTCGTCAAGTGGCTCCTGGCCATTCCCCATTTCCTCATCCTCGGTGTCTTTGGCTACCTGGTGCAGCTGACCACCTTCATCTCCTGGTTTGCCATCCTGTTTACCGCGCGCTACCCAAGATCCCTCTTCGGCCTGGCGGTGATGTACTTCCGATGGAATGCGCGTGTGACCGCCTACGTGGCGCTCTTGCGTGACGAGTACCCTCCCTTTGGGGGGAGCAGCCCCGAGTACCCCGTCCGCTTCGATGTCGAATATCCGGAAAAGCTTTCCCGCCTCCTCATTTTCGTCAAGTGGCTCCTGGCTATCCCCCACATTCTCATCCTGGGGCTTCTGGGCATCCTGGGAATCGTGGTCTACGTGATAGGGTGGTTTGCCATCCTGTTCACGGGCCGGTTTCCGCGCTCACTCTTTGACTTCCTGGTCGGCATCGGCCGCTGGAGCTTGCGCGTGAACGCCTACTACTGGTTGATGCGCGACGAGTACCCGCCCTTCAGCCTGTCGTGAGGGGAAGCTGAGATGGAGCAGGCTGTCGCTTATCCCATCGCCTACGACGTCCCCTACCCGGAGAAGCTGGGGCGGCTGTCCACGGCGTTCCGGGCGATACTGGCAATCCCACAGGTGCTGATCGTGGGCGGGCCGGGCGTAGGCTGGGGCGCCAACAGCCAGACGGGGCTGTTCGGCGCCGTCGTCGCCATCACGTCAGTGATCTCCTGGTTCGCCATCATGTTCACCAAACGCTACCCGCGAGGGCTCTGGGACATGGCGATGACGTACATGCGATGGCGGGCCAACGTGGTGACGTACGCGGCCCTCCTCCGCGACGAATACCCGCCTTTCGGCGAGGGCGCCTACCCCGCCACCTTCGAAATGGAGTACCCGGAACAGAGCGACCGCTGGACGGTGGGGCTGCGCCTTATCCTGGTCATCCCGCACATTGTGGTGCTCTTCTTCGTCCTGCTAGTCTGGCTGGCCACGGCCATCATCGCCTGGTTCGCCATCCTCTTCACCGGTCGCTACCCGAGGGGCCTCTTCCAGTTCGGGGTCGGCGCCATGCGCTGGAGCCTGCGCGTGCAGGCCTACATATACTTGATGCGGGACGAGTACCCGCCGTTTGGCCTGGCCCCTGAGGTCGCGTGAGATGGAGGTTCCTGATTGGCCATAGCTCGTGCCTACCCCGTAACCCTTGCCGTCGACTACCCGGAGCGGCAGTCGCGCTGGAAGACGCTCCTGCGCCTCTTCCTGGCAATCCCAGTGCTCCTCTTTCTCATGGTCTTGAGTGGAGGGTTCTGGGCTGGGCATTGGCCCGACGGGCGTGGCGCCACCTACTCGGCAGGCGCAGCGGGAGCAGTGACGCTCGCTATCTGGGTGACGATCGTGCTGCGCGCTCGCATCCCCCGCTGGCTGTTCGACTTCGACGTGGCCCTGATGCGCTGGCAGGTACGAGCGCTCTCCTACTTTGCCCTCCTCACCGACACCTATCCCCCCTTCGAGGGCGACTACCCCATCCGCTTCGAGGTGCAATACCCAGAGAGGCTGGCCCGTTGGAAGGTGCTGATCTGGAAGGCGATCACGTCCATCCCCCACATGTTTGTCCTGGTCTTCCTCTCGATTGGGGCATTCTTCGCGGTCATCATCGCCTGGTTTGCCATCCTGGTTGTGGGTCGCTTTCCGCAAGGCCTGCACGGCTACGTGGCAGGCGTCATCCGCTGGGGGATGCGGGTGCAGGCCTACTTTCTGTCGCTCACCGACGAGTACCCGCCCTTCAGCCTGTCGCCGAACGCCGGCCCCGCGAGCCGCGACACCTACATGGTGTCGTCGGTCATCGGCTGGCTGCTTGGGGCAGGGCTGGTCGCGCTCGCCGTGACAGCGGCCGTTATCGGCCAGGAGACAGTGAGGGTGAATGTGTCCTACGCCGACCTGAAGGCCGGCCGCGTGACCAGCTCGCAGGCCACGGCCGAGATCTGGAAGATGGAGGTCTCCCTGACCGAAGCCGTGGACCCGGCGGACGAGGACTTTCCGCTCCTGGTTCCGGAGCAGGGTAGGCGGCTCGTTGCCTTCCGGCTGGAGCTCAACAATGAGATCGGCCGCGGGAGGAAGGTGAGGGAATCGGACTTCCGGCTCAAGGATAGCGACGGCAGGTGGCACGACCCCCTGCTGGCCATCGCGGGAGGGCGCGTAACACCGGTGACGATCGAGAAGCACACGGCGGCGGAGACTATCGTTCTCTTCGAGATAGGGGATGACGCGCGCCCCGCGGAGCTTCGCTACTGGCCCCCCTTCACGGAGGGCAAGCGTGTAGTTTATGAGTTCGAGTAGTCTATGACCGTCGATCAGAGCCTTCTTGAGCAGATAGCCCTTTCCCTGGACGAGTATGAGCTCATCGTCTCCCGGCTGGACCGGGAGCCGAACCCGGTGGAGCTGGGCATGTTCGGCGCCCTCTGGAGCGAGCACTGCGGCTATAAGCACAGCAAGCCCCTCCTGCGCCTGCTCCCCAACACCGGCCCCCGGGTTCTGACCGGCATGGGGCGCGAGAACGCCGGCGCCATCGACATCGGCGACGGGCTCTGCGTGGTGATGAAGGTCGAGTCGCACAACCACCCGTCCTTCGTGGAGCCCTACCAGGGGGCGGCGACTGGCGTGGGTGGCATCGTGCGCGACATCTTCGCCATGGGGGCGCGGCCCATCGCTATCCTGGACTCCCTGCGCTTCGGCCCCCTCAGCGAGCGGCACAACCGCTATCTCTTCGGCGGCGTCGTCGGCGGCATCGGAGGCTATGGCAACTGCCTCGGCATACCCACCGTGGCCGGCGAGGTGAGCTTCGCCGGTTCCTACTCCGGCAACCCCCTGGTGAACGCCATGTGCGTGGGCTATGCCCGCATCGACCGCCTGGTGCGGGGTCGCGCCGAGGGCCCTGGCAACCCGCTGCTCCTGGTGGGGGCCGACACCGGCCGCGACGGCATCGGCGGCGCCAACGTCCTCGCCTCCCGCGTCTTCGACGAAGGCAGCGCCGAGCTGCGGCCCACGGTGCAGGTGGGCAATCCCTTCATGGAGAAGCTGCTCATGGAGGCCTGCGTCGACCTGGCCGAGAACCACCCCGACTGGTTCGTGGGCATCCAGGACCTGGGCGCCGCCGGCCTCACCAGCTCCGCCATCGAGGCTGCCGCCCGCGCTGGCACCGGCCTGGAGATCGACATCTCCCGCGTGCCCCGGCGCGAGGAGGGGATGAACGCCTACGAAGTCATGCTCTCCGAGTCCCAGGAGCGCATGCTGGTCATCCCCCGCCGCGAGCACCTCGAGGACGTGCGCGCCCTCTTCGACCGCTGGGAGCTGCGCTCCGACATCATCGGCGTCGTCACTGACGGCGGCTTGGCGCGCATCCGAGACGGCGACCAGGAAGTAGCCTGCCTGCCAATCGACGTCCTCACCGACCCCCCGGAGTACCGGCTCCAGGGGCAGCCGCCCTCCTACCTGGCGGAACTCCAGGCCTTTGACCCGTCGTCCCTGCCCGACCTGCCGGACCTGCTGGCCGGGCAGGTCCTCGAGGGCTTCCACCTGCCGCCGCCCGACTCTGACCTCTCGACGGCAGAGGCGGCTCTCTGGCGGCTCCTGGCCTGCCCGGAGATCGCGAGCAAGCGCTTAGTCTGGCGCCAGTACGACCACCAGGTCCTCACCAACACCGTGGTGGGGCCGGGGTCGGACGCCGCCGTCATGCGGGTCAGGGGTACGCGCCGCGCCATCGCCCTCACCACCGACGGCAGCGGCCGCCTCTGCTACCTGGACCCCTACGCCGGTGGCGCCATGGCCGTGGCCGAGGCGGCCCGCAACCTGGTCTGCGCTGGCGCTGAGCCCCTGGCCATCACCGACTGCCTCAACTTCGGCAACCCCGAGCGCCTGGATGTCTACTACCAGCTTGAGCAGGTCGTCTCGGGGATGGCCGAGGCCTGCCGCGTCCTGAACGTGCCCGTCGTCTCGGGGAACGTCAGCCTCTACAACGAGACCTCCGGCGAAGCCGTCTACCCGACGCCGGTGGTGGGCATGATGGGGCTGCTCGAGGACGTGGACCGGCGCTGCCCGATGGGCTTCCAGGCCGACGGCGACCTCGTATTCCTCCTGGGCGCCGGCCTCGAGGCGCCGGCCTCCTCCCTGGCGGGCAGCGACTACCTGCATGAGGTGCACGGCCTCGTGGCGGGACGCCCCGGGATCGACCTGGCGCTGGAGGTGCGGGTGCAGCGGGCCTGCCTGGAGGCCATCGGCCGCGGCCTCCTGCGCTCCGCCCACGACTGCTCCCACGGCGGGCTGGCGGTGACGGCGGCCGAGAGCTGCATCGCCTCGTCCGCCTTCGGCGGAAGGGGGCTGGACGCCTCCGGCCTCGCCTTCGCGGGGCGCCTGGACGCCGTCCTCTTCGGCGAGGCGCCCTCGCGCATCGTGGTGTCGTGCCCGCCGGCGGCCCGCGGCGACCTGGAGGCGCTGGCCGCCTCCCACGACGTCCCACTTACCTACCTGGGCGTCGTCGGCGGCGACCGTCTCCGTCTGGGCCCCCACGTCGACCTGCTCGTTTCAGAGCTCATCCGTGCCTACGAGGAGGGCCTGCCCCACGCGCTGGAGGGGTAGGGAGAGCCCGTTCGGTCAACGGATGGGCCAATGGATCATCGGATGGCGCTCATCCGTTAATCCGTTGAGTATCCGTTGACAGGTGGGCGGAGTCCCACAGGGGCTTTTAAGAAGGCGAAGGCCGGGCTGAAGCCCGGCGCTATTGCCCCGCCAGCCTAAAGGCCGGCCTTCTTACCATAATAGGACACTCGTCCCAGAACTCGCTTGACAGATAGAACACACGTTCCTATCATAGCATGTAGACAGGCCGGGGGTGGGCTGTCAACACCCGGCACCCTAGCCGCTTCGACATGTTGACAACTTTTGTCGCCGTTACGTCCAGTCGAGCCTTGATCGGGCTGCCGGTGCTAATATGATGAAGACCGGCGGCACCAGCCGCCGGCTCATGTATTCGGAGGTCGCATGAAAGTCGTCTTTCTCCAGAACGTAGAGGGCTCCGGCCGCACCGGCGAGATCAAAGAGGTCGCCGATGGCTTCGCCCGCAATTTCCTCTTGCCTCGACGCCTGGCGGCGCCGGCTACCCCCGACGCCGTCAAGCGTGCCGAGGCCCTCGCTGCCGCTGAGGTGCGCCGCCAGGCCGAGCTGGACGAGGAGGCCCGCACCCTGGCCGAGAAGCTGACGGCACCCATCGTCATCACGGTTCGTGCCGGCGAGCAGGGTCGCCTCTACGGCTCCGTCACGGCCACCGACATCGCCGAAGAGGCGTCGAAGCTGGCGGGGCAGGAGGTGGACCGCCACCTGCTGGTGCTGGAAGAGCCCCTCAAAGAGGTGGGCACCTACGAGATCCCCCTGCGTCTTACCCACAACGTCGAGGCCACAATAACGGTGGAGGTAGTGGCCGAGGGCGTGGCCGTGGAGGGGAAGGAGGAGAAGGAGGAGGCTCCCAAGGCCCGCCGGAAGACGAAGAAGGAGCGCGAAAAAGAGGAAACGGCCCCGCCGGCCGCGGCCGCGGCGGTGGAAGAGGAGCCGGAGGCAAAGGCAGCGGAGGAGCAGGAGCCGGGCGAGGAAGAGAAGAGCTAGCGACGCCGGCCGACGGGCCGGAGCGGCCCGGGGCAGCGGGTGCCGGTGCCCATCGCTGATTGAGGAGGACTCATGCCAGATATCGAGGAGCAGGTAGAAGCATTGCACGCGGCGGAGAAAGAGCTGAAGGCTGCGCATTCGGCAGACGATGTCCGCGCCGTCTGGCGCAAGTACTACCTGACGATAGGCCACCGCAAGCTCGGCCGCCTACTGATAGGCAGGACCGCCGACCAGATCCTGGCCGGTCGCGAGAAGGACTGACCGGTTCGGCAGGCTTGCCTGTCCGGCAGGCAGGCCTGCTTACCGGACAGGCAGGGAGTAGCCGGAATTGGTCGCTGAGAAGCTACCGCCCCACGACGTGGAGGCCGAGGAAGCCGTCGTCGCCTCCCTCCTGGTCGATAGCGAGTCCGTCTACCGCGTCGCCCCCATTCTTAAGCCCGAGGACTTCTTCCGCGAGAAGAACGCCTGGGCCTACGAGGCCTGTCTGGCCCTCTTCGACCGCAACGAGGCCATCAACCAGGTGACAGTGGCCCACGAGCTGGCCCGTCGCGAGCGCCTGGAGGAGCTGGGAGGCGCCGCCTACCTCAGCCGCCTGGTGGCCGAGCTTCCCACCGTCGTCGGCGTCGAGCACTACGCCCAGATCGTCAAACGCGACGCCATCTACCGCCAGCTCATTCAGCGCTCCGCCCAGATCGCCCAGATGGCCTACCAGGGAGGCCCCGACCTGGAGAGCGCCCTGTCCCGGGCCGAGGGCCTCATTCTCACCCTTCGCGGCGGCGAGCGGCTGCGCGACTTCGTCCACATCCGCGAGATCCTGGACGAGTACTGGGAGCAGGCCGGAACCGAAGCCGCCGGTCCCCGCTTCCAGGGCCACGTGCTTACCGGCTTCGAGCCTCTGGACACCCTGCTCGGCGGGCTCAAGCGCTCCGACCTCATCATCCTGGCGGCGCGGCCCAGCCTGGGCAAGACCAGCCTCGGCCTCAACATCGCCCGCAACGCCGCCGTCGGTCACGGCGCCCGAGCGGCCATCTTCAGCCTCGAGATGGCCGCCGAGCAGCTCGCTCAGCGCCTCCTGGCGGGCGAATCCCGCGTTGACTCCACCCGCCTGCGCCTGGGCGAGCACACGGAGCGGGAGGAGCGCCGCCTCATGCATGCCCTGGGCAAGCTGGCCCAGGCCGAGATCTACGTCGACGATACGCCTGTCCTGACTATGATGGACATCCGGGGCAAGGCCCTCCGCCTGCACCGGGAAAAGACCCTCGACCTGGTCTTCGTCGACTACCTCCAGCTCATCCACGGCGGCGGTCGCGGCGATAACCGGGTACAGGAGATCAGCTACATCACCCGCTCCCTCAAGGAGCTGGCCCGCGAGCTGGACGTGCCTGTCATCGCCGCCTCGCAGCTCTCGCGGGCCCCGGAGCTGCGCACTCCCCACATCCCTCAGCTCAGCGACCTGCGGGAGAGCGGCAGCATCGAGCAGGACGCCGACGTGGTCATGTTCATCTACCGTGAGGACGTGTACCTGAGCCGTGAGCAGTGGCAGGCCAGCCACCCGGAGGCGGCGGGCGGTGTCTACCCGGCCGGCATCGCCCAGATCATCGTCGCCAAGCACCGCAACGGGCCCACGGGGACCGTCTCCCTTCGCTTTCACCAGCACATCGCCCACTTCGAGGACCTGCTGGTGCGGGAGGAGGAGCCGGTGTGAGCGAAGTCGGCCCGACTGCCGCCCGAGGCGACTCGACTGGGCGAGAGCTTGCCGAAGCCCCCTTCGCCGGCTTCCCGCCGGGGGCCCAAGCCACGCCTATACCCAGCCTCTTCTTCACCCGCCTGCTGCCACGGCTGACCGACCCGGTAGAGCTGGCCCTGGCCCTCTACATCTTCTACCTGCTGCACCGCAAGAAGGGCTATCCGCGCTTCCTCACCCGCGACGAGCTGGCCGCTGAGGGCGACCTCGCCCTCTTCCTGGAAAGGACCTGTGGCGACGCCACCGATCCCGCCGGGGAGAGGCGGGCCGCCCTGGAGAGGGGGCTGGCGGCCCTGGTGGGTGCTGGCTTCCTGCTGACGGTATTGGCAGAGGGACCCGATGGTGGGCAGGAGGTCTACTTCCTGAACGCCGCCGCCGACCGCCGGGCCGCCGAGCGGTTCCGCCGCGGCGAGCTGAAGATCGGTCCCTGGCGGCCGCTGCCGGAGGCGGAGCCGGTGGAGCCCTCGCGCAGCATCTATGCTCTCTACGAGGAGAACATCGGGCCCCTCACGCCCCTGGTAGCCGACGAGCTCCGGGAGGCGGAGGAGCTCTACCCGCAGGAGTGGCTGCGCCCGGCCTTCGAAAGGGCGGCTACCCATAACAAGAGGAGCTGGCGCTACGTGGCCCGCATCCTGGAACGATGGGCGGCGGAAGGACCCGACTATGCGCAAGCTGGAGGAGATACTGCGAGGGGAGCTAGGCACCCGGGCCAGCTCTCGGGAAGATACCGGGGCCTGGTCCGCCGCTGACGACGAAGCGCCTACCTGCCCCCTCTGCGGCGGCGCCGGTTTCGTCAGGGCGCCGGTGAGCCTGGGCCACCCCGACTTCGGGAAGGCCTTGCCCTGCCGCTGCATCGCCGAGGAGAGCGAGGAGCAGCGCTCCGCCCGCCTGCGCCGCTATAGCAACCTGGGTCCTCTTACCCGCCTCACCTTCGACAACCTCATCGAGGCGGGCCGCAGCAGCAATCCCCGCGACCAGGAGACCTTCGCCCTCTGCGTAGCCGCAGCCCGCGAGTTCGCGGACGAGCCCAGGGGCTGGCTGGTGCTGCTGGGGCCCAGCGGCTGTGGCAAGACTCACGTCGCCGCCGCCATCGCCAACGGCTGCATCCAGCAGGGGCGCCCTGCCCTCTTCGTCGTCGCCCCCGATCTCCTGGATCACCTGCGGGCCTCCTACGGCTCGGCCCGCCCGCCCGCCTCCGCCGCCAGCGGACCCGCCCTGCGTGCGGGACAGGCAGGAGCCGAGGGCGTGCCCGGCGAGGACCTGCCCTATGACCAGTTCTTCGAGCAGGTGCGTAACGCTCCCGTCCTGCTCCTCGATGACCTGGGGGCCCAGAGCGCCACCCCCTGGGCCCAGGAGAAGCTCTTCCAGCTCATCAACCACCGCTTCAACACCCAGGCGCCCACGGTGGTAACGACGACGCTGGAGCTGGAGGACCTGGACGAACGGCTGGCCAGCCGCCTGGGCGACCCCTCCCTCTCCCGCGTCTTTCGGCTGGGGGCGACCCGCTCCCCAAAACCGGGGGCGGCGCCGACCCTCTCGCTTCCCCTTCTGCGAGACATGACCTTCGAGAACTTTGATGTGAGGAGCCTCTCACTGCCGCCGGAGAAGACCCGCAATCTGCGCGACGCCTTCACCACCGCCCGTAATTATGCCCAGGACCCGGAGGGCTGGCTGGTCCTCCTGGGCGGCACCGGCTCCGGCAAGACGCACCTGGCGGCGGCCATCGCCCACGAGTGGCAGGCGGCGGGCCGCCGGTTCGAGTTCTTCTTCGTGCCAGACCTGCTGGACACCTTGCGGGCGGCATACAGCCAGGAGGAGGGTGTCCCCACCTCGACCGCCGACCGGCTGCGCACCTGCGACCACCTGATCCTTGATGAGCTGGGGGTGCATGGCGCCACACCCTGGGCCCAGGAGAAGCTCTTCCAGATCCTGAACTACCGCTACAATGCCAAGCTGCCCACCGTCATTACCATACGGGGCAAGCTGGAAGACGTCCCCGAGGCGTGGGCATCACGCATGTGCGACCCCAAGGTGAGCCTGCCCTTCGAGATAGAGGCGCCCGACTATCGCGGCTTGCCCCGGCGCCGGCAGGACGAGGGTGGAGAGGGCGTGAGCCGCCGTCGGGGGAGAGGCAGGCCTAGCCGCGGCTTCGGCGGCGGCGGTCCTTGAGGGCTACCCAGTCTCGGAGGGCCCAGCGGGTGGTCTCGAAGGCCAGTCCCTCCCAGGGGATCTCCTCGGGCCGAAACCAGGCCGTCTCCAGGCACTCCTTGCCCGGCTTGGGCGGCGCCCTGCCGACCCGGGCCCGGAAGACCACCACTAGAATGCCCGGCCCTCCCTCTGGGTCGGACCCGCCCGGACGGGCCCGCCATGGGCGGGTCTGGCCGCCTCCGGCGGAGGGGCGGGAGTAGATACCGAGGAGGGGGCCGAGGGTCAAGGACAGCCCTACCTCCTCTTCCGCCTCGCGCAAGGCGGCCTCCTCCACCGTCTCATCAACCTCCATGAAGCCGCCGGGAAAGGTCCAGGCCCCGTAGCGGGGCTCGATGGCCCGGCGCATCAGGAGGATACTTCCTGCCCGCTCCGGGATGACACCGACTACCACCTTGGGGTTGAGATAGTGGATAAAGCCGCACCGGCTGCAAACGAGGCGCGGCCGGTCCTCGCCTTCCACCAGGCGCTCCTGGAGCGGGCCGCCGCACTGGTGGCAGAAGCGCGGTGTGGTCAGGGTTTCCAGAAATGTGGCCATTCGGATGAGAATCTCGCCAAAATAGCGGGCTATTCCCTTGATTTCTGCCTCAGGGCTGGCCTATACTTCCCGCCGTGACCCGGCTGTGATTTGAACGTGCCTTCACCAGAAGGCCGGTCTGTACTGTCCCCTTCGGGATGACGAGGCCTTCTTCAGCGGCCAGGCCACTCGCCGGCGAATGCCCGCGTCGGTCGCCGACGAGGCCCGCTTCCCCGCCGGGCGGACCTTCTGAGAGGCGCGAGAAATCCTGCCAAGGGGGGACGCCGGAATTGGCCCTGGAAGACAAGACCATAGTTTGTCGTGATTGTGGAGTAGAGTTCATCTTCACTGCTGGAGAGCAGGGCTTCTACCTGGAGAAGGGCCTGCTGAACGAGCCTCAGCGCTGTCCCGGCTGTAGGACGGCCCGTCGGCGGGAGCGGGCGGCGGGCAACAGCCGAGAGATGACCACCGTCCTCTGTGCCATGTGTGGCGGCGAGGCTGTTGTGCCCTTCGTTCCCAGGCTGGACCGGCCCGTCTACTGTAGCTCCTGCTTCGAGAAAGTGAGGTCCGAGGTCGCCAGCTAGAGCAATCTTCCTCTAATTCTCCCGAGGGCCGGCTGCACCGGCCCTCATTTCTTTTCCGGCGCTGCCCCTTCTCCAGGGGCGACCTTGGCCAGCCTGCTTGGCCGACGGGCAGGCCCGCTGGAGCCGGGTTCGCCAGGCCCTGCTGCTGCCACCGGGTGGCCCTCCACCCAGCTCTCGCCCCCCTCCCAGACCTCCTTCTTCCAGACGGGTACTATCTCCTTGATCCGGTCGACGGCGTAGTGGCAGGCCTCAAAGGCCTCCCGCCGGTGGGGGGCGGAGACCGCCACCAGCAGGCTCGTCTCCCCGACCTCCAGACGGCCGGTGCGGTGGTTGATGGCTATGTCCGTTATGTCCCAGCGAGAGCGGGCTTCCTCCGCCACCTGCCGCATCTTCTTGACGGCCATGGAGGGGTAGGCATCGTACTCCAGGTAGAGGACGCGCCGGCCCTGGCTGTTGTTGCGAACGACCCCATAGAAGAGGGCGAGAGCCCCGCTCTCGTCACGGCGTACCAGGTTCGCCAGCCGCTGCGGGTCCAGCGGTTCCTGCGTGACCCGAAATCGACCTGCCTCTGCCCCTCCGCCCCCACTGACCGGCGGTATAAGCGCTACCTGGTCGCCGGGGCTGAGGCGGTGCTCGTTGGGCACGTACTCCTCGTCGACGGCGCAGACTAGCGTGTTCATGAGGGGCACGACGGCGGGGTACTGGCTGGCGAGCTGTTCGCGCAGGTCAGCCACGGTGGCCCCTTCGACCAGCTCCATTTCTACCTCCCGGCGTCCGACAAGGTCGTGGAGGCCGGCGAAGAGCCTGACGGAAACCTTCATTGCCCTCTCCCTGGTGGCGTCTACGCTCGAAGAAGCGATGTGCATCCAGTATAGCGCACCGATGACATCGGGTCGCTCTCGGCGGCGCGTGACGGCCTTCCGAGCAGAGGGTATACTGCGGGCTGCCCCCGCCTGTCGGCGGGCGGGCCTGCTTGCCGCCAGGCAGTTTGGCGGGGTGGTGAAAGGGGCTCGTGGCAGTTCGTGGTTCGACAAGCTCACCACGAGCGGAATCTGGAAACGCTCGCCCTGAGCCTGTCGAAGGGCGAGTTCCTCGAAGAATCTCTTCACCCTGCTAGGGCTCTGGGGAGGTGACTTGGCTGCGCCTGCTGTCCTCTCCACTCTGGGGCGGGTCGCCCTGGACCTGCTGTTCCCACCCCGCTGCGCCCTGTGCGGGCGTCACGGCGTTGCCCTGTGCGACGGTTGCGCGGATACCCTCCCACGCGCGAACCCGCCGCGCTGCCCTCGCTGCTGGTCGCCGCAGCGTCCGGGCTGGGGCTGCCGGCGCTGCGACGAGTCCGCCCCTGGCGGACTGGCCTTGGAGGGCCTGCGCTCCCCCTATGTCTTTCAGGAGGGCGCCCGCGAGCTGGTCCATGCCCTCAAGTACAACTACCACTCGACTCTCGCCTCGCCCATGGGCGGGCTCATGGCCCGCTACCTGCTGGGCGAATCCCCGCTGGCCGACGTGCTGGTGCCGGTGCCTCTGCACCCCCGTCGGCAGCGCGCCAGGGGGTACAACCAGTCGTTCCTGCTGGCGCGGGAGGTATCGCGGCGCCTGGGCCTGCCCCTGGCCGCGGGAGCCCTGCTCCGCCGCCGCGACACGCCCCCGCAGGCCAGGGCCATGGAGGCCGACGCCCGCCGTCGCAACGTGGTCGGCGCCTTCGACTGCCGGCCGGGAGCCGTAGCCGGCCGTCGCGTGCTGCTGGTGGACGATGTCACCACCACCGGCGCCACCCTCGACGCCTGCGCCCGCGTCCTCCTGACGCAGGGCGGCGCCTCCTCCGTCTGGGCTTTCACCTTCGCCCGGGAGGACTGAGCGGTGGCGGTGGACCCGCGACCTGTGCTGGTGGCCTTCCTGGGCGGCATGGGTGGCTCGCCAGCCGAGGAGATGCTGGCGGAGGCCCTTCGGGCGGCGGCCCTCGACAGCCTGGAGGAGGCTTTGGGGACGGGCGCCTTTGCCGGCGCCTTCCTGGCTGCTGACACCCCCGATCGCCTGGGCCGCCTCCCTGCCGGCGTCACCGTCGACCCTGACAGCGGCTCGTTCCACTTCGGACGGCGCCTGGCGGGGCTCATCGAGCAGCACCACATAGAGAGCGCCGTCTACTTCGGGGCAGGCAGCGTCCCCCTCCTTCGCGGGTCTGACTTTGCCGCCATCGCCTCCGGCCTAGAGGCGGCGCCGCGCGTCGTCATCAGCAACAACTTCTACTCCGGCGATCTGATTGCCTTCCGGCCCGCTTCGGCGCTGCTGGGCGTGGAGCCGCCGGCGGCCGATAACGCTCTGCCGCGCCTGCTGCGCGACCAGGCGGGGCTGGAGAGCCTACCGCTGCCCCGGAGCACCGCCACGCAGTTCAACATAGACTCGCCGGCGGACCTGGCGGCGCTGGCGCTCCACGGCGGTACCTCTGCCGAAGGCGGATCCGCCTCCGGCGGAGGCCCCCGCCTGTCCTGCCTCCTGAGCTCTCTGGACCTGGACATGGCGCCCTACCGGCGCTGCCTTCCCCTGCTGACCGACCCGTCGGCGGAGGTGCTGGTGGCGGGACGGGTCGGAAGCCAGGTCTGGCAGTACCTGGAGAGGGAGACGGCCTGCCGGGTTCGCGTTTTCTCCGAAGAGAGGGGGATGGTGGCGGCGCAGCGGGCGTCTGCCGGCGGCGGACGGGGCGGCGCCCGATCTCTCCTCGCCTACCACCTCCAGGCGGTGGGCGTGGCTCGCTTCTTTGAGGAACTGGCTACCCTGGGCGATGCCGCCTTCATCGACACGCGTGTGCTGCTGGCCCACCTGGGGCTTCACCCCTCGCGCGCCGATCGCTTTCTGTCGGACCTGGGGCGTGCCGGCGAGATCGAAGACGCGTTTCTACGCGAGTTCACGGAGGCGGCGGCGCGGGCCGCCATCCCCGTCGTGCTGGGCGGCCACTCCCTGGTCTCCGGCAGCCTCATGGCCCTCATCGAGGTCGCCTGGAGAGAGTACGACAGGGCGCTGAGATAGAGAGCTCCTCGGTTTCTTGACACCCCCAAGGCCCATTGCTACGATTGGCCTCGCCCTGGGCCCGCAGCCCTCGGTTGCGTGTCGGTGACCCCGGAAAGCCTTCCGCCTATGGCCTACCAGACGCTTGCGCTGGAGGGGGGCCGTCCCCTCGCCTACCTCCGCCTTCATAGACCCGAACGCGGCAACCTCATCGATGGTCAGACCGTCCAGGAGATGGAATCTGCCTGCCGGGAACTGGGCGACGACGAGGCCGTGCGCGTCGTCATCCTCACGGGCGAGGGTGACGCCTTCTGTCGGGGGTGGGACCTGTCGGGGTTCGACCCGGAGCGAGAATCGCCCCTGGCCTGGGCACGCCGCCAGGGCCTGCTGGGCGACCCCTTCGGCTGCCTGGCCCGCCTGCCGCAGCCGGTGATCGCCGCCGTCAACGGCGACGCCCTCAGCGCCGGCCTCGAGCTGGCCCTGGCCTGCGACGTCCGCCTGGCCGCGGAAGAAGCCCGCTTCGCTTGCCCTGAGACCGCCCACGGCGTCATCCCCTGGGCAGGTGGCACCCAGCGGCTGCCACGCATCGTTGGGCGCGGCAAGGCCCTGGAGATGATCCTCACCGGCGAGGCGGTGGACGCCAAGGAAGCCCTGCGCATCGGCCTGGTGGGCCAGGTGACGCCCCGGGGACGTCTCCTGGCCGGGGCCGAGGCCCTGGCCGGCCGCATCGCCGCCCGTGGGCCCATCGCCGTGCGCTACGCCAAAGAGGCAGTGAGCCGGGGTCTGGACATGACCCTGGAGCAGGCCCTGCGTTACGAGACGGACCTGACCATCATTCTCCAGACCACCGAGGACCGCGCCGAAGGGGTGCGCGCCTTCCTCGAGAAGCGCCCGCCCCGCTTCAAGGGAACGTAGCGGAGGCCTCATGGTCATGAACAGAATAACCCGACACGAGCAACGCCGCCGGCAAGGTTCCAGAAGGCCAGCCTTTAGGCTGGCACGGCAGCCAGGCTCAAGCCTGGCCTTTGGAGATTAACTCTCTCGATGTGTCGGCTTATCATCTCCATGACCATTGGACCTCCAACGAGGAGATGGAGGGCTAAAGCCCTCCTCTACAGGGGCTGAACTGAGATGTACGTTATCCTCGAACAGGACGAAGCCTGGTCCATCATGACCCTCGTTGTCTCCCAGGTGCTGGACCACGCTGACCTCTCGGGTGACGGGCGGGCCGCCGTCCGCCGCTGGCGCTCGGCCCGAGCCGACGGCACCGCCGAGATGGCCGACCTGGCCCTGGGCATGAACCAGGCCCTCGGCGGCCTGATAGACGAGCGCACCGACCGCATCGTGAAGCGCAAGGGGCGCTTCGTCCGCTCTCGGGAGCGCGAATCACCATGAAGGTCGAGCTCGACAGCGACGAAACCTGGGCCCTGATGTCCTACGTGGTGGACCGCCTCCTCAGGGGGACGGACCTGCCGGACGCGGACCGCGCTCGCGTCCGCCGCTGGCGCAGCGAGCAGATGCGCCCCGCTGGCGAGCCCATGAAGCTCCTGACCCGCAAGATCAACGAGGACCTGGCCCGCGCCCTCCAGACCAAGCAGCGCAGCCAGATCCGCAAGCCGGACTGGGTGTAGACGCGGGAACCAGGAACTAGGAACTAGGAGACCGGGGAACCAGTTCCGAGTTCCCAGTTCCCAGTTCCTTGGTGGCCATGAACGCCTTCGAGACCATCATCTATGAGAAGCAGGGCGAGATCGCCTGGCTGACCCTCAACCGGCCGGGGGTGCTCAACGCCGTCAACCTCCAGATGCGCGATGAGCTCTGGACGGTCATGGAGGCCGTCCACGACGACCCCGACCTGCGCGTCTTGCTCATCAAGGGGGCCGGCAGGCGTGCCTTCTCGGCCGGCGCCGACATTACTGAGTTCGGCACCGCGCCCTCTTTCGTCGAGGCGCGCCGCGCCCGCCACGAGCGCGACCTCTGGGGCCTCATGCTCAGTCTTCCCCTGCCCCTGGTGGCTGCCATTCACGGCTTCGCCCTGGGGGCCGGCTGCGAGATGAGCATGTGCTGCGACTTCCGCATTGCCTCCGAGGACGCCCGCCTGGGCCTGCCGGAGGTGAACCTGGGCTACATACCCTCCGCCGGCGGCACCCAGCTCCTGCCCCGCACCATCAGTCCGGGCGTCGCCATGGGGCTCATCCTGTCGGGGGACGCCATCGACGCCCGCGAGGCCTGGCGCCTGGGGCTGGTCCAGCGCGTCGTCCCCCGCCGGCGGCTCTACCCGGAGGCGGAGACCCTGGCCCGCTCGCTGGCCGCTCGCCCCAGCGAGGCGCTGCGCCGGGCCAAGCAGGCTGTCCTCCAGGGGCTCGACATGCCGCTGGACCAGGGACTGGCCCTGGAGGAGCGCCTGGCCTCCCTGGCTCTCACCTCAGGGCAGGCCAAGGCTGGCCTGGCGGCCTGGCGCTCAGCATTGCTGTGACATAACATCGGGCTGACAGTCTGCACTGGGGGTTATCCATGAACACGGCCGAGTTTCTGCAAATCAGCTCTATGGTAGTGCCCGACCGCGAGGCCCTGGTCTGCGAGGACCGGCGCATCACCTACATGGAGATGGCCCAGCAGGTCAACCGCCTCGCCAATGCCCTCCTCTCGCTGCGGATCTCCCGCCGCGACAAGGTGGCGGTGATGTCCCTCAACGGCCCTGAGATGATCGAGACCTACTACGCCTGCGCCAGGATCGGCGCCACCTTCGTCCCTCTCAACTACCGGGCCAAGCGCGAGGAGATAGCCTACATGATCAACAACTCCGAGGCCGCGACCCTCTTCGTGGGCCCGCGCTACCTGGAGCTGGTCTCCGCGATCCGGCCCGAACTGGGCGCCATCAGGAACTTCTTCTGCTACGGGCCAGCGACGGGGGACATGAAGTCCTACAACGACCTCATGGCCTCGGGCAGCGACGAGGAGGTGTTCGTCGAGACCGAGGAGGACGACCCCACAATGCTGCTCTACACCAGCGGCACCACCGCCCTGCCCAAGGGCGTCGTCCTCACTCACCTCACCCTCTCCGTCTACGTCACCAACACCATGAACCCGGCCGACCCGGAGGGCGAACGCGATGTGACCCTCCTCTCCGTGCCCCTCTACCACGTGGCCGGCGCCACTGTGCCCCTCTCGGCCATCTGGGGAGGCCGCACCCTGGTCATCCTCCCCCAGTTCGAGCCAGAACTGTGGTTGGAGGCGGTCCAGAACGAGCGGGTGACCCACAGCTTCGTCGTCCCCACCATGCTCAAGCGCATCATGGACCACCCGGACTTCGACAAGTACGACCTCAGCTCCCTCCAGCTCATCACGTACGGGGCCGCGCCCATGCCCTACGAGGTGGTCCGGCGCGCCGTCGAGGTGTTCAACTGCGGCCTCATGAACGCCTACGGCCAGACCGAGAGCACCTCCACCATGACCTTCCTGGGGCCGGATGACCACCGCATCGAGGGCACGGAGGAGGAGAAGGCGAAGAGGCTCCAGCGGTTGCGCTCCGTGGGCCGCGCCATGGATGACATCGCCATCGCCATCATGAACAGCCGGAACGAGATGATGGAGCCCTACAAGGAGGGCGAGATCTGCGTCAGCGGCGCCCGCATCATGCGCGAGTACTTCAGGCGGGAGGACGAGACGGCCCAGGCCATCGTCGACGGCTGGCTACACACCGGCGACGTGGGCTACGTGGACGAGGACGGCTACCTCTTCATCACCGGCCGCACCAAGGACCTCATCATCCGCGGCGGCGAGAACATCTCGCCGGGGGAGATCGAGGCCTGCCTGGAGGAGCACCCCAAGATCCAAGACGCCGCTGTCATCGGCGTGCCTGACCCCGAGTGGGGGGAGAAGGTGAAGGCGGTGGTGGTGCTCAAGCCGGGGGAGACGCTCACCCTGGAAGAGATCGTCCAGTACTGCAAGGGGCGGCTGGCCAGCTTCAAGGCTCCTTCAGAGGTAGCCTTCGTGAAGGAGCTGCCGCGCAACCCCCTGGGCAAGGTGCTGAAGACCGAGCTGCGGAAGGCACACGGCGCTTAGCAGGGTGCTGAAAGAGAGTCGAGGGCCGCTCGTCGTTCGACCCTTCGGCTGTGCTCAGGGCAGGCAGGCTCACCATGAGCGGAACCCAAGACCGCTCGCCCTGAGCCTGTCGAAGGGCGTGGAGTGAGTCTTTCATCGCCCTGCTGGTGTGGTGAATCAGAAATCCGCAGCCAAATGTCATTCTGAGCCCGCCAGAGGCGGACGAAGAATCCGTGATGCCAGGCGGGGTCCGACGGATGCTTCATCCGCCTCTGGCGGATTCAGCATGACAAAGACAAAGCACTGAATCCGTTACCGAATCTCTGACTCAGGACACTAGCAAGCCACCACCCCGATCCGGCCCTTCCGCTCCCGCGTGCGCAAGCGCATTCGCAACCCTTTCTGGTTTGGTCCCCTATGCTAGAATGTTGCGACCCCCCTCGAAAGGTCCAGCCATGGATCTCGGCTTGAAGGACAAGGTGGCCATCGTCACCGGCTCCAGCCGCGGCATCGGGCGCGCCATCGCCCTCGCCCTGGCCGAGGAGGGCTGTCACGTCGCCCTTAGCGCCCGCGGCGAGGAGCGCCTGCGCCAGACCGAGGCCGAGGTGCGGGCGAAGGGCGTCCGCGCCCTCGGCGTGGTGGTCGACCTGACGAGAGGTGAGGACATCGAGCGTCTGGTGGCGGAGACGGCCGCCGCCTTCGGGCGGATCGACGTGCTGGTGAACAACGTCGGCGGCTCCTGGGCGGGCGACGCGGACGAGGCCTGGAACGCCACCTACGAGGCCAATATCCTGGCGGCGGTGCGGGCCACGCGGGCGGTGGTGCCGCACATGCGGCGGGCCGGCGGCGGCAGCATCGTCCACATCGCCTCCATCTGGGGCCGGGAGTCCGGCGGCCCCATCCCCTACAACGCCATGAAGGCGGCCATGGTCAGCCACGCCAAGAACATGGCCCTGGCCCTGGCCCGCGACAACATTCGCGTCAACTCGGTGGCGCCGGGCTCCGTCGCCTTCCCCGGCGGCTCCTGGGGACGGCGCCTGGAGCAGGACCCGGAGGGCATGAAGGCATTCATCGAGGCCAACATAGCCATGGGTCGCTTCGGCCGGCCGGAGGAGGTGGCGGCGGTGGTCGTCTTCCTGGCCTCCGAGCGCGCCTCCTGGGTTACCGGCGCCTGCATCAACGTCGACGGCGGGCAGTCCCGCTCGAACATCTAGCAGGGGAGAGCGCGTCCCGGGAGCGACACCTGGGCCAGCTCTTCCTGACCTGGTTCAACCAGCGCCACGGAGTCTCAGCTCCGGGCCGGCGACGGCCAGCACCGCGTCAAGATCATCGCCATCTTGCTCGATGGGGGACCCGTCCGGCGCTCTCGGCATGTACCCCGCTTGGAGAAGAGGGGAGAACATGGTGAAGCCCAGGGTCGGCATCATCGGGGCTGGGTTCATCGGGCGCTTCCACGCCTGGGCCGTCCGGGGCCTTATCGGGATGGGGCTGGTCGACGCCGAGTACGTTGGTGTCTGCGACCGCGACGGCGAGCGGGCGCGGCAGTTCGCCGAGGTCGCCGATCTCTCCCTCTGCACCACGGACCCTGACGAGCTGATCGGCTCGCCGGAGGTGAACACCGTCTACGTCTGCACCCCCACCGGCTCTCACAGAGACCTGGTGCTGAAGGCGGTGCGGGCCGGCAAGGCCGTCTTCTGCGAGAAGCCCCTGGCCAGGAACCTGAAGGAGGCGCGCCAGATGCTCGACGCCGTGGTGGCGGCGGGTGTCCCCCATCAGGTCGGCCTCGTGCTCCGTCATTCGCCCATCTTCACGGTGATGAAGGACCTGATGGCCGACCCTGGCCTGGGCCGGCCCATGGCCGTCGTCCTGCGCGACGACCAGTTCTTCCCCATCCTGGGACACTACCAGAGCACCTGGCGCAAGGACTACGAGGTAGCGGGCGGGGGCACCCTCCTCGAGCACAGCATCCACGACCTGGACCTTCTCACATGGCTCATGGGCGACGTCGCGGCTGTGGAGGCGCGTACCCACAACTTCGCCGGCCACCGGGGTGTCGAGGACCTGGCGTCCGTCTGGCTGCGGTTCCAGAGCGGCGCCGAGGGACACCTGGTCTCGGTCTGGCACAACGTCCTCAGCCGGCCGTCCCTTCGCCACATCGAGGTCTTCTGGGAGAACGGCTACTTCACCTGCGACCAGGACATGTTCGGCGAGCTGAGGTATCAGACATACGCCGCGCCCGACGCTGTGCTGACGCCGGAGGAAGTCAACGAGCGTTACCTGAAGCTCGTGGGCCTGTCAGAGGCGGAGTACAGGGAGGCCCTCGCGAAGTTCACCCTGGAGGACTACCTCTTCCTCCGAGACCTGGCGACGGGACGGAGGCCCTTCCCCGGCTTCGAGGTGGCCTTGCGCGCCCACGAACTGGTGGACGCCGTCTACCGCTCGGCCGCCGAGGGGCGGGAGGTGGCGCTGCGGGCGGCATCGGAGCAAGGGCCCGGCGCTGATGGTCATTGAGTTCTTGGATTCGACTCCGAGGGTTGATGGCCATGAATAGGAACAACTCGACACGAGGAACCCCGCCAGCAAGGTTCCCGAAGGCCAGCCTTCAGGCTGGCACCGCAGCCAGGCTCAAGCCTGGCCTTCGGAGATTAGCCCCGTCGATGTGCCAGCTTGTTATCTCAATGACCATCAACGCGCAGGAGTGGTCTATATTAGGTTCGTGACCATAGGCAGCGGAGGACAGCAGCGAGGCTCCATGACTCCTGAAGCAGCCGAAGACCTGCCGCTCTTTGGCTTCACCGTCCTCGAGGTGGGTGAGGGCGTCTCCGCCCCTTACTGCGGTAAGCTCCTGGCCGACTACGGGGCGGACGTGATCAAGGTCGAGCCCCTGGAGGGCGACCCGGCCCGACGCCACGGCCCCTTCCCGGACGACGCCACGGGCGCCGGCCTGCCCCACCCGGAGAAGAGCGCCCTCTTCCTCTACCTCAACACCAACAAGAAGGGCGTCACCCTGGACTTCTCGACCGCCAGCGGGGCGCGGCTCCTGCGCCGCCTGGTGGAGGAGGTGGACGTGCTGGTCGAGAACCAGCCTCCAGGGCGCTTGGAGGAACTAGCCCTCTCCTACCAGAAGCTGGCGCACGTTAACCCCAGGCTCCTCATGATCTCGGTCAAGCCCTTCGGGGAGGGCCCCTACGGTCGCTGGAATGCCACAAACCTCACCTCCTTCGCCTCCGGCGGCCAGATGTACCTCACCGGCGACCCCGACCGGGAGCCCCTCCTGACCGGCGGCTACCAGGCGGAGTACCAGGCGGGGCTGAACGCCTTCGCCGCCACCCTGGCGGCGCTGCTGGGGCTGGCGGTGATGGAGGTAGGTCAGCACGTCGAGGTCAGCGCCATGGAGTGCCAGGCCTGTGTCCTCGAGAACCGCCTGCCCGACTACGCCTACCGCCGGTCGGACGCCCTCAGCCGGCGGCACGGCAACGTCAACTCTGCTCTTACCCTGGAGGAGGCGCTGGCCTCCCCGCAGATGAGGGCGCGGCGCTACTTCCAAGAGGTGGACCACCCTGTGGCCGGTCGCTGGGTCTACCCCGGCCCGCCCTTCCGCCTGACCGACGGCCCGCCCTCCGACGGCGGCTGGGGATGGCGGGCCGGCCGCGCTCCCCTCCTGGGCGAGCACAACGAGAAGGTCTTCGGCGGGCTGCTGGGCCTGGAGCGGTCGGACCTGGTCCGGCTGCGGGCGGCCGGCGTGATCTAGGGGGCAGGGTAGCTGATGTACCGCCTTCCTCTTTCCGGCATCCGCGTCCTCGACCTCACGATGGGCTGGGCTGGCCCCTACGCCAGCCGCCTCCTGGGCGACATGGGCGCCGAGGTCATCAAGATCGAGTCGGCGAAGAACTGGGACGTGACCCGCTCCCCGGACCTGCGGAGTCAGGACGAAGAGAAAGGCTACAACAGGTCGAGCCACTTCAACCACCTGAACCGGAACAAGCTCGGCTGCGCGCTGGACCTGTCGCATCCCCGGGGCAGGGAGCTGTTCCTGGAGCTGGTGGCCCTGAGCGACGCCGTCATGGAGGACCACAGCGATGATGCCATGGACGATCCAGGCCTCTCCTACGACGTGCTGCGGCAGGCGAGGCCGGACACCATCCTGGTCACCATCTCCGCCCACGGCAAGGATGGGTCGGAGGCGGGCCACGTCGTCGGCGGCGCCCACGCGGAGCAACTGGCGGGGCTGGCGTCGGTGACGGGCTACCCGGACCGGGGGCCCCACAAGTCCGGTATCAGCTACAGCGACCCGGAGTCGGGCATCTCGGCCGCTGCCGCCCTCTGCGCCGCCCTTCTCTACCGGCGCCGCACGGGCCGCGGACGCTGGGTGGAGGTGGCGCAGCGTGAGAGCATGGCCAGCCTCATGGGCGAGTTCTTCGTCGGCTTCAGCATGAACGGGCGCCAGCCACCGCTCCTGGGCAACCGCCACCGCTCGATGGCGCCCCACGGCTGTTACCCCTGCGCCGGCCCGCCTGAGGCGGGCTGGCTGGCCATCGCCGTGGCCTCCGACGCCGAGTTCGCGGCCCTCTGCCGGGTCATGGGCCGCTCGGAGCTGGCCGCCGACGCCCGCTTCGCCGACGTGGTGTCGCGCTACCGCCACCAGGACGAGCTGGACGAGGCGATATCGGCCTGGACGCAGGGGAAGACGCCGGGAGAGGCTGCGATGGTGCTCCAGGAAGCGGGTGTGGCCGCCTCGCCGGTGGCGTCGGTGGTGGACCTGATGGAGGACCCTCACCTGCGGGAGCGCGGCTTCTTCGAGAAGACGGCCCACCTCGAGGCCGGCGTCCGCCTGAGGCGGATGGAGGGCGTACCCTGGCGGCTGAGCTTGACGCCGGCCCACGTCCGCCTCAGCGCCCCCTGCTTCGGCGAGCACAACGACTACGTGTTCCGCCACCTGCTGGGCCTCTCAGCCGAGGAGGTGGCCGACTTGGAGCGCCAGGGTGTCACCGGGCACGAGCCGGACGAAGCAGTCCACGGCTGATCGCCTCCCGCGACATCCTCCAGGCCAGTGGTCATCAACCACTCAGACTTATCTCTGCGGCTTGAAGGCGACTGATCGGACAAACCGACATGATTGGCCACTCGTAGGGACAGAGCTTTAGCTCTGTCCGGGGCCGAGCTTCAGCTCGGCCCCTACGGAGTGACCCACTGCATTGCCCCCTCGCTTGGCTCAGGGCCGACGGGCCACCGCCCAGATGTGATTGCAGAAGTAGCGGTCCAGGGGCGAGAAGTAGCTCAGGGGACGCAGGTAGCGCAGGAAGTCCAGTACGCGTAGACGCAGCGACAGGCGCGTGGGATAGGCGGCCGGCTCCCAGTAGAGGAGGCGCTCGACGCGGAAGCCAGCGCCCTCCAGGGTGGCCCGCAGGCTGTCGCCGGTCTGCTCGTTGATGTGCAGGCGGCGCTCGTAGTCGGTGCGGGGGAACTGTCGCGCGACCGGCAGGTCGGGCGAGAAAACGGCGTCGCGGTAGCGGAGGAGGCGGCAGGCAGCCGCCAGCGCCTGGTGCACGCGGCGAGTATAGGCTGGGTAGACGCGCTCGAGGAGGAGGCGGTTGGGCGAGGTGTGCACCACCAGGCGGCCGCCGGGCCGGAGGACGCGCCGCGCCTCGGCCAGGGCAGCGGCCAGCTCGGCTGGCGCCAGGTGCTCCACCACGTCGGTTATGAGGGCAGTGTCGAAGGAGGCGTCGGCGAACGCCAGGCGGCGGGCGTCCATGAGGGCGAAGGCCGCTCGCTTCTGGACGCCGGGCGGGTGGCTGGCCAGGGCCTCGCCTGCGATGGCCACCGCCGTCTCTGAGTAGTCAATCCCGATAGCGCGGGCACCCCACAGGGCTGAGTGGATCACCAGCTCGCCGCGGCCGCAGCCGATGTCGAGGATGCGCTGGCCCGGCTGCACCTTCGCCAGGGAGAGCGCCTTGCGAAAGCGGGGCCCCAGGCGGCGACCACGAGAGGCGGCGAACTCCCGATACCCCTCCGAGGCGCAGAGGAAGTAGGCTTCGTCGTACTCGGCGGCGTCGATGGCGGGCCTCTCTACCTCCCGCTGTTCTCCCATCAGAGCCTCGCTACCGACGTCGTGTACGTCGGCCTGTCTGTCAGGGCGCCGTCGCCGGAGACGGACCGCTATCCAGAAGAAAGCCCTCGATGATGTCCGCCAGCTCCTGAGGGTGCTCCCGGAAGTGGGTCATGGTAGGCGCGACCACCAGGTGGCAGTCCGGAATGGACTCCTGGAGCCGGTGCCCTGAAGCCAGCGGGTGGACCTCGTCGTCGGGGTGGGCGACGACGAGGGTGCGCGCCTGGATCTCCCCGAAGCGCTCCTCGGGCAGGAGCGGCCCGCCCAGAAGGCCCCGGATGGCCGGCACGACGGCCCGCGGGTTCTGAGACAGCAGCCAGCCGCGGATCCATTCGAACTCCTGAGGGTTCGCCTCGCGCAGGGCCTGGAACTGCGGGAGGCCCATAGCCACCTCCACTGCCTTCTCAAGCCCCTGGCTCTCGATGATGGCCGCGAAGGCGAGGAACATCCGCTGCACCGGGCCCATGTCTCCGCCCAGGGGCGGCGGCGCAATGAGAACGAGCCTGTCCACCAGCTCCGGATGGTCAAGGGCGAAGACGAGGCTGGTGCCGGCGCCCATAGAGCCGCCGCCCACGTAGGCCCGCTCGATGCCCAGGTGGCAGAGGAGGGCAAAAAGGTCCTCGGCCAGGGCGTACCAGGAGTAGTAGGCGGGGTCGGTGGTGTAGCCAGAGCGGCCATGGCCGCGGGCATCGTAGTTGATGAGGCGGAAGCGGCGGGAGAGGGACTCCGGGTTCTCGCCCAGGGCGTCCATCATATCGATGCTGCCCATGAGGCCATGGGCCAGGACCAGGGGCGGGCCCTGGCCGCGCTCCCGGTAGTACATGTCGAAGCCGTTGATATGGGCGGTAGGCATAGCTTCTCGCTCCGCTGGCTGTGGTGCCTCTAGCCGTAAGGTCGAGCGACCGCCCTGTCAGGGCGTCGGCACCTTGTCGCTCAGGAACTCCTCGACCAGGGCCCTCAGCTCTTCCGGATGCAGTTGATAATGAATGAGGGACGGTGCCACCACTAGCCTCGATCCCTTGATGCTCTTGTGCAGCACCTCGGCCGAGACCAGAGGGTGGATCTCGTCGTCGGGCTGGGCGACGATGAGAGTGGGCACCTTGATCTCGTGGAACCGCTGGTGGGGAAGCTCCGGGCCCAGCACTATGCCGCGGATAGCGTAGACAATACCTCCCTCGTTCTGGGACAGAAGCCAGTTGCGGATCCATGCGAAGATTTCCGGGCTGGCTTCCTTCAGGCCGGCCCAGGGACGGAGGGCCAGGGCAATGTCCACCGCCTTCTCCAGGCCCAGCCCTTCGATGAGGAGGGATAGTCCTCCGAAGAGCTGTGCCGAGAAAGCCGAGGCCTGCTGCCCGATGGGTGGTGGCGGCCGCAGGATCAGCCGTTCCACCATCTCCGGGTGGCGAAGGGCGAACACGAGGGCGGTGCCGCCGCCCACGGAGCCACCCCAAAGAGTGGCCCGCTGGATCCTGAGATGTCGCAACAGCTCATGGAGGTCCCCGGCCAGGGCATCCCAGATGTAGTCGGCGGGGTTCGTGGTGTAGCCGGAGCGGCCGTGGCCGCGGGCGTCGTAGTTGATGAGGCGGTAACGGTCGGCCAGGTACTTGGGGGTCTCCCCCATGGCATCCGCCATGTCGGTGTTGTTCAAGAGGCCGTTGTTGATCACCAGCGGTGGGCCGTCGCCGAGCTCTCGGTAGTACATGTCGAAGCCGTTGATGCGCGCAGTAGGCATCCTTCACCTCACAAGTGGCAGAGTAACCCGCCATCGACGAAGAAGGTCTGGCCGTTCACGTAGCCGCAGGCCTCGGAGGCCAGGTAGAGGGCCAGGGGGGCGACTTCGTCGGCGTGGCCGGGCCGGCGCATAGGGATGAAGCGGATGAGCCGGTTGGCCTGAGGGTCCGGTTCGCCCAGGCCGGGGGAGTCCTCCAGCCAGCCGGGGGCGATGCAGTTGACGGTGACGCCGTGGGGACCCCACTCCTGGGCCAGGGCCCGCGTGAGGTTCATGACGCCAGCCTTGGCGGCACAGTAGGCGGCGCTGTTCGCCAGGCCGCGCTCTCCCATGGCGGAGGCGACGTTGATGATTCGGCCCCATCCCTGCTTGATCATCTCCCGGCCAGCGGCGCGGCAGGCGTAGAAGACAGAGCTCAGGTTGGCGTTGATGATGCGGCCCCACTCCGCGTCGCTGGTCTTCTCGGCTGCCTTGCCCAGGAAGAGGTCGGGGGCGGTGACCAGGATGTCGAGGCTGCCCATGTCCTTGACCACCTGCCGGACCATGACCTGGACGGCGGTGGCCAGGGAGGCGTCCAGCGAGTGGGGCTCGCGACGGGGGCCGGTGATGGCGATCTGCCGGGCCAGGCGCTTCACGGCCAGCGCCTCGCTGGCCCTGGGCGTCGTCGAGGTGACGGTGACGTCGGCGCCGGCCTCGCTGAGGGCGAGGGCGATGGCGCGGCCGACGCTGGAGCCGGCGCCCACCACCAGCGCCCGCTTGCCGGACAGGTCGAACGCTTCCGGGCCCAGTTTGACGTTCTCCCACATGATGAAGCTCGCTCTCTCTACGGACGGGCCGTCGCTGCCTGACGGACAGGCCGGCTCAGGCCATGCGTACCTCGGGCGCGAAGCCCACCGGCGCGTAGCCGCCGGCGAGGCCGCCGCCGTCGATGATGAAGCCCTGGCCGGTGACGTAGCTGGAGGCGTCGGAGGCCAGGAAGATGGCCAGAGGCCCCAGCTCCCAGGCTTCGCCTAGCCGCTGCACGGGCATGTACCTTCCGCGCTCACGAATAAAGTCGACCGCCTGCGGGTCGGCCGGAGGGCTCTGAACGACGAATCCAGGGATGATGCAGTTCACGCGGACGTTGTGGCGCACCAGAAGGAGGGCCAGCGACTTGGTGAGGGCGATGACACCGGCCTTGGCAGCGGCGTAGGCGAAGTTGGCGGTATAGCCGCGGAGGGCGGTGCCCGAGCCTACGTTGATGATGACACCCCTGCGCTGCTGCACCATGTGGCGGGCAGCGGCCCGGGCGCAGTAGAAAGTGCCGGACAGGTTTACCTCCAAAGCGTCGTGCCACTCATCGTCGGAGACATCCCAGAGCTCCTTGCCCTGGGTAATGGCGTCGCCGATGCCGGCGTTGCTGAGCATGATGTCGAGTCGGCCGAACTCCTGGAGGCAGCTCTCGATGAGCTTGTCCACGGCCGCTGAGTCGCGGACATCAGTACGGACGGCCAGGGCACGCCGTCCCAGGCCCTCGACCTCTCGCGCCGTCCCCTCGATCTGGTCCTGGCTCCGGGCCGCCGCCACGATGTCGGCCCCGGCCATCGCCAGGGCCAGCGCCATCTGCCTGCCCAGGCCCCGGCCGGCGCCCGTCACGATGGCTACCCTGTCCTTCAGCTCCAGCTTCTCACGGTACATGGTTGCCCTCCCTGCGCCGCTCTCCCAACCGGGGCGGACGCCGCCTATTGTACCGGGCTTCGGAGTATGCGTCAGCCCCGGCGACAGGCGGCGTTGACACCCCCCGTTGAGAACCTATGATGAGGGCGCCCCGCTCGGGGCGCAGCGCATCTTGGCGAGGGGGTATCTCCGATGACGGCGCGTATCATGGTCGGCACCTGCTCCTGGACAGAGCGCAGCCTGGTGGCCAGCGGGCGCTTCTACCCGCCGGAGGTCAAGTCGCCGGACGAGCGACTGCGCTTTTATGCTCAACAGTTCCCCATCGTGGAGGTGGATAGCACCTACTACGGGCTGCCCTCGGAGCGCAACGCCGCCCTCTGGGTAGAGCGTACGACAGAGGAGTTCATCTTCGACATCAAGGCCTTCGCCCTCTTCACCCAGCACCCGACAGCCGTGGATTCGCTACCCAAGGACGTGCGGGAGGCGCTGCCGGCCCCGCCTCAGGCGGGCTCAAAGCGGAACGTCTACTACCGGGACGTTCCGTCGGAGTTGCGGGACGAAGTGTGGCAGCGCTTCGCCAGCGCCCTGCTCCCCCTGGACAGCGCCGGCAAGCTGGGCGTGGTCCTCTTTCAGTTCCCGCCCTGGTTCATGCCCGGCCATGAGAGTCGGGCCCATATCCTGGAGGCGCAGGAGAGACTGCCTCAGTACCGTGTGGCCGTGGAGTTCCGCAACAATCGCTGGCTCTCCGACCTCAACCGTGACCGCACCATCGACTTCCTGCGCCAGAACCGGCTGCCCTTCGTCTGCGTCGACGAGCCCCAGGACCTGACGAACAGCGTGCCGCCGGTAGCGGAGGCGACGGCGGAGATCGGGCTGGTGCGCTTCCACGGCCGCAACCGGGAGATGTGGGCGAAGAAGGGCGCGACCACGGGTGAGCGCTTCGACTACCTCTACTCCGAGCCGGAGCTGGCCGAGTGGCTCCCGGCCATCGAGCGGCTGGCGGGGGAGACGCGAGAACTGCACCTCTTAATGAACAACTGCGTGCAGGACAAGGCGGTGGTGAACGCCCGCCAGCTCGCCCTCATGGTGGAGGGGCGTTCGGGGTGAGAACGGCGGCGACCTCGTGTTCGCTCTCCAGCAGCCGGCGCTCCCCGGTCACCGCGATGGCGTAGGCACAGAGCACCAGCCGCCGCCTCACCCCCGAGGCGCTGCGGACGCGCATTGCTCACTGCGGCTAAGAGCAGATAGCGGATGTCGTCGGCCACAGGCGCCCTATAGAGGATAAGCCCCCACTTACTCTCAGGGAACTTGCACACCCATCGTTACGCTACCTGGGACGCCACACTGATGGCGCTCCGGAGGGCGGCGAGGGTATAATCGTTAGGCTCAAAGGGTTCGAAACACGATTCTGGCGTCGCGAGGTGGGTACCCTGGCCCGTCCTAGGCAAGCGACCAGCGCTAGTCTCGTCTCATGAGGGGGGTGTGGACATGGCAAAATGGTGCTTGCCCTTCCCATGGCTGGTGATTCTGTTTCTGGCGGTCGCCTGTGGGGGCGGGAAGGAGCCTGCCACGCCTACGTTACCTCCGGCAGACACCGCTCAACCGACTGCCGTCCTGCAAGGCACGCCCCAGCCCACACCCATCATTGTCGACGGGCAGTTGGAATCGCCGGCTGTGGGCTATGGCGTCCATATCCCTGAGGGTTGGAGCGCTTCCCCCAACTTCTTGCCGGGGCCCGGGTTCTCCGTCGACGCGTTCTTTGCCCCAGACCTCGTAGAGGGCGTTCAGCCTAACATCTCCGTCACCTGTGATCAGATACCGGAGGGGACGACCCTAACCCTAGAGGAGTATTCTGACGCAAAGCTGCAGGCAGCAAGGAGCGTGGAGCAGGTGGAACCGGATGTCAGCTCGGGCGAGGTTGGCGGCCAGGAGGCCGTCGTAGCCCGCTACAGGCGGGAGAAGCTTGAGCCGGCTGTGGAGAAGACGGAGTTCTTCTTTGTAACCGAGAAGTGCGGCTGGATTATCACCCTGACCGTGCCCTTGGGCCGGGGCAGCGACTACCAGAACCTATTCGACGAGTTTCTCGGGTCGTTCCGCCTTCTGCCCTGAATCAGCGCCGCCGTCCTCCAGGCTTTGCCACCCCGGTCGTTCTCGGGGAGGAAGACCAACCGCATATCCTCAAGTTCACGAATGAGCCCTCGGGGTCGCCCGGCCGGCTCTGGCTGCGCCAACGTTTGCTAGTGGTGGTCGGAGCGGGTTGTGGTCTGAAGCAACTTGGTTGGACCGGGGACACAGTAGTAGATGCCAGAGACAATTGAGCGTGCCTAGATCGTTCGTGTGGGATGCTTTCCAGCCCGCCCGAGGACGCCGGTCTCCTTGACGGGGCGGCGAACGTGCAGGAACTGTTGGTTGTTCTGACCCAGGTGCGCCTGGACTGCAGCCGGCCCTGCAGCCAGTACCCCACGGTCCCGTCGCAAACGAAGGGGCACCGGTGACCCTCTCTCCCTGTTTGGCCCGTGACCAAGCCGACGCTCTTCCGGGGCAGGCTCACGACACATAGCCAGAGGGCACGCTGCGGCATGCTTTGGGCATCTCAAAGGACGGAATGGGCGCAGGCGCGGGCCCACGGCTGTGCCATGACTCAGCGAGAAGTCGTCAACACGTCCTCTAGCCGCTAGGCGCTTGACGGGGGGCGGCGCGACGGCTGCGCAAGTGCCCACAAGAGCAGCTTGCCCTTGGCTCTGTGTCAAGGCGCAGCGACGGGCGTGCCGCAGATCGGCATCGTGCTACCGGCAAGGGACACGGGTCAGTCCAGGGCTTGGCGCAGTCAAGGCACGAGCGTTTCTTTTCTTGGGAAACGGTCACAGAATCTAGCGTTCCCTTAACTCTGCGGATGGCGGCTCGGCTTTCCGGTGATGGCTGCGTACTAGTCGCCTTACGACCGTGGCCGATAGAGACGGAAGCCGCTCTTTAGGGGCTGCTCTGGCGTCACCAGGTAGACGTCGATGCAGGTCGCCTGTTGGTAGCTGGGGAACACTTGACGCAGCCGTTCGGTCACATCTGCCGGTGTCCCTGAGACGCGGTAGACCTTCTGGTCCACATAGTACCCCGAGAACTCCCCTTCCGCTTCTAGCACTTCCTGCGTGAAGCAGCCGAGATGCTCGGTAGCCGTGTCCTTGTCTCGCGCCAGCGCAGCCAGAGCTCTGTATTCGTCGGAGAGACCATTAACCTCCTCTGCGCTGTTGACAGGCGTGGTGATGTCTATGGTTTCTCCCGCGGTGACCAGTGCCCATGAGTGTCGAAACCGCTCCTGTGGGTCCTCCACAAAAAAGAGCTTGTAGCGCTCCCTGCTCCAATACTGCACCCAGACACGGTCCCATGGCCTGCCCTCCGGATCGTGCACCTGAACCTGGATTCCTTCGTCCGCTTGTGTATCCGGAAAGAACGCACGCCCCGTTTCGTTCGTGGTCACGGTCATGACCGAAAGGTTGCCTACGGTTGCGGTCTCAGTGGACTGCGCTGTCTCGTGGGTGTTATCACCCCCGCAGGCGGCGGCCAAGATAGTAACGGCCAAGAAAAGCGAAAGCGAGAAGGAGGCCGCTCGCCAGCTCCCAAGGCGCACGACTCGCCTCCCCCGCGAGACTACTTGAAGGTGCTGCTTGTGCAAGGGAGTCTGTCCTGTCGGGTATCGCTCCTATGTCAAACCAGTGAATTCAGATGCCCGCGGCCATGGCCAAGCGAAGACTGAAGAGAGGTCACGTGACGCCGGACGCTCTTGGCGCGCTTTCTCGTGTGATTCCTCTGTATCACCGCGGGCCCTGGGCGTCAAGCCCTTGTGATGCGTTGGGATGCATCCCGGAACCGGCGCGGAGAGAGAGGGCAATTGGCCGGGCTGCAAACACCTACCGCGTGGAGATCAGCCTGTGTGCCGGCGGTGGAGACCAAGGCGATCGCTAGCGCGGTCCAGGCGCCGCCGAGCACACCGTGAACGCGCTGACCGCGCGCGCACGGATGTTGCGTGAGCACACCTTAGGCGGCCCCTCGCACACAGGTTGTACCCCGCCTATTCTCTCTAGGACGCAGCTACTGGCCCTTGCACTACGCTGGCACAACCCCTTTGCTGGAGTAGAAGGCTGGGGCCTCGCCGGGCCCGTTTTCTGCCGGAAGGCAGCTACCGTGCTCGGCGCCTGGCTCGCAGTGGAGCTGGATCAGCGCGAACTCTCCGCCTGGCTTTGTCAGATGTAGCTCGGTCGGCGAGGGTCACGGAGAACCTCAGACGGGGACGGTCTTTGGCCGTGGCGAGCACGCGTCCCGTCGCCAGCGGGGTGTGCTCTTGACACGTGGGGTACACTTATACTGATAGGGCGCCACGGGGCGGGGTCCCAGTCCCGGGGAGCGCTGTGTGCTGGGCATGTGTTGCCCCTTGCGCTGTCATGCAACGGCTGAGGAGTATGACCATGAGAAGACAGTTGCGTTGCGGCCTTGTTGTCGTGTTCCTGGCCTTCATGGCGATCTGCGGTTTGCCACCCCGGCACGCCATCGGCGGGGCTGGGGATGGCAAGGACGACATGACGGTGACCGCTCCGGCAGCCGCCCAGCCCCTCCTCACGAACTTCTACGTGGAGGTCAGCGTTGCTGACGTAGAGGCGACAGAATCCAATACAGGTCAGATCGAGTATTACGGCTTCCAGTCCAAGGTGACGTGGGACCCGTTGGTGATGGACTTCGTCAGCGATACTCTTATTCCCCCTCCCCAGTGGACGGGCCCGCTATGCGCGCCATCGGGAGGCGGTGCTGGGCAAGGCGCCCGGAGCGCTGGGTGCGTGGCGGGTTTTGGAAGCCCGGGCTCGAGCGCGACGCAGGTAGTGCACCGATTGACGATGAAATGCATTGCCAACGGGGTATCGAACGTCGGTTTGGTGGCCCTTGACGGCGACCCGAACGGGACAGCAACGCTGGAGAAGTTTGGCAGTGCCAAGCCGACGACGCTGAACCAGCCGGCAACGGTAACCTGTGGGGCGGGGGTGCCGACGGTGACCAGCACGCCGACGCAAACAAGAACTCCCACGCCAACAAGAACTCTCACCCCCACGCGCACTTCCACCGTTACGCCTTCGGTGACTCCGACGCCGTCGATCACACCGACGCCCACAGACACGCGCACGCCCACTGCCACCCCCATATTCAGCCCCACCCCGACGGGCACGCCGGCCCCAAGCGAAGACAGCGACGGCGATGGGTGCATGAACGCCATAGAGACCATTTTGGGCTTTGACCCGTCTGACCCCAATGACTTCTTCGACGTGCCAGTGCCGGTCAGCCCGGACCCCACGCCCAACGGACCCAAGGATTTGGTGGTGAACTTCCAGGATGTGCTAGGTGTGCTGGCCTACGTGGGCACCTTCGAGGGTGACGGGGGGGTCCCCAACATGCAGGGGGTATCCTACGATAGCGACAAGATGGGCTCGGGGACGAAGGCGGGTCGAGACTACGACCGATCGCCCAGCCCACCCCCCAGCCCGCCCAACGACGCCGGCCCCCCTGATGGAGCGGTCAATTTTCAGGATGTGCTCGTGATCCTGGCCCAGGTGGGGCTGGACTGCGCCGACAGCGACGGCGACGGCCTGCCCAACCTCTACGAGAGGGCACACGCCTGCCTTGATCCTTGGCAGCCCGACGCTTCGGCAGATCCCGATGGTGACGGCCTGTCGAGCCTTGAGGAATTCGCTGCCGGCACCGATCCCTGCGACCCTGACAGCGACAACGATGGCATGTCTGACAGCTACGAGGTGACTCACACCTGTCTCCAGCCACTCTCTCCTGACTCCTTCGTCGATCAGGATGGAGATGGCCTCCTCAGCATTGTGGAGTTTGGGCTGGGCACCGACCCCTGCAAGGCCGATACCGACGAGGACGGCATGCCAGACGGATACGAGGTGGCTCACTCCTGTCTCCAGCCCCTCACCACTGACGGGGGTGCTGACGCCGACAGCGACGGCCTTAACAACGTAGCCGAGTTCAATCTGGGTACCGACCCCTGTGACCCAGACACCGATGGCGACGGCTGTGCCGATGGTAGGGAGGCGTCTGTCGCCTTTAGCCCGCTCAACCCCGACGACTTTTTCGACGTGCCGGTGCCGGTCCACCCGGACCCCACAGCCAACGGCCTCAGGGACAGGGTTGTGAACTTTCAGGACGTACTAGGTGTGCTCGGCTACGTGGGCACCTTCCAGGGTGACGGTGGAGTGCCCAACAGCAACGGCGTGTCCTACGATAGCAACAAGATGGGCCCAGGGACGAAAGCCGGCCGGGACTATGACCGCGGTCCGAGCCCGCCCCCTAGCCCACCCAATGATGCCGGGCCACCTGATGGGGCGGTGAACTTCCAGGACGTGTTGGTTATCCTCGCCCAGGTGGGTCTGGACTGTAGCGGGACGCCGTAGCGGCTGGTTCTCTGTCCCTGGCGGGCCACGAGGCACGGATCCCAGACAGAGGAGACGAGAGGGCATTGGCGGCTCCTGCCTGTGCCGGGCCAATCCAGGTGTAGGGATAACTGTGACGGTTGGCAGGCAGGCACCTGTACTTACGAGAGTCTGACGGATAGGGCACCCTCGAGGCGAGGGTCCGGGCGGGAAGCCGGGGGAGTGCATGCACCCTAGTGGCTTCCACGGCGGCGGATATAACGGGGCCCTGACCAAACTCTGTTAGCTTTTTCCCCGCTTTTCTCTCGGTGAGGGCTTGACAAGCGTGATATAATGCTTGCGTCTGGTGGCATTTTCCCCTCGCCGTAGGTTGGGGGCCTGCGGCCATTCCTCGTTACCGGCTGGACCGATCGAGGCTCTAGGCTTGAAAAAGGGCATCTTGTTTCTGAGCCCTCTCGTGGTGGCGGGCGTTATCGCTGGTCTCGTCGCCGTATTGCTGCCTGCCGCCGCCAGCGAGAAGACCCTTTCCCCTACCACCGCCTCTGACGCCATCAGCGTAAGCTCCCAGCAGGGCGGGCCCCTCGAGTACTCCGCCAAGTTCATCTGCGGCACCGTGACGGAAGTGGACTATGAGGAGCTGGGGCGCCTTGTGCCCGGCACCTACAAGACCGCCGTCAACGTCCACAACCCGTCCTTCACGGAACCCGTCACGCTGGCAAAGAAGGTGGCGGTGGCCCTGCCCGGCGAGGTGGTAGGGCCCATAAAAGTCATTTCGACGTCCTTCACCCTGTGGCCTGATTACGCCTTCGAGATCGACTGCAACGAGATCCTCAGTGCACTGGGCGGCGTGGCCTTCGCCAAGGGATTCGTGGTCATCATCAGCCCCTTGGGGCCTGAGGGCGAGCCCGCCCTGCCGCTGGACGTGACGGCGGTGTACACATTGCAGAACGTCTCCGCCGGGGGCCTGGGCCAGGCCATCGACGTGGAGCCGGTGCCCGCCTTCACCCCGCCGGCCGGTCCGTCCACCGACACCTTCGTCTACGCTGCCAAGTTCGTCTGCGGCCCCTCGGCGGGCCCCGATCCGGTGGTGACGGGTGACTACGCCACCGGCATCAACGTCCACAACCCTAACACCTTCGATGTCTACCTCACGAAGAAGGTCGTGCTCGCCAACGGCGAGGGCGACTCCTTCGGCGCGATTTCCAACCTGCGGTACGAGTCTTTGAAGCCTGACGGCGCCTTCGAGATCGACTGCGCGGATATCAGGAGCTTTTCTTTCCCGCCGGGGGCGCCGCCGCTGCCAGCCTTTATCAAGGGTTTCGTGGTCATCGAGACCCAGAACGACCCCAGCGGCTTGGGGTTCAACGGTGAGCTGGACGTGGTGCCCGTGTACAGCGTTCGCCGCATAACCGTCGCCCCCAACAGCGGCTACGGCAACGACCTCGACGTGCTGCGGGTGACCAAGAAGAGCAAGGCCGCCCCGCCAACCACCCCCACACCGACGGCCACGCCGACGGATACGCGCACGCCCACGCCGACATACACGCGCACACCCACGCCGACGTACACGCGCACACCCACGCCGACGTACACGCGCACACCCACGGCCACGCCCACGCCGACGGAAGTGGTCCCGCTCCCGCCCTTGCATTACACGTGCTACGATATCTCTGGCTCTCCGTTGTCAGAGACCGTTTCCGTGCAAAGCCAGTTCGAGGGCGCGCCGGTCACCGGTAGGCAGCTGTCGGGTCCCAACAGGCTGTGCGCGCCGACCGAGAAGAACGACATCGGAGGCGTGAACCTCTCCGGTGAGCACTTTACGTGCTACACCATCTTGAACCCTTGGAACCCGACCGCCAATGTCCAGCTAACGACGCAGTTCGGCAGTTTTACCGTGGATCCCGGGAATGCCACTTTTCTCTGCACGAGCGCCCAGAAGGATTCGGAAACACCACCACCGTCTTTGCTGCACTATGTGGCGTACGCCATAGGCGGAACGGCCCCAAGCGTAACTGTGAAGCTGGACACCCAGTTCACTTCTGCGTCAGGCATGAGCGTCAGCGTTGGTGTGCCGCACTACTTGCTCGCGCCGGCCAAGAAGAACGACCAGGGAACCACCGCTGGGCAGCACTATGTGTGCTACGACATATCGGGACAGACTGCGAATGTGACCCGGACCCTGCAGGACCAGTTCATGACGACGGCCATGCCGTACACGGTTCTGACGGCTAACCTACTCTGCGCACCCGCCAACAAGGTGCACGTCCCGTAGGCGCAGGAATAGGCATTAAGGCTTGATGTGATGTCTAGGCGACGAGGAGCGACGCTACTGGTAGCGGGCTTGACCCTGGCCGCGCTGGCCGTGGCTCTGGGCTTGTTCGGCCCCGGCCGGGGCGGCCAGGCGCAGCAGCTTCCTTACGGCTACCCGGCCAAGTTCCTCTGCGGCACCTACACCCTGCCCTGGAACTCCACGGTCAACGTGGAGCTGCGCACCGCCGTCAACGTCCACAACCCCACGGCTGACACGGTCACCATCCGGAAGAAGGCGGTGCAAGCGCTCACGGAGTTCGAATCCCCCGGCCAGATCGGCTCCTTCCACTCCTTCGCTATCCCGCCTGACGGCGCCTTCGAGATCGATTGCGCGGACATCGAGGATCTGCTCGCACTCGAGCCGCCCGCTCCGGCATTCCTGAAGGGCTTCGTGGTCATCGAGAGCCCGGTGGAGCTGGACGTGGTTGGGGTCTACAACGCCCAGCGGGTGGTGGACGGCGCCACTCCCGGCGTGGGCCACGCCCTTGACGTGGACACCATCGAGGCGCGGCTCTTGCCGCCGTCGCCGCCGCCAGTGGGCACCTCCCTTTCCTACGCCGCCAAGTTCGTTTGCGGCACGGCCGGCTCGTCTGCCCCCCTGGTGCCGGGCGACTACTTCACCTACGTCAACGTCCACAACCCGGACGACGAGAACGGCACCCTCCTCGGGAAGAAGGTGGTGCTGGCCCTGTCCGAGTTAGAGACGCCGGTGGCGCCCACCGCCTGGACTGGGGTGGAGCTGGGTGTTGACGGCGCCTTTGAGGTGGACTGCCCGGACATCTACGCTCTGCTGGACATTTACCCAGGCACCTTCATCAAGGGCTTCGTGGTCCTGAGCAGCCCGACGGAGCTGGACGTGGTGGGGGTGTATGGCACCACCGAGGAGGTGGCGCTGGCGACAGCCGGCGGCGTTGGGTTGAGCATAGACCTGGAGCCCGTGGAGGCGCAGGTCGTGGCTACGGCCCCGTAGGTACACAGCAGTGTTGCCGATAACGTTGCGCAGGGGAATGGTGCTGGGGCTGGTGGCGGTAACCGCCACGGCGGCGGTGGCCCTGGCTGTCCTGCTGGGTCGCAGCGGCCCGCAAGCGACGGCGCTGGGCGACATGGGCTACACCTACTCCGCCAAGTTCATCTGCGGTACGCCCGGCTCTGAGGATCCCCTGCTCCTCGGCGAGTACTCGACGGCCATTAACGTCCACAACCTGCAAGACTCCAGTGTCCACATCTACAAGAAGGCGGTTCTGGCGCCGCCGGAGACGCAGTCGCCTGGCAAGCCCACCGCCTTCAGAGAGCTGGATGTACCGGCCGATGCCGCCTTCGAGATCGACTGCCCGGACATCCGCTCCTTCTTCGACATAGAGGTGCCGCCCTTCATCAAGGGCTTCGTGGTCATCGAGAGCCCGGTGGAGCTGGACGTCTGGGGCGTCTACACCAGCACCCTGTCACTCGACGGGGGGACTAGCGGCAACGACATCGCCGAGGACATTGAGGTGGTGCCTTTCAAGCGGCAGCCCTTCCCGCCGGGCTGTGAGGACCACGATGGCGATAGCGTTTGTGACGCAGTCAACGATCCAGACGACGACGGCTGCGCCACCGCTGAGGAAGTGCAACAAGCCAACAATGGCCTGCCCCCACTGCTGCCCGGTGAGACTGGGGGCTACGACTCCACGCTCTGGTATGACTTCTACGATGTGCCCATACCGGTCAAGCCCGACGCTGTGGGTCCAAACGGGAAGAGGAACAAGGCCATCAACTTCCAGGACGTGCTCGGTGTACTAGCCTATGTGGGTACGTTCGCCGGGGACAACGGCGTTCCGAACTTCAACGGCGTGGCCTACGACACCGTAAAGGGCGTGGACCTGACTGGAGACAGCCTCCCCGATGTTGCACCCAAGGGCATAAAGGAGGGGCTGAAGTATGACCGCTCACCCAGCTCACCGCCCAGCCCGCCCATGGACGCCGGCCCGCCCAGCGGCGCGGTGAACTTCCAGGACGTGTTGGTTCTCCTCGCCCAGGTGGGTCTGGACTGCAGTCAACCCCCATAGTGCGATAGCTTCTTCAGCGCTGTAGACCCTCCAGCTTCGGGGTCCCGCGTGGGTTGGGCGTGCTAGGTCGCCGGCCCCGTGTTCGTGTGTGCCTGGCATTCGCACCGGTTGGGGAAGCAGACTTCCCCCTGCCACCGGGTGAGGCTGGCCTTTCAGTTGCACAGTCTAGTACGACTCTGGACGTGCCCAGGACTGACAGGCCCGACGCGCCTTGCCGCAGGGGCGGCGCCAGGAAGAGCACTCTAGGCCTTCACAATGTCCTTGCCGTGGTGATCTACGTCAGCACCTCCCCTGGCGACGGTGAGTGGTCCAACGTCAACGCTATGGCCTGTAACACGGTCAGAGGGCGTGAACGCGAGTGGCGGCAGCGTTGGCAGCGATGCGACCGCTCGCCTAGTACGGTGACCAACCACCGCCCCGCTGCAGGTGCTGAGCCGGCGTGGTGGACTCACACGAGGCGCTGATTTTCCAGCGCAGGCGAGCGTGTCCTGCGCCCCGGCCCTCTATCGCAAGACCCGTGTCGCTCTCGGCGAGAAGCTGCTGGCCTTGAGGGGTTGCACAGCGAGCCACGGCAACGTATCCTCTTGATGACTACAGGCCCGATGGGGGTGCGGTCTTCCTCAAGAATGATGGCTTCTCGGGGCGAATCAGCGGGGGTGGCATAATGCGGGCCTCTGTATTGGCAAAGGCAGTCTCAGGGATGGTCTTGGCGGGCGTGCTCGCCCTGGCGGCTTGTGGTGGCAGCGAGCAAGGATCGCCGAACGAAGTAAGCGTGACGGGGACCGCGGAGGCTCAGCTTCCGCCGCCTACCGTCGAAGCGGACATCCCCCTTGTCGAGTACCAGTCTCCCGACAAGGGATACACGCTCGGCTATCCTAGCGGCTGGGAGGTCGAGGCTGGCCCCGATCTCTTCGCGGACATCTTCGCCCGGAAATCGGAGTCTGGAAGGTCCCTCGCACAACTGAACGTTTCCTGCAACAAGGACGCTTTGACCACCGAAAAGCTCGCCGGAATCGATGCCGCGGTGGCGTCGCGGTACGGGGCGGTCGACCCAAGTGGCGTCACACCAGTGGAGATAGCGGGAACCACAGGGGGCCAGCTCCGGTACAGGATTGGGGTTGCCGGTACGGCCATCGAGCAGGTGGCGGTCTACGCGCCTGGGGATGAATGCGGCTGGAGGTTGGCATTGGCCGCCTACGGCGACGGGACCCTCGCGTCCTACCTTCCCCTATTTGAGCGGATCGTGGCCTCCTTCCGGCCAGGCTGATCTCCGATTGAAGGTCGAAGCTGACAAGGCTCCTGCGGAGTCCCAAGACTCGGCTTCACGAGTGCCGGACCGGTGTGGCACCACTGCACTATGCACAGCCAAGGGGTAGGACCTCCCACCTGCCGAACTAGCGGCTTGCGCCCTCTTGGTCTTCGGCGCGCCGCCTCCTGAACGCTACCAGCGCCACCAGCACTGCCCCAACGATAATCAGTACCACGGCGGCGACCACCAAGCTCCTAGGCTGACCCGAGTCTGTGCCACCACCAGCGGGCGGCAGTCTTCTGGCCGCAGGATGCGGCGTGATTTCCGCGGGCCCTACTCCGCCAGATGGGGATGCGACCGCTGTCACTGCCATCGTAGGTGAGGCCACGGCGGGCGTCGCCGACGGTGCAGCAGTGCTCGTGGGGACGACACCACCGATGGCCGTGGGAGTGGCGGTCACGAACGTGGCGATGGGCGTTGGCGTCGCCGTCAGGGGCGTGCCGGTGGGTGACGGTGTGGCGGTAGGCGGCGTGCCGGTGGGTGACGGTGTCGCGGTAGGCGGCGTGCCGGTGGGTGATCGTGTCGCGGTAGGCGGCGTGCCGGTGGGTGATCGTGTCGCGGTAGGCGGCGTGCCGGTGGGTGACGGTGTCGCGGTAGGCGGCGTGCCCGTGGGTGACGGTGTCGCGGTAGGCGGCGTGCCCGTGGGTGATCGTGTCGCGGTAGGCGGCGTGCCCGTGGGTGATCGTGTCGCGGTAGGCGGCGTGCCGGTGGGTGACGGTGTCGCGGTAGGCGGCGTGCCCGTGGGTGATCGTGTCGCGGTAGGGGTGAGAGTGGGGGTTGGTGTGGGCCCTTCGCAGATCCGGCCGTCCCGACCGTAGACGAACTGGACGTCCTTGATATCGATGTCGCCATCGGGCTGTCGCGCCGGCTCCAGGTCGTAGAACTCGTGATAAGGAAAGACGCCAAACGAAGACTGAAAGCGGAAGGAAATCATTTGCTCATCGATGACGTTGACAGTGCAGTCGAGATTCAGGTCACCCTCCAGAGCCCGAACAATGATGGTCGCATCGCCTGCCTGGCCGAGCTCTATGGGCGAGCCCAGCACGTCGGTCAAGGCGGCCTTGTCTTCCTGGTCGTCCAGCAGGGCCACGACGCCGTTATTCAGAGTGGGTCTCAGGCTCAGTTCCGGATGCGGTCGAACGCGGATGTAGGCCAAGACGCCTGAGCCGCTGGCCCCGGGCTCCAGGCCTGTCGACCCACAGTAGAACTCAACATAGTTGTGGCCGTTTACGGTGGAGCAGAACGTATGGCGGCCGGTGCTACTCAGAAAAGGGCCTTGCTCGACCGTAACCTGAATGAGGCCGCCATTATAGAAGAACGCTATGGCGAACGCACCCACTCCCCTGTCAGAAGGAACGCTTGATACTTCTTCTGCGATGGTGAGTTCCGGGCCGCCCAGGAACAGACTGGCTGCTGGCGGGTTCTTGGAGAAGGAAGCCTCAGGAGCAGCCCCAGCTGGCTGCTGGCCGTCGAAGCCGACGGCCAGGCCCATCAGGGCGAGAGTCACTGCCAGAGCCAGGTCCCAAAAGACAAGACAGGCGCGCCCGCGCCATCGCGGCTGCGTTGCCTCGCCTTCGGCAGGGAGGCCGCGTACACGTTGGACCTTACGCATCGCCCTCCGTCTGATCGGCGATATCCGCGCCACCGCAGGCCCGATGACGGCATGGGGACGCCAGACCCACCGAGCGCAGAAGAGGTGCAGCCATCCCCGAGCTGAGAAGGAAGGCGCCCAGGACGACGAACATCCAGCCCACCGGTCGCAGCGGGGAGAAAGTCAAACGGGCCTGCAGGTCAGGAGCCTGGTGCCCGGGCGCCGCGCCGTCCCGGAACCCGGAGCCGAAGCCTGTGGAAGTCGGGCTGGGCACTACCAGAATCGCCTGGCCGTCCTCAACGGTCGTAGGGATATCGTTCGCCAGGGGGTCCGATAGCTGCGCCCAGACGAGGTCGAGCGGGCTGGTCCCCTGGGCCTGGGCGGAGAAGGTTACGGTGGAGAGGACCCCAGCTCCGTCGGGCCCTGCTGGCGTAGCGCCTGTGGTGGAGCACCCGAAGCGAACGCTTCCCACGTCCAGGATGGGAGCAGGGCAGAACACCGGACGACCTGTGGTCCCTAGGAATGGACCGTTAACGACACCGGCGAAGTCGAGGAGGTCTTCGTTATACAACAGCAGCCACTCGTAAGAGCCTAGATTCGACACGTCTTGAATGGAGATGTCAACGCCGAAGTTCGAGCCCACTGGAACGACCTGGGAAGGGGGGCTGACGTACGTGAGCGCCGTGGGCCCTGGCGTCGGTGTCTCCGTCGGAGTAGCTGTCGCAGTTTTCGTGGGGCCGGGCGTCGGCGAAGGCCCAGTGTACACCGTGACAGAACCATCGTGCGTCGTGGCCGGGATCCGCGTGCCAAAGATGTCCGTGAGCTTAACCTCCTCCAGGGTAAGCGGCCTGGTACCCACGGCCAGAGTTAGGAAGGTTATGCTGGCTAGAACGCCTGTGCCGCTAGGCCCGCCTGGCGTGGGCCCCAGGGTGACGCAAGTGTAGTGGACGGTATCCACTGTCAGGGTCGGACCGAGGCAGGTGACCGTGCGGCCAGTGCTACCCAGGAAGGACCCTTGCTCGATGCTGACAAAGGCCACGATGTCGGGGTCGAAGGCGAGGGTGAACTCGAACGCTCCCAGGTTGCCCACGTCGTCCACCGAGACGTCCACCGAGAAATCACTTCCCTCGCCAACGTTCTGGTCCTCGGGCTGGACGCAGACATCCACGCCGGACCCAGCCGCACAGGGCGACGGGATGGCGGTGGGTATTGGTGTAGGCGTCACCGTGGCGGTCGGCGTGTTGGTAGCCGTAGGACATTCGCCGTCACATGGCGTAGGCGTAGGTGTCGGAGCCGTGGTGACCGCCACGACCCCGTCCTCCACCACTGCGGACACTGGAGAGCCCAAGGGATCGGAAAGGCCCACGTTAAACAAGTGCAAGGCGGTGGTTCCCGCTCCACGGCCCGAGAGAGTAAGCACTGACAGCACGCCCGAGCCACTTGCCCCTGGCGGAGTGCCGAGAGTGACGCATCCAAAGCGCACGGTGTTGACACCCACGACCGGCGAGGGACAGAAAACAGACCGCCCGGTACTAGCCAGGAAGGAGCCGTTGGCCACATCTACGAAGTCTAGGACGGCTGGGTCCCAGGACAGGGTGAACTCGTAGGCTGCCAAGTCCGCAATGTTCCCCACAGCAACGTTGAAGGTGAAGGTCGCCCCCACGAGCTGGCTTTGGGCGGGCGGATCGACCAGGACTTTCGGTGCCCCGCCTGCGGGCGTGGGTGTAGCTGTAGCGGTGGAGGTGGGCGTGGCAGTTGGGCAAACACCGCCGGGGCAAGGAGTAGGGGTAGGGCCTATGACTACGGTCACCTCTCCGTCCTGGGTCGTGAGCGGCAGGGGGGTGCCCCCGATATCCGTCAGGATGACCTCTGTCAGGTCGAGGGCGCTGGTCCCTGGGGCTAGGGGCTCAAACGTGAGCGTCGATAAGACCCCTGAGCCGATGGGTCCATCGGGCTCTGATCTCAGGGTGACGCACTTGAACTTGACGCTGCCGCCGGACAGGGAGGGAGGAAAACACGTGACGCCGCGGCCTGTGCTCCCTAGGAAAGGGCCGTCGACTGCGTCGAGAAAGGACACCATGGTGGGGTCGAAGGCCAGGGTGAACTGATAGGCGCCCAGGTCGTTCACCTTGTCGGCGACGATGTCGACGCTGAAGCTCGGATCTGCGGTAGTCACCTGCTGGCTCGGCGGCTGAACGCAGACAATGCTGGTCGTGGTGGCTCCACAGCTCGGCACCTGCTGGGTGGAGGCCTTCGTGGGCCACGGCAGCTTGCCCTGAGGAAGGCCGAGCGTCAGGAGGAGCCCTAGCACCACCAGTGGCACGCCAAGGGCCGCCCTCCGTGAGCGGCCGCTGCCGAGAGAGGTGTCAGCCTTGGAATCCGGCGTCCGGTGATTGACAGACAACAAGTGCGATCGAAGACCCATTCAGCGTCTGTTCTCTAAGTGTAATACGTTTCACAGGAGAAAACGTCTCCCTTATATGGTTTCGGCTATCATCGTCTGGTCGTTAGCAGCTCCTGCCACGCGCCTTCCTCGGCGCTGACACGAAAAGGCGCCCTCGGCCGCAGGGCGCCTCTCTCTGCCCTTCCTCTCGCTCTTGAGGGACCGCCGCCCGCGAAGGCTACGGTATCGGCGGCGAAGGCGGCTGGTCAGGAATTTGCCTCTGGCAGCTGCTGCCGTCACGACCGAACACGAACTGGAGGTCCTTGACGTCGATGTCGGAGTCGCCCGCGCTGGGCTCCAGGTCGAAGAACTTGTCGTACAGCACCAGCCCGAAGCTGGACCCGTACCGGAAGGCTATGCCCTGCTCGTCCAGCACGTCCACGTTGCAGTCGAGGTTCACGTCACCTTCCAGCATGCGGATCGTGAGCGTGGCATCGCCGCACACCGGCACCAGGCCGCCGTTCACCATACCCAGCATCGGGTTGCCTTGCGTGTCCGCCCACTCGCAGTTCTCGTCCAACAGCGTCGTGACCACGCCGCTGTCCTTAGTGGGCCGGATACGCTCAACCAGGTCGGACGCCGGGTAGACCGAGATGGTCGACAGCGTCACCGGACCCGGATTCACGGGGCCCTGCTGGCTACCCGTCGAGACGCAGCCGAACATGATCCAGTTCTCCGTCACGATGGTCATCGTGCAGTTGACGGAGCGACCGGTGCTGCCAAGGAAGCCGGCGTCCTCCACCTTCAGGTTGACCAGCTTGTGGTCGAACTTGACCTGCTTCTCATAGGCGCCCAAGCCCTCGGCGTCCGCGATAGCGCTCCCCACCTCATCGATGCGCAACCAACCGCGACCGGCCTTGGGGTCGGCACACGGGCCGACGTCGTAGTTGCCCGTCACCGGGTTGAGGCAGTTTGGGTGCCGCATGAGCCAGAGGTTGGCCTGGTCAGGGACCTCGACCTCCTGAGGCTGGTCGAAGCACTGCACGAACAGGCTCGTAGGCGAGTTCCCCGCCTCAGAGGTGAGGCCCAGCAGGACCGTAACGCCTGCGAGATTGGCCGCCGTGCACCTCACCTCCAGCTGACGGCTCAGGGTAAAGAGACCCTGGAGGTGGCCAGAGGTCTGGAACGTTAGGGTGTCGATGGTATCGGCAAAGCCCGTTGGCACGTCACTCTCGCCTGGCAGCTCCAACCAGTCGACTTCGACGCCGTCGCCAGCACCGGTCTCGGCAGTCCAGACATGATCAAGGCTGATAGGCCCTGCGCTCAGCACCTCGACGGTCTCGCTGACGGTGACACGTGCCGACTGTCCGATGAGCACCGCTATCGGGTCGGGGAATGCCTGCGAGCCCTTGTCGATGGCTTGGCCAGGGGCGGATGTGCTGGTCGGCGTGGCTGTGGCAGTTGCCGTCCGCGTAGCAGTAGCCGTGGCCGTCAGTGTAGCCGTCGCCGTGCTGGTGGGTGTCGGCGTGTTTGTCGGTGGTACCGGCGTGTTGGTGGGCGTGGCGGTGGCTGTCGCCGTGTTAGTAGGCGTCGGCGTGCTCGTCGGCGGTACCGGCGTGTTGGTAGGCGTCCGTGT
>Ga0315277_10000209_pt1 | contig 99466 bp, 84 predicted proteins | sample YL17G05_15_MG_FD_203695 | JGI IMG/M metagenome (GOLD analysis project Ga0315277, IMG submission 203695) | Sediment microbial communities from Yellowstone Lake, YNP, Wyoming, USA - YL17G05_15 | ecosystem: Environmental > Aquatic > Freshwater > Lake > Sediment | place: USA: Wyoming | collected...
GGACACAATTGGATTGGTCAACTCGGGGATGGGACAACCGTTAATCGCAATGTTCCTGTAAATGTTTCCGGTTTATCTTCAGGAATCATCGCAATCGCTGGTGGAGGGGCTCATACCTGTGCTCTTGCCTCTTCCGGAGCGGTTAAATGCTGGGGAGACAATGAGTATGGTCAACTCGGGGATGGGACAAATAATGATAGCAATATTTCTGTAAATGTTTCTGGTTTATCTTCAGGAATCATCGCAATCGCTGCTGGAGGGGAGCATACCTGTGCTCTTACCTCTTCCGGCGCGCTTAAATGCTGGGGAGCCAATGGGGATGGTCAACTCGGGAATGGGAGGAGCAATGTTCCTGTAGATGTTTCTGGTTTATCTTCAGGAATCATCGCAATCTCTGCTGGAGGGCTTCATACCTGTGCTCTTACCGATTCCGGAGCGGTTAAATGCTGGGGATTCAATTGGTATGGTCAACTCGGGGATGGGACAGGGGGATATTGGAGGAATGATAGCAATGTTCCTGTAGCTGTTTCTGGTTTATCTTCAGGAATCAGCGCAATCTCTGCTGGATGGTATCATACCTGTGCTCTTACCGATTCCGGAGCGGTTGGATGCTGGGGAAGGAATAACTATGGACAACTCGGGGATTGGACATATGGTGGTTTGAGCAATGTTCCTGTAGCTGTTTCTTATTTATCTTCAGGAATCAGCGCAATCTCTGCTGGAAAGGGTCATACCTGTGCTCTTACCGATTCCGGAGCGGTTAAATGCTGGGGAGACAATTATTTTGGTCAACTCGGGGATGGGACAAATAATACGAGCAATGTTCCGGTAGATGTTTCCGGTTTATCTTCAGGAATCAGCGCAATCTCTGCTGGAAAGGGTCATACCTGTGCTCTTACCTCTTCCGGAGCGGTTAAATGCTGGGGATCCAATGGGTTTGGTGAACTCGGGGATGGGACAACTACTAATCGCAATGTTCCTATAGATGTTTCCGGTTTATCTTCAGGAATCAGGGCAATCTCTGCTGGAAAGGGCCATACCTGTGCTCTTACCTCTTCCGGAGCGGTTAAATGCTGGGGAGCCAATGGGGATGGTCAAATCGGGGATGGGACAACTACTAATCGCAATGTTCCTATAGCTGTTTCTGGTTTATCTTCAGGAATCAGGGCAATCTCTGCTGGAGGGGCTCATACCTGTGCTCTTACCTCTTCCGGAGCGGTTAAATGCTGTGGAGCCAATTGGGCTGGTCAAATCGGGGATGGGACAATTACTCATCGCAATGCTCCTGTAGCTGTTTTTGGTTTATCTTCAGGAATCAGCGCAATCTCTGCTGGAAAGGGTCATACCTGTGCTCTTACCTCTTCCGGAGCGGTTAAATGCTGGGGATACAATTGGCATGGTCAACTCGGGGATGGGACATATAATTTATATAGCTATGTTCCGGTGAATGTCCTTGGTTTTGGTCCTTAAATTTTGCCCGGCGCAGAGAATTGAGGTCATCTATGAAAGTCCAGGTCAAGAGGAATTCTTCCGCTAAAGCCAAATTTCTTTGACCTGGGAGAGTGGCCTATCAGGGCGATGCCTCTGCCTCGGAATTCTTTTCCTCATTTCCCTTCGCATCCGAGCAATCAGAGCAAGTCGGTAAGTTGGTATATATTCTCCGACTTGCATACTTGCTCGTTGGAGGTCGGGGGTCGGGAGTGCGAATCCTTGGGGTAGCCGGCATTTTCCAGCTCCGGGGATCGGATCACGGAGCGGTTTTGTGATCCGATTATCGCATCAGGCTTTGAGTCGTTCGCATTGGGTATTGGGCCGTAGCCAGCGATCTTTGCCCGGGCTTGGCAAGGTTTGATTAAGCTTAGCGGTTCAGGTAAAATAATTAACAGGATTATGGGCAAGGAAGAATTAAAAAATCTGATTGCGGAGCTGAAGCAGGCGTTGAATTCGGCGCTCAAGGACAAGTTTAGCGAGCTGATCCTGTTCGGCTCTTATGCGCGCGGAGACTATAAGCCGGAATCGGATATTGACTTCATCCTCCTGCTCAAGGAGCCGCTCACGAAAGCGGAGCGCGAGGCGTTGAGCGAGATTTCTTCGGAATTGTCCCTCAAGTATGATGCGGTCCTAGTGTGCTTTAAATACCTGGAAAGTGAATTCAAGGATCGTTCCAGCCCGATGCTCCGGAATGTGAAGCGGGAAGGAATCCGGGTATGAACGAGGAAATCCAACGGCTCTTGGATCGGGCTGAGGAAAGTATTGTGACCGCGGAAGAAATTTTGGCAAAGGGCCACTCGGAATTTGCGGTTTCCCGCGCTTATTATGCGATGTTCTATTGCGCGGAAGCGCTGCTCTATTCCAAAGATCTCGGCTACTCCAAACATTCCAGCACCATCGGAGCTTTTGCAAAAGTATTCATCAAGACCGGGGAATTGCCCAAGGAGATGCACAAGTATCTGCTGGAAGCCTTTGAGTCCAGGCAGGAGGCTGACTATCAGGTGATGATTGCTTTTTCCAGCGAGCAAGCCCAGGAGATTATCAACAAAGCCAAATTTTTCCTGGAAAAAACCAAAGGATACTTTGTAGATAGAACCTGATGGGAAGCGGCAAGTTCATAATCTATACCATCGGCCACAGCAATCTTGAGCCGGAGGAGTTTATGGCGCGGCTGAAAAATTTCAAGATAGAATTGCTGATAGATGTCCGGAGCAAGCCGTTCAGCGAATACGCGAGCCAGTTCAACAAGGGTAAAATTGAAAATCTGTGCCAGGGGGCAGGGATGGAATACGCTTTTCTGGGAAATCTTCTGGGGGGCAAGCCGGAGGATGACTCGGTGAGATTGCGGAGCGGGGAAGTGAACTATCGCCTGCTGGAGCAGAAGGATTATTTTCTGGAGGGCATTGAAAAACTTTTGCGGGCGGCACGGGAAAAAGTAGTCTGTGTGATGTGCTCGGAGGGTCAGCCGGATGAGTGCCACCGGCATCTCCTGATCGCGCCGGTTCTGGAGAAGCAGGGGGTTGAGGTTTGGCATATTCTAGCGGAGGGGAATGTGATCGGTTCCGAACAGTTGCGGCTGGAATTAAGCAAGGGTCAGTTGGCTTTATTTTAATTGCGGGATGATTGATGAAAATTTATACCATCGGCGTTGAGAAGAAGAGCGCGGAGGATTTTTTTCAAATCCTGGCAAAAGCCGGGGTGGAGAAGGTTCTGGATGTCCGGTTGAATAACAAATCTCAACTTTTAGGCTTCAGCAAAGGAAGGGATTTAAAGTATTTTTGCGAAAAATGTCATCAGATAAAATACGAGCATGTGCCGCTCCTGGCCCCGAGCAAGGAACTCCTGAACAGTTACCGCGCCCATAAGGACTGGTCAGCTTATGAAAAGGAATTCCTGCAAATTCTAGAGGGCAGGCCGGTGGTTGAAATCTTTAAAGAGGCAAGCGAAAATTTAACCGTAGTTTGTTTATTATGCACGGAGGAGTCTCCCAAGAATTGTCACCGAAGATTGGTCGCCGAACATATCGGCAAAAATATAGAAAATATTGAAATTATACATCTCTAGTTGGAATCGGAATGGATTTGGATTTTAAAGAGTTCGCGGTCCTCGCGGTCACCAAGCTGGGCGAAGAACTGTGCGTCGCAGGGGTTGTTAAAAATAAAAGATGGATTCGCCCGACATCTTTCGATCCCGGCGGGTGGAGGCAATTTCGCAAATGCGATGTTTTTGACAAAAATAAAAACCCGGTGATTGCCCTGTCCAATGTCGTTATCTTGAAGGTGCTGGCGTTTATTCCGGACAGCGACGCGCCCCATATTGAGGATTGGGAGTATGACCCGAAAATTAAGCCGGTCTTGGTTAAAACCCTGGACGATCAGGGCCGGCTGAAATTATTTAAGAGCGTTTGCGAGCATAGTTTGGATCCCTTGCTTGAGGCTCAGGAGAGGTCTCTGTGCTTGATCGAACCTGCCTCAATAATTTCCGCGGATTTTTCCAACCGCTCGCTCACGGGAAAGTATCAACCGATCCTGGGGTTTGAATTCCAGGGAAAAGCTCATTTTTTCAAAGTAACAGATATTCATTGGCGCGCAATCGGCCGGAATTTTCCGGGCCAATGTTTAGACGGCAAAAGCTTAAGACAAGCCTTGAAATTTGAGAAAATATTTTTAAGCATCGGCTTGAGCAGAAAATATCAAGGTCAATATTGGCCGATGGTGATCGGCGTGCATCTCATCCCGCAGTTCCCGGTCAGCGTTGATTACCAAAATCTTTAAAACCGCGCTTTGTCAATTAAGTCCGCTATTTGACGAAAAATCTCAATTATTTTATGATAAAAGCGATGCCTGAAGAAGATACCAAGATTCCGTCAGGAGCTGGCAAGCCGGTGGAGGGGGAGGTTCCGCCGAATCTGAAGATTTATCTGGAGATTCTGGAAGGAACCGAAGCGGGGGCGAAATTTGAGTTGAGGAAATTAAGCACCAGCATTGGCCGGAAGGATTGCGACATTGTGCTCAGCGACCAGGCGGTGAGCGGCAAGCACTGCACGATAGAAGTGAGCCGGGAAAATATCACGCTTTATGACCACAATTCCACCAACGGCACCTTTGTCAATGGCGAGCGGGTGAGCGGCTGCCCGCTTCAGAACCTGGACGAGATCAAGATCGGGGAGAGCAAGCTCCTGCTCAGCATTGTGAGCGATCCCTATGCGCTGTATGAGGAGCCGGTGGCGGCGGTGGAAATCTCCCAGCCGAAACCGGATGAAGGAACCTTTGTGCTGGAGCAGGGGGTGGCGAATCCCAAACTCTCCGAAGATTTTCAGGCGGTGCTGGAGGTTTTGGAAGGGCCGAATAAAGGCGAACGGTTTCGGCTCGCTCAGAGAAGCACGGTGATCGGCCGGGCCAAAGAGGCCGAGGCGGCTCTGGATGATGAGGCGGTGAGCCAGCGGCATTGCCAGATAGAAATTCATTCCAAAGATAAGATCACGATCAAAGACCTGGCTTCCACCAACGGCACCCGGGTCAATGGCATCCTGGTCAGCGCGGTGAAAATCAGGAATGGAGACCAGGTTGAGCTGGGCAAGACCAAGATGACCTTTTATTTCCGGGTCGCCAAATAATCATCAGGAGGGAGAGCGATGAAAAAAATAATCGGGGCTTTGAGTGCAATCGTTTTCGCCCTTTCGGTTTTGAGCATCTCGGCAAAGGCCGAGGTAAAAATCAAATGGTTCGGCCAGTCCTGCTTTTTAATTACTTCCCCGGCCGGAGCAAAAATTCTCATTGACCCGTTCAGCCCGAACCTGGGATATCCGATGCCGGCGGTTTCCGCGGATCTGGTCTTGATCACGCACGAGCATTTTGACCATAACTATTTTCAGATGGCTTCGGGCAATCCCAAAATTATCCACGGGATCAATCCCGCGACCGATGAATTCAATCCGGTGGATGAAAAGTTCCAGGATGTGAGGATTTATACGGTCTTTGCCTATCATTATGAAAAGGGCGGGGACCAGAGCCGGGGACCGGTTGCCATAATGGTACTGGAGATGCCGGGTCTAAGGATGGCTCATCTCGGGGACCTGGGGAGATTATTGAGCGCGGACCAGATCAAAAAGATCGGCGCCATAGACGCGCTTTTGATTCCGGTCGGAGGCGGACCCACCATAGACGCGGATCAGGCGAGCCGGATCGTGGAGCAGTTAAAGCCCAAATTGATTTTTCCCATACATTATAAAACCGCGGCGCTGAAAACCGCGCTTCCTTTAAACCCGCCGGATAATTTTCTCGCCGGCAAAAGCAACCTCCAGAGGATCAAGGGAAACGAGTATGTGCTCAAGACTTTGCCGGAAAAGACGGAAATCATTGTTCTGGATTGGAAATGAGACCGGAAGAGGTGATTCCGGGCCTGTTAAGGCTGTCCAGCGAATCACCCCCTTTGCCCGGCTGGCAAAAGCCTTTTTTCTATCTGCTGGGCAAGGAAAATTTGGTTCTGATTGACGCCGGCTACCAGGAAGGCAATACCATAAGCAAAATCAGCCGGGTCCTCGCCCCTGCTTCCGGCAGGCTGAAAACCCTGATTTTAACCCACGGCCATACGGATCATTCCGGCGCGGTCAAGGAGATCAAGGAAAATTTTCATCCCAAGGTGATTGCGCACCAATTGGAAAAAGGGATTTTTCAAAGGAGGAATCTGGAAAGCGCGGTTGATCAATGGATCAACGGCGATTATGAATTGGAGAGCGAGCTGGGACGGCTCAGGATCATCAATACTCCGGGCCATAGCCCGGGCCATATCTGCCTTTACCTGGAAACGGAGGGGATTCTTTTCAGCGGCGATTTGATAGTGGGAGAGGGCACCAGCTTCGTGGGTCCGCCTGATGGAGATATGAGCGAGTATCTGGCGTCGCTCCAGGCGGTGCAGAAGCTGAGAACCAGAATGATCTTGCCCGGACACGGTCCCGTGATCACCCAGCCGGAAAAGCATCTCCAGGACTTGATTGAGCATCGCGCGCTCCGGGAGTATCAAATTTTGAAAATTCTGAGTGAAGGACCGGGCACGGCGCAGGAGTTGGCGCAAAAAATTTATTCGGGCCTGATTCATCCCGGGCTTTATCCTGTGGCGGAGATCACGGTTCTCGGGCATCTGAGCAAGCTTCTAAAAGAGGGAAAGGTTTGCCAGGAATCGTGCGGGCAGGAAAAAAGGTATCGGATTGGTTGATTGCAGGGGCGCATTGGAATACGCCTTTACATTTTTCAGGATCGTTCCCGGCTCAAGAGCAAATAAACTGTGATCAGGCCGAAGGCGATGTTGGCGATCCAGGCGGAAAGGGTGGCGGGTAATTTTCCGCTCTTGCCCAGGGAGAGACACTGGGCCATAATCGCGAAGTATCCGAAGCTGGAAACCAGGGCATAAGCCAGGTTCAGATAAATTCCGCGCAGCCGGCGCAGGCGGATGGAAATCCCGAGGCCCAAGCCGAAAAGGATCAAGCAGGCGAACGGGAGCGAATACCTGCTCATCAGTTCAACCTGATATTCCCTGGGGTCTAATCCGAATTTCACCAGTTTGTTGAGATAGCTGGAAAGTTCCGGCAGGGTGAGCTCATCCGGCCATTTCTGGAAAGTATAAAAGTCCTTGGGCTCAACCGGCAATTTGATTTTCAGTTTCTTAACTTCTTCCAGCCGGCCCGGAGCAGACGGCTGGTAGCTGAAAACCTTGGCCTTTTTCAAAACCCATTGGTACTGGTCAAGGTATTTTGCCCTTTTGGTCTGGATTTCCTGGAAAGGGAAAAAATCGGAATCAAGCCGGTAAATGGACATTTGCTTGACAGCCTTTTTTTCAGGAAGGAAAACCGGAATGTAGATCGCGTACTGGTTCTTGGGATCCTTGGAATTAAAGATCCAGAGATCCGCGATCGGAGCCGTAACCGCCTTTTTCTTGATTTCTTCCCGCTCAAAAGCGTGGGTTCTCTGATTGGCAAACGGGATCAGCCATCCGCCCAAAAGATACATCAGCCAGGCATAAATGATGGTCAGGATCAATGGCCAGCGAGTAATCTGATACCAGCTCAAACCGGAGCCCCGCAGAATCGTGAGCTCCTGCCGCTGACCGAGAATCCCCATGGTCAGCAACAGGCCGAAGAGCACTGAGAGCGGCGCGCAGTAATAGGAAATCTGCGGCAGTTGATAGCTGAAATAAATAAAAATCTGGACCAGGGTCAGCTCCCGCTTGACCAGAAAATAGCTGAGCTGATCCAGAATCGTGACCAGCAGGAACAGCAGGGAGGAGAGCAGATTGGAGGCGACCAAGATGATCAGGAAATGTTTGGAAAGGTATTGGTCAACGATCTTCATTCGGTTTTCGTTTCCCGTTTGGCTTTCCTTTTTTCCTCGCCAGGCGCCACTGCCGGAAATACTCGTCGGCCTGATACAAGAAATTCAGCGGCTCGCTTCCCGCCAGCCTTTTCCGCATCAGCCAGGCCCCGGTCACCAGCACCAATAACGCCGGACTCCAGAGCGCAATCTCAACGGGGAGAAATTTTTTGAGCGCCAGCGCCTTGAACAGAACATTGAAATAATAATATCCGAACCCGGCCGTCACTCCGAGGACATAGGAAATGGTCCGGCTGGTCCGGGGAGGCTTGATCCCCAATCCGATGCCCCAGAGGGAAAGGAGCACCGCGCTTAACACCTGGCTCAGGCGCTGGATCAGTTCAATCCGGATTTGTTTGGAAAAGCTCAGCTCTTTTTGATCTTTTTTCTCTTCTTTTCCTTTCGGCTTGAATTCGTTGACATTGATCAACATATCCAGCAAATCGGGAAAATTCGCCGTGGTCATCTCGGTTCTGAGCTTTTGCTCCAGCTCTTCAATATCAGTGAAATCCAGCCGGGCATAGGCTTTTTCAAACTGGACAAATTGATCAACCTCCGGCTTTTTTTGATGCGAGATGGACACGCCTTTTCTCAGATAAAGCACCCTTTCATTTTTGCCCGGTTGACTCAAAATCCTGGCTTTTTGGGCGAAAATTACCCCCTGGCTCTGTTTCCCTTTTTCAAAAAATCCTTCCCCGTATTTGCCCTTGTAAATAATCACATTTTTTAAGCCGGAAGCGTCTTTATTCTGGACATAAATTTTGGTGTCCTGGCTGAAATCCATGAATCTTTGGGTCGGGATGGCTTTTTCGGATTTGGCCTGGATCAATTCCCAGCGCAGGGTTTCAAATTTCCGGACCGAGGCCGGGGCCAGGAAAAAAGAAAGGTAGCAGGTCAGGACTGCGCCGATTACCGAGAATAACAAAATCGGCCGGGAAAGGGAGCCCAGATCCCTTCCGCAGGACATCATCACCACCAGCTGGTTCTCTTCGCTCAGCTGGGAAAGCACCACGATGATGGTAAAGAGACACACCAGCGGGATCGCGATTAAATACAAGCCCGGGAACAGGCAGAGCAGCAATTTGAAAACCCCGAGCATGCCGATGCCCCGATGCATGGACCATTCGGTGAGAAAAATCAGCCGCTGGATCACAAACGCGATGCTGAGCACAAACAGCACCGCTCCAAAAAACTTGAAAAGCTCTCTCAAAATATATCGGTCCAGAAGTTTCATCGCCGGCCTCAGATCATCTCCTGAAACATTTTCCAGAAATAGCCCGGGTCAAAAAACAGGCTTGGACTCAAGAAGCATTGATGATAACATCTGCAGTCCCGATCCACAATCTCCCCCCGGACCTGCTTTGCTTTTTCCGAGCGCCAGATTTTTTTCAGGTCATAATCAAAATCCCTCAAATTCCCGATCGGCTCGCTCCAGAGTTCGCAGGGATAGACCTGTCCTTCCGGAAAAATCACGCCGATCAATCTTCCCGCCTGACACTTCAACCGCCTTTTCTTTCCCTCAAAGATCTCCAGCGCGATCCTTCGGAGCAGAAGATCCTTGGCCTGAAGAACCCGGGGGCTGAAACCATAGCCCGGAATTTTGCCCGACCGGATGTCAGTCTCCATCAGGCCGAGCAACGCCCGGATTTTCTCCGGAGCCATCTGTTTGGCCTCCGCCTCTTTGGGCTCGCCCCGGGTGATGATCAGGTTGATCAAATCCGGTTTCCAATCATCCCGGACCATCCGGTAGGTTTCCAGCAAATGATCCTGGTTGAAATGAGACGCCGTGATGTCCACCAGAATCGTGAGCCGGGGGAAGTGGGCTTTCAATCCTTTCAAAATTTTCAAGCTCTGATAGGTCCGCTCAAACGCGCCCTTGACCTCCCGGATGGAATCATTCAATTCCGCCGGCCCCTCAACCGGCAGGCCCACGGTAAAATTGCTCCTGATGGTTGCGCTCAGAACCCGGTTCATAATTTTTTCCAGCCGGTCCGGGAAATAGCCGTTGGTGGCCAATCCGAAATTGAACGGCTGATTATACCGATAAAAAATCTGGAAAATTTCCGCCAGGTCCTCCCGCAAAAGCGGCTCCCCGCCGGTGACGGTCAGTTGAAGCAATCTCCCCGTCTTCCGGCTCAAAGCTTCAATTTCCTCCAGCTTGAGCGCATCCTCTTTTTGATTGAGCGAGCGCCAGTAGAAACAATGCCGGCATCTGCCGGTGCATTTGGAAGTCACAAAAAAAAGCAGATAAATCGGAGAGGAGACCGGAATCGGCAAAAAATATTTCAGCCAGCGAATCTGGTCAAACATCAAATCCACCTGGATCTGCTTTCCAGGCCTTTGCCCAGCAAAAGGCCGATCAGGCCGGCGATCACCCCGCCGGCAATGACATTAAAGCTGAGCCAGTGGAGAAAGAAGGCAGGGAAGAAATACTGAAATCCCGCCTTCCGCCGGATCTGCCGGTAAAACCGGGAATTGATTCCGAAAAATATCAGGAGCAACAAAAGCCCGGGCAGAACCCCGGCCCAGGGCCAAGCCAGAAGCGCGAGCAGGGATAGGGGCGCAAGCATAAGATTGATCCCATTGAGGGGCCGGGAAAATCCGTGCGGATGAATGCCCCGCGGCTTTCGCTTGAGATAAAGCTTGATCCCCAGAACCGACTTGTGATAGTCATTGTAGAGCATATCTCCCAATTGGAATTTTCTTGCGTGGGTTCCGCGCAATTCCGGAAAATAGCGGATTTTATACCCGGCCTCGCTCAACCGATATCCCAACTCAAGGTCCTCCGCGCTGGCGCCCGGATATTGCTCCGAGAAGCCGGAGAGTTTTTCAAAAACCTCTTTCCGGATCGCGCTTAACGCCCCCCAGAACCATTCAATCTCTTCCCGGCTCAAATCGTGATGATAGACCGTAAAAAAATTGTGATAGACCGAGCAGAGATTCCGGTCCGCGGGCAGGGCGGTGTAATTTCCGGCCAGACCCGCAAATTCCGGATGCCGGTCAAAAAAATTTTCTATTTGCAAAAGCGCGTCCGGCTCCAGGCAGACATCCGCATCCACAAAAACCAGGATTTTCCCGTTCGCGGCCTTGGCCCCCTGATTGCGCGCTCCGCCGGCGCCCAGATTCCGCGGGAGCGGAATCAATCGGACCGGAAATTTTTTGACCAGCTCCGGGCTTTGATCCGAGGACTGATCATCCGCCACGATCACTTCAAAATTCTTCCCGCCCTTCTGCTCCAGGATGGATCTCAGGGCGCGCTCAATCGTGGCTTCCGCATTATGCATCGGCACAATCACTGAAATTTCTCTCTCTCCCATCGGCTCAAACCCTGAGCATAATCAAAAACGCCTGAAAGTTCTGACGGAAATCCAAAAAGCTCCGGATCTTCAAAAATCGCTTGAGCAAATATTTCGGCCGGAAATAAAACGCCCGATGCGCGCTTTGATAAGCCTGCCGCAATTCTCCCTCGGTCACCGTGGGCAAATTCATCACCATCGTATAGAGGTCATACTCGTCCCATTTTTTGGTTTTTAAATAGCCGTTTTTTTCCGCCCACTGATAAAGCTCGGTTCCGGGAAAAGGAGTGGTGATGTCAAAGATCGCCATTGCCGGATCCAGTTTTAAAGCCAGCTTTTTCGTCGCTTCCATCGTTTCCCTGGTTTCTCCGGGCAGGCCGAGCATAAATCCGAGCAGAAGGTCAATCCCGGCCTTTTTGGTCATTGCCACGACTTCCCGGATTTTCTCCAGACTGACTTTCTTGTTGATCGCGGAGAGCAATTCCGGCGAGCCGGATTCAATGCCATAGGAAATATGATGACAGCCCGCGGTTTTCATTGCCCGGAGCAAATCCTCGTTCACCAGGTTGATCCGGGCGAAACAGCTCCAGCTTAAGTCCAGCTTTGCCTCCTCCATTTTCCGGCAAAGGTCAATCACCTTGCCCGGAAACTCGGTAAAGCTGTCGTCATAAAAATAAATCTCTTTGATCCCGTAATCCTGTTTCAGCAGGCTGAGCTCGGCAATCACATTCTCCGCGGATCGTTTCCGGACTCTTCGGCCGAAAAAATTGTTGCAATAAGTGCAGGCGCCCGAACAGCCGCGCGAAGTGATCACGCTCAGCGCCGGGAGCTTTTTGTATCCGCCCAGCGCCGGGAGGTATTTTTTTATCGGGAGCAGGTCATAGGCCGGGAAAGGGATTTCATCCAGATCGGCGATGAATTCCCGGTCCGGGTTATGAAGGCTTTTCCCCTCAACCCGATAGCTTAAGCCCTTGATCTCTGGAACCGGTTTTTCTTTCAGTAATTCAATAATGGTTTGCTCGGCTTCTCCCCGAACCACAAAATCAACCTCGGGCCAGGATAAAACTTCCTCCGGAAGAACGGTGGGATGAACTCCGCCCAGCACAATTTTGGCCCCGGGCTGATAAGCCCGGCTGATTTCCGCGAGTTTTTTCGCGGAAGAAATCAAATTCGTGGTGGCGGTGATCCCGATCCATTGGCAGGTTTTGTCTTTGAGAAAGTCCGCCAGGGCCTCGGGCGGTTTCTGGAGCGCATTTAAATCCAGGATTTCCACCGCGATCCCTTCTTTCTTGAGCATGGAAGCGAGATAGCCCAGGCCGAGCGGGGGCAAAATCCCGCTGATGCCGCTCCAGAGGCTTTTCGGCTTGATCCGCCAGGGAGGATTAATCAGGAGCACCTTCATTTTTTCTCCCGCTCCAGCAAGTCTAATTCTACCAGAAACTCCGGGTCCAGCCATTGGTAAAAAGAATCGCCCGGATATTTGACCAGAAAGCTTTTCACCGGCCGGTATCCCCATTGACCGGCAAGCAATTGGTCAAGGTAAGAGGCAATGGGCAGCTGGTCCCGGTAAAATTTCTCAAACCCGGCAAAATTCCAGCGGTCAATCAGGATATAATCCGGGTTTGCTTTGGCGATCATTTCTTGGGATAAATCCTGGGGCCAGGCCGGCTTGAGCTCCAGCCGGGAAAGCGAAGGCCCGGGTAAATGCGCGCTGAAGCTCAAGACCCTTGAGCCGGGTTTGACTTCCCCGCTCAGATACCGGCCGGCCGCTTCATACGCCTGAAAATTCAGCTGGTGATAAAATCTAAACCGGTGAAGACTGGTAATCATCAGCAAGGCCAGAAGCGTCAACACCAATCCTTTTCCCGCCCGTGATGATTTTTCAAAAATCGTCCGCAAAACCGAGATACTGAAAAGCGCGATTAAGGGCAGAATGGAAAAATAAAGGTAATAATAATAACTCCCGGAAATGGAGTCAAAGCCGTAAGTAAAACAGACGAAGCAAAAGACCAGAAAAAATCCTTCCCGGTAATCAAATTTAATGATCTTTTGAAAAATGCCGGCCAGGGCCAAAAGCCAGACCGGCAGGCTCACCATTGACGGGATCAGAACCGTCAGGCTGTAATAATACTTGTCCGTCCAGAATTGATGGGGATCAAAATGGAAATAGGGAATCCATTCGGTGGCAAAATAGATCCAGCCCACTGCCTTGATGGCTTGGTCCAGGTTGAGAAAGTAAAACGGACTGGCCAGAACCGCGGCCAGGCCGGTGGCGAGAGCGCCCAGCAAAATCCGTTGATCAAGAAGCGCGGCCCGGCCGCTGGATTGTTCCCGGTTCGCCCGGATCAAAATCGCAACCAGGTAAGAAAGCACGGGCAAAGAATTGACCTTGCAGTCAAAAGTCAGCGCGGCAAAAATTCCCGCCAGCAGGTAATCCCGGAGTTTGCCTTCCTGGATCAGTTTGATCTGGAACCGCCAGCTCAGGAGCATAAAAGCCATGGCAAAAATATCCGCTTTGGCCAGGTGGGAGAAGCTGACCGAAAGCGGGAAGAGTGAGAAAAGGAAAGCCGAAATCAATCCGAAAAAATCTCCGAGCAAACTTCGCGCCAGCCAGAAAAAAACCATCACGGAAATCATTCCCAAGACCAGGGCCAGGCCCCGCTCAATCTTGAGCGAGGTCCAACTGGTTTCATCAAATTTTTTCGCCGATTCCACGATCGGCCGGAGGCTTTTCGCCTCGGCGATTTCCTTGAAGTCCTTTCCCAAAAAATAACCGGCATAGGCGGCTGAAGTCAAATAAATGGTCAGGTCAGGATAAAGATAAAAATCGGTCCGAAGGGTCTCTTGCCGGATCAACCCCAGGCTGAGCTGAGCGTGCCGGGTCTCGTCCTGATAATAAAAATACGGGTAAAGAGTCTGGAAATCTACCATCCGAGTCCAGAGCGACACCCCGAGCAAGGCCAGGAATCCCAGCCCGGCCAGTAATTTCTTATGTTCACTTATCCAGTTCATCTGAGGAATTTCAGCCGGAAATGCGCCCGGAAAAGTTTTGGGAGCATCCATTTATTGGGCATAACCCGGAAAATTTTTGCCATTTGACTGAGCCGGAAATAAAACGACCAGTGCGCCCGACGGCGATAAGCCAGGAGCTTCTGGTCCGAAAGCGCGGTCAGGTTGCAGGCGAGCCGGGAATAGGAGCTGTCTTCGGGCTGAAATTCAACCTTCTTCCCCATCTCTTCCGCGAGCTCGCGCACCTTGGTGCCCGGAAACGGGCTGAGCAGGGCGAATCCCGCGGTGTGGAGCCGGCTCCTGCGCGCAAAATTGATCGTGGCCTGGAGGTCTTCGGCGGTCTCGCCCGGGAATCCCATCATAAAAAATCCGTGCATAAAGATTCCGGCCTGATCCATCAGCGCTATATTTTTTTCCAGCAGATCCAGGTCCAGCCCCTTGTGAATCATTTTCTGGATCCGCGGCGAGCCGCTCTCAATCCCGAAATTAACCTTATAGGCGCCGGCTTGTTTCATCAAAGCGATCAACTCCGGATCCAGCCGGTCCCCGCGGATGCCGTTGGGGAAAGCCAGTTTCAGGTCAAGTTTTGCGTCTCGGATCATTTTTAAAATTTGTTTCGCCCGGGCGAGGTCAAAGTTGAAGCAGTCGTCAATAATATGAATTTCCCGGATGCCATATTTTTCCACCAGCATTTTGATTTCCCCGAGCACCTGCTCCGCGCTTCGGGCCCGGAATTTTTTCCCGAACAGATTGTGGCAAAAGATACAGCCATAAGGACAGGCGCGGCTGGTGAAGATAGTGGCAACCTCTTTGCGCCAGCGAAGATCGTTCTGGGTGAGCAGATTCCAGGCAAAGAATTTTTTAAGCTCAATCAAGTCCCAGGCCGGAAAGGGTATCTGGTCAAGGTCGGGAATCAGCTCCCGTTCCGGCTCAAAAACCAGGTTTCCATTTTTTCGGTAAACGCTTCCGGTCAAGCCGGAAAAATCCTTTTCCTGATTGAGCCGATCAAATAATTCCAGGAAAGTCATTTCCCCTTCCCCCCGAACCACCAGGTCAATGTTCGGATCGCTCAAGACCCGTTCCGGCTCCGAGCTGGGATAAGGCCCGCCGACAATCACCGGAATGGAGAAATTATCCTTGACCAGCTTCGCGATCCGGTGCATGGACCCGGCCTGGAAATGCATCGCGTGAATTCCCGCCAGTTCGGGCGAGAAATTTTTCAACTCCTCCAGGATGGCGGTTTCGGGAGCGCGGCTGAGCATCAGGTCTATGATTTTAATCTCAACTTCGGGCCGATGCTTTCTCAGGCAGGCCGCCAGATACATCAGGCCGTGGGGAGGATAGACCTGATAAACAAACTTGCCCGGGTCGGCAACCCCGCTCTCAATCAGAGCTATCCGCTTCATCTCCCTCTTCCTTGACCGCAAACACAATCGTGTGGCCGCCGTGAAGATTCAAATTCTTGACCAGAAAGCGCAGGCTGATAAATCCGAGCCGGATCAGCCTTGAAATCAAGCCCGGGGGTTTGGTTTCCAGGAATTCCGGAACAATCAAGGAACTTTTCCGGGCGATAATTTTCAAGCCGCATTTTTTCAGCAAGGCTGACAGAGTTCCGGGCGAGTATTCATAAAGATGATAGGGCGGAAATTTCGGGCCTTGGTCCCAGACCTTGAGCGCCTGGAGAAGTCTCAGGTCCAGCTTGCCCAGGGTCCAGCTCCAGGGCAGATGCCTTAAAAATCGGTAATAAAAAGAATTGACATAGGTGGGCACCTTGATCACCGCGATCCCGCCCGGTTTCAGCAGGCGTCTGACTTCCAGCAAAAACCGGGTCGGTTCCGGCTCGTGCTCCAGCAAATCGCTGAGCACAATCACATCATAGCCTTCAGGCCGGAGACCGACTTCCATCAATCTTCCCTGATGAACCGGGAGCTGGAATTGAAGCCGGGCTTGGCCGGAAGCCCATTCCGAGATGTCCACTCCTTCCACCTCAAACCCGGCTCTGAGCGCGTAATAAAGGAAACTCCCGGCCGCGCATCCCACTTCCAGGAGTTTGCCCTGAGCCTGATAATTTTTGATCAATCCGAGAAGCTCCCGGTATTCATTGACCCGGCTGGCCTCGGTCTCCAGATAGCCGGCCTCAAACATCCCGCAGGCAAAATCAGATTCAAAATAATTCCGCTGATAAAAACCTTGAATCGTGTCCAGGGCCGGTTGGGGCACCACAAAAACCAGCCCGCAAGCCTGGCACCGAACCAGATCATAATCCTTGCCCTGGTGCGCATAAATCCGGGCCAGGTAAATGGCCTGCTCTTCTGAGCCGCAAAGCTCACACTTTCTTTTCTCGGTCATCTTCCGGGTACTTGATCTCCAGATATTCGTCCCGTTTTAAAACTTCCTCCAAATCGCGCCTTGCCCCGCAAAGATTCTGCGCGGCCCGGATCCCGGACTCCATGGAATGGTCAAGGTTGTTGTAAATGAACATCCCGTATCGTCCCATCAGGGTCAGGTTGGGAAATCCTTTGACGAAATTTTTGATGATCTCCAGGTCGCCTTCGCGGCCGAGCTCATGGATGGGATACGCCTTCCGGGCCCGAACCACGCAATGGCCGATAATATTTTTCTCCGCGCCCGGCGCCAGCCGGATCCGGGCCAATTGGGCGATGGTCTTCTCAATAATTTTCTCGTCCGGCATCTTCCAGATCGGATCGGTCTCAAAGCAGAAATATTCAAACACCAGGCTGGTCTTTCCCGGCGGGCTCATGGCCGGACTCCAGTTGGTGGGCTCGTGAAGCCTGCCGAATTCTATCTCCGGGGCCGGGATATAAATCCAGGTGTCCCGCGTGATCGGCTCGGAAGCAAACATCAAGACGCAGATCAACAGGTCCCGGTAGCGGAGCTGTTTGGAGGCCGCGATCACTTCCGGGGGAGCTGGCGGGTCAAAAATCTGGATCAGCTCGGTGACTGGAATACTGGAGAGGTACTCCGTAGCCGACTCCAGATATTCCTGGCCGGCCCGGGTTTGGATCCGAACCCCGGTAATTTTTTTCCCGTCGTGGAGGATTCTGGAAACGCGGGAATTAAGCCGGACCTCGTTTTTCTTTTCAATCTCCTGTTTGAGCCGTTCGCTGATTCTGCCGATCCCGTGGGCCGGATATTTGAAATGGGGGATCAGACTGACCGGCCGGTCCTTTCTGCCCGGGAAGAGAATCTCCCTGAGGGTGGAAAGCAAACTCATTCCCTTGATCCGTTGCGCGGCCCAGATGGCCGAGCCTTGGGCGCAGGGAATGCCCCAGACTTTTTCCGTGTAATCCTTGAAAAAGATCTGATACATCTTTCTCCCAAACTGGCTCACCATCCAGTCCTCCAGGGTGATTGCCGGCCGGGTTTGCCCCCGGATTTTTTCCTGCAGGAAGCTGAGCAGAATCTGGGCGCTGATCCCGGGTCCCATTCCGATGAAGGCATTGAAGAGGGTGGGCGGGTAGTTGAAGTATTTATTCAGGAAATAGATTTTGCTGGACCTTCGGACATCAATCAGCTCATCCACCAGCAGCCTCTGGATGAACCGGTCCAGCTCATTCTTCTTGGTGAAAAAGCGATGTCCGCCCAGGTCAAAGAGAAAGCCCTGATGCGAGTGGGTCCGGCTCAAGCCGCCGACGCCGTCATCCTGCTCAAAGACCAGGCATTTCACATTATAGTCGGTGAGGATTTTTCCCGCGGCCAGACCCGCGGGGCCTCCGCCCATAATGACCACCTTCAGGTCTGCTTTTCCTTTCAACTCCATTATGCCACCCAATAACCGTTGAGATACATCCCGGCAAAAAATGCCATGGCCCCGGCGCTCCCGATCAGATAAAGATATTTTAAAACCGGCCGGGGCTCCAACTCCACGGCCAGCGCCAGAAACATCGGCGCGCACATCACCTGATAGCGGAGATAAGAGTGGTTTCCGTTGGTGGTGTAAAAGAGCCAGAAGCTGACCAGCCAGACCCAGATGCTGAAATCAACTTTCCGGAAGCTGAAAATGATCGCCAGCAGGAGCAAAAAATGGAGCGGAAACTCCTTGAGATAAGTGCTCTGGCCCTTTAAGTAAGTGGCATAGAGCATCTGCCAGGGAAAGCCGAAATGGCCGTACATATTCGCCTCGTGGACCTGGACAAAAATAAATGCCGAGCCGCTGATCCATTGGAAATAAATCAGAACCGCGAGAGTTCCGAGCGGAGCCAGAAACAGCCAGTTCCCGGCCGGATTCCGGTAAAGCCTTCGCAGCCCGGATTTGAGATGCCCGGCTTTGAAGACCGCAAACAGTCCGGCATCCTCGCTCAGGCCTTTCCGGAAATACTCATAGATCATCGGAAGATAAACCAGCGCCGCCTCAATCCTGGTCAGGCTGGCGAGTCCAACGAAAAGTCCGGCCAGGAAATAGTTGTCCTTTTTCAGGAAGTAAAAGCCGGCCGTGACCAAAAATAAAAAGATCGGCTCGTTGTAAATTGCGGTCAGGGCATAGGCGCCGGGGTGAATCAGGGCCAGGCAAAGCGCGAGCAAAGAAATCTGCTGATGGAAATAGATCCGCGCCAGCTTATAGAAGAAAATTCCGTAAAGAAAATAAAAACCATTGGCGAGAGCCACGCCCGCGGCCAGATGATTTCCTCCCAGGGCCGGCGCCATCCCCTTGATCAGCCAGGGGAAAAGCGGCCAGTGCCGATAGGCGTATTTTCTCTTTACTCCGTCCTGGTATCCGAGCTCGTCCATCACCTTGAGTTTTTGGGTCTCTGCGGCCAGGTCGTAATTTCCCTGGGTGAGTTTCTCGTATCCGAGCGCGGCAATCCGGATAAACCAGGCGCCGTCAAAATTCGCCAGATTCTCAAACCGGGTGGTGGAAGGCCGGACCATCCAGAGGTCCGCCTGATATTTTGCGCGCGGAAGAAAATGAGAGCTGTAAACAAAAACCAGGATCATCATCAGCTTGATCCCGAGCAAAATTCCGAAAACCCGGAGCCATTCCTTCCCGCTGATACCCGCCGAGCAGTTTTTCATTTAAGATTCCTGCGATAAACCCTGAGCAAAAGCCCCAGCGTGTATCTCGGTCTTCGGAAGAAAAGGTCCAGGATCGCCTTCTTGAATAAATACCAGGGATTCCGGAAAATGCTCAACAGATTGTATTTGACGAATTCCCTCCCGGCCATCCGCTCCAGCTCGTGGGGCTTAAAATATTTGGGCTTATAAATATACTTGGTGAAGGTCAGATTTTCAAAGTTGAAATCATCCGGCAGCAGGTCTTCCGCCTTTGCCCGCTGATAAAGCTCGGTGCCCGGAAGGGGATTGGCAATGAAAAAATACGCCATATTGGTCTTGATCCTTCGGGCGAACTGAAAGGTCTCCTGGATCTGCTCCCGGGTCTCGCCCGGAAATCCGAAAATATAAAAGGCATTGGTATGAATCCCGGCCTGGTGAATCCGCCTGGTGATCTCCCGCGCCTTTTGCAGATCCAGCGGCTTCTTGATGATCCGGTCCAAAACTTCCTGACAGCCGCTCTCAAACGCCAGCGTCACCTCATAGCATCCGGCCCGCTTCATCAGACCGATCATTTCTTCGTCCAGGGTCCAGACCGCAATGCCATTCGGCATATTGAAGGCGATCTGATACCCGCGATCAATGATCCCCTGGAAGATTTGCTTGGCCCGCTTCTTATTCGCGGTAAAATTGTCATCCTCAAATTGAATCTCCTTGATCCCCCACTTGCGGATCAGCTCCCCGATTTCATCCAGCACATTTTCCGGAGAGCGCCACCGGTACCGGTATCCCCAGAATTTGCTGGAACTGCAGAAATTGCATCGGGCCGGACAGCCGCGCGAAGTGATCATAGGCGTGTTCAGTTTTTCTTTACTGCTGAAACTATGGGGCACGATAATTTTCGGATATAAATTCATCGGAAGCAAATCCCGGGCCGGGAAGGGCAGTTGATCCAGATTTTCTATCCAACTGGTTTTGGGATTCAATCTCACCCTTCCGTTTTCCTTCCAGGCCAGGCCCTCAATCTTGGAAAAATCGCGGTCCTGGCAAATCGCCGCAATCAGATCGCGCAGGGTGTATTCGCCTTCCCCCAGCGCAATCAAATCCAGGTCCGGCTCCCGGGATAAAAGGTCCTCCGCCAGAAAAGTCGGATAGGTTCCGCCGGTGATGGTGATGATCTCCGGGTCTAATCGTTTAACTCTTTTACAAATCTCGCGCACAATCGGGAACACCGATGAAAACAGGCAGGTGATTCCAATAATATCCGGCTGAAATTCCCGGATGCGCCGGAGGATCTCATCATAGCTTGAACCATACATCAAAAAGTCTTCATCCAACTCGGCCTCGTTATAAAATCCTTCGGCCACCGCATCCATAATTTTCACCTCCGCGCAATCCCGGATCACCGCGGCAAGGTAACTAATCCCCAGGGGCGGAAAAACCAGCTTCATCGTTTCCTTGTAAAGCCGGACCGGCGGGAACAAAAGGAAAACCCGTTCAATTTTTCTGGGTGCTGGCACCAATATTTAGACCTCTATCCCTCATCAAAAGTTTGCGTTTATTTTAACATTGAATTCCCGCTTGACCAAAAAGCACCCCAGGCCCGTACGGGCAGACCCCTGTGTCTGCCCTCCTTCAGGGCGAACACGCGGGGGCGGACACACGGGGGCGGACACACGGGGGCGGACACACGGGTCCGCCCGTACGGGCAGAGCCGCGTCTCTGCCCGCTATGTCTCTGCCCCCATCGTTGACACTTTGCCAAAATTGATAACAATACTCAGGAAATGGATTTAATCGGATTGATCAAATATTTTATTGATTTCTTCCTGCATCTGGACAAGCATCTGGACCAGATCATCAAGAATTACGGCACGCTCACTTATCTTCTGCTTTTTATGATGGTCTTCTGCGAGACCGGTCTGGTGATAACGCCGATCCTGCCCGGGGATTCTTTGCTTTTCGCCGCGGGAACTTTTGCCGGCCTGGGATCGCTCAATGTCGGGTTTTTATATCTGATTCTGGCCCTTGCCGCGATCCTGGGAGACACGGTCAATTACGCGGTCGGACACTATCTCGGGTTCAAGGCTTTTGAGAAATATCCGCGCATTTTCAAGAAGCAATACCTTGACCGGACCCACGCCTTTTTTGAAAGATACGGCGGCAAGACCATCATCATCGCCCGGTTTGTGCCCATTGTCCGCACATTTGCGCCCTTTGTGGCCGGCGCCGGCGCAATGACCTATCTTAAATTCCTGAGCTACAATGTGATCGGAGGCCTCTTGTGGGTCGCGGTCTGCATTTTCGGCGGATACTTCTTCGGCAACATCCCGATCGTAAAGAAAAATTTCACCCTGGTGATTATGGGCATCATTTTCGTGTCCATCCTTCCCACCATCATTGAATACCTCCGCCACCGCTACGGCTCCGCGGGAAAGGCCGAATAGGACCCCGCTTTTCATAAAAATTTAGCGGGATTAAAATATTGATCAGCAATTTTCCAGGAGGGCAGGGGATGAAGCGAAAATATTTCCGGCTCTTGATCGTGATCCTGGCGCCGGGTTTTTTCAGCGGCCTGATCTTAACCGGTTGCAAGAAGCAGGAATCCGAGCCGATTGCGACGGCTGAGACCGGAGCCGAGGCGCCGGCGGAAAAGCCTTTGGAAACCGGGCCGAAAGCCCAATCGGATTTTCCGGAGCTGACTTCTGTGCAGGCGGCTCAGCTTGCCTATCCGGAGGCCCGGAAGTGGAATTCAGACGCCGTGCTCTGGTATCTGACCAGTCCGGCGAAGTATCTTGATTACCGCTGGGGCGAGAATGATCAGGCCTGGCAGTGGGTGGTGATTTTTGTCAACCCGCGCAATGAGAAGAGGTATAATATTCAAATCCGGGGCGACCGGATCGTCTCGCAGGAAGAGGAGAAGTTTGTGAAACGGGAATCCCGGGTTGATCCGAGCTTTCCCAAAGATCGGCCCGGAGTTTCAATGAAGGATGCGGCTCAGAAGGCTTTTGAAGCCGGCGCTCCCGGATGGGAAAAGCCGATGTTTTATTACATCATTGACAATAACAATCCGGCTTACAAAGGCAAGCCGGTCTGGGATTTTGTCTTTGGGAGCCAGATGGTGGCTTACACCATTGACGGCATCAGCGGGAGATTGCTTGAGACCCGGTTCCTGGATCTGGCCGGCAGTAAGCCGATCACCGCGGAAGAAATCAAGAGCCTTCCTCCCGGGAAAGACGAAAACCAGATCCAGGATGAGGATTTCATTTATGGATTTTATGATCTGGTCAACCAAAAGAAATTGGATGAGGCGATTGCGATGATGACCGGGGAGTTGGCCGGGAACGATCAGGCCCGGCAAATGTGGGAAAATGTTTTTGCCAACCTGGAAAAAGTAAAAGTGATTGATCTCGCGGCCGAGGATCAGGGTTCCGGGGAAAATTCTCCGCGGGTTTATCGGGTCTTGATTTACGCCCGGCTGAAAAATCCGGGCCAGAGCCGGAACTGGAGCGAGGGGGAGAATACGCGCTGGATCACGGTCAGCGCCTGGGGCGAAGCCAGAAAGATTTCCCAAATCGCGGCCGGTCGGTGACCACCTTCAACCTGGCTCAAAAAAGGATTAAACATATTTTTCGGGCTCATTTCCGCAAATGCCCGGTCAAAAAATCGGCTTCCATCCCGGACACTTTCTCAAATAGCTCGCCGGTATAGACTTCAAAATGTCCGCCCGGGAGTTTGACGGTTTGGACATTTCTGATTCTTGCCGCGGTTTTTTCAACGGCGCGAAAAGGGATCAGGGAATCTTTTTCCGCGTAAACCATCAAGACCGGGCAATGGATTTGATCCGCGAATTTGATCGGCCGGTAGAGCGGGAGCGTCAGCGCGATGCGCGCCGGCGCGTAGTTTTTCCAGATGTAATCCGGCGGAAGAATGGAGAGGACTCCGGGCATACATTCCGGCGTGTTCATCAGGGCGAATTGGTCCGGTTCGCCGACCACGGGAATATAGTGGGGCTTACGCAGGAATATGAGGCAGAAGAGGTCCAGGAGCGCGTGAGCAAACGCCCGGACCTGGAATTTGAAAGGATACAATAAAGAGGACGCCATCCCGTCCACAAAGGGCACTTGCGCCACTGCCGCACGAATTCCCGGATTTCCCGCCGCGGTAACCAGGATATGTCCGCCGCTGAAAGAAGTCCCCCAGAGCGCGATTTTTTCAGGGTTGAGCCCGGGCAAGGAACGGATATGATTGATCGCGGCTTGCCAGTCCTCCAGATGTCGTTTCGGGCTGATCAGGTTTCTCGGCTCTCCGTCCGAGTCCCCGAAATTCCGGTATTCAAACAAAAAAACCGCGAGCCCTTTGGCGCAGAATTTTTCCGCGAACGCGGGCAGACGGAAAATCCTTTCCGCGCCAAACCCGTGCGCCATAATCACGACCGGGGGATTGGGCGCGCCCTCGGGCAGATAGAGCCAGCCGGCGCATCTGGTTCCGCGGCTTTGGAAATTGGAGTCTATTCGGTTCAATTATTTTCCAAACGGATTTTCGTTTTCATAGAGCTTTGTCTCCGGCAACGGAGCGCTGAGGTCATTGACTCCGAGCAGTTTCATCGCCTCAAACAAAATCCTGCCGGACTTTTTAAAACCGAGCGCGGTATGATGCGGGAAATGCTTTTCCACCAAAATCTGCCGATAAAAGCGCGCAAAGCCAGGAATCGCAATGATGCCGGTTCCGCCGAAGGTATGCGGATCAAGGTCAAGGATTTCTCCCTCGGCAAGATAGCTCTGCAGATGACAGTCCGGAGTTGACTGCAGACGGAAGATAGTGATCGGCCCGGGCTTCAGTTGTCCTTCCAGAGTGCCGCGCGTGATTTGAGCAGGCTTTCCCCCTTCCATCAGCCGGTTCATAATCACCTGGTAGTTCATATAAAAATTTTTCATACAGGTGGAGGCGGTGTTCCCGCAATGAAATCCCATAAACAAATCCCTGGCTTCCGCGCCTTTGAGATCGGCCTTTTGCGGGAGAAGGTCTTCCGGAACCGAGTTGTTAATGTCCAGAAGCGTGGCCGGGGTCAGCCCGGCAAGCTGGACGATATATTCCGAGAGCGCGCCGTAAAGATCAACTTCGCACGCGATTGGGATGCCCTTGCCGGCAAGCCGGCCGTTCACATAGCAGGGCACGAACCCGAACTGACGCTCAAACCCCGGCCAGCATTTATTGGCAAACACCCCGAATTGGCTCGCGCCCAGGTTCTGTTCCATAAAATCCAGCAAGGCCGCTTCAAACTGGGCGAGTCTGGGAAGCAAATCCGGATAGGTCGCGGCCTTTCCCAATTCCTTTTTCATTTCCAGCCCAATCGCCTGGATTTTCTTTTTCTGCGATCCGGTTTTTTGATAAAGCTGGAACAGGTCCAGCTCCGAGTTTTCCATCACTTCAATCCCCAGGTCAAAGAAGGGCTGGAGCGGGGCGTTGCAGGCGAAGAAGTCCTGGGGCCTTGGGCCGAAGCTGAAGATTTTCAGATTCTTCACTCCGATCATAACCCGGGAGACGCTCTCAAAAATTTTGATCTCATCCGCCAGCTCTGCGGGCAAGCCGACCGGATTTTGCGGAAGATAGGCGCGTAATTTTCTCAAGCCCAGGTTATAGGAGCAATTAAGCAATCCGCACAAGGCGTCTCCGCGGTCCAATGCCAGCACCTTTTTATTCTCTTCCGCCGCGGCGCAGACCATCACCGGACCCGGGAAGCGCTGGATGAAGATGGTGGCGGGTCCTTCCGGGCCGAAATTGCCCAGATAAACCACAGCCGCATTGCATTTCCGGGAATAAAGCTCTTTCAATGCCTTGAGCGAGTCCTTCTCATTCTCAATGATCACCGAGCATTTATGGGCCGAGACTTTCGCTCGCGGGAGCTCCTGGAACAGGCTGTCCAAACGCTTCTGCGTGAGCGTGAGCGGGAAACAGTCGCGCGAGACTCCGACAATGCCGAGCCTGACTTCCGGGGTATTTAGTAAGGTCATTCCTTTCCTCCTTTCAAAGCGGCATCAGTTTTTTGTCCATACCTGGCCCTGGGTCCGTGCTTGCGCAAAAAATGTTGATCCAGGAGATAGTTCTGAATTTCCGCGGTTTTCGGGTTGAGCAGGATGGTTGTGAACGCCATCTTCGCGATCTCTTCCAGAACCAGGCTGTTGGCGACCGCGTCTTCAGGATCCGAGCCCCAGGTAAACGGGCCGTGCCTGGCAACCAGAACCGCGGGCATATTGATCGGCCTGGTCCGGGAAAAATGTTCCACTATCACCTTGCCGGTATTTTTCTCGTATTCTATTTTCACTTCTTTTTTGCTCAGATAGCGCGTGATCGGGATTTCGCCGTAGAAATGATCCGCGTGCGTGGTTCCCAGGCAGGGGATGGCTTTCCCGGCCTGGGCAAAGGATGTGGCATACGGGCTATGGGTATGGCAGATCCCGCGGATTTCCGGCCAAGCCCGGTATAAGGCCAGATGCGTCGGCGTGTCCATTGACGGTTTGAGCTTTCCCTCAACCACTTTGCCTTGCAGGTCAACAATTACCATTTTCTCCGGAGTCAGCTTCTGAAAGGAAACTCCGCTCGGCTTGATTACAACCAGGCCGCGCTTGCGGTCAATTCCGCTCACATTGCCGAAGCTAAGGATCACCAGGCGGTATTTCACAAGCAGGATATTTGCCTTGCAAACCTCCCTTTTCAATTCATCAAGCATTGCTTTTACCTCATCGCATAAGCCTATGATATTAAAAAGTAATTTATCCCGGTAATTTATTGGTTCTGATCAAATTTTGATACCAGAACGCACTCTGTTTCCAGGTTCTTTTCAGGGTCTGGAAATCCACATAAATTATACCAAACCTGGGCTCAAACCCGAAGACCCATTCCAGGTTGTCAAAGATGGACCAGACCAGGTATCCCCTGACCTTGATTCCGCGGCGGAGGGCTTTTTCCACCACGGCAAGATGTTTTTTAAGGTAATCTATCCGGCGTTGATCCTTGATCCGGCCCTGCTCAAGCTTTTCATCCGGGAACCCGGCGCCGTTTTCCGTGATGAAAATTTCCGGCTGGTGGTAATCGCGGTTGATTCGGACCAAAAGGTCCATCAGCCCCTGGGGATAAATCTCTCCGCTGTGCGGCCAGGTTTCATCGCGCTTCTCAACTTCTTCCAGCTCCAGGATCGGCTCGGCCCGGGAGGCCTGGATGATTTTCCGGGTGTAGTAATTGATCCCGATGAAATCCACGAGATTACTTTTCATCAGGGCCTGGTCTTCCGGCAGAATCTCGGGCGCGTTAAATTTTTTCCGGTAAAATTCCAGCATCTCCCGGGGATAGGTTCCCTTGAGCGCCGCGTCCAGAAACCATTGATTGACAAACTGATCAAACCGGATCGCCGCGGCCTTGTCCGCATCGGAATCCGATACCCGGCAGGCCGGGATCAAGCTCAGGGCGATCCCGATCCTTCCGTTCGGAACCAGCCGGCGGAAACAGGATAGGGCGCGGGAATGCGCCAGCATCTGGTGATGCGCGGCCTGGCTGGCCCGGGCCATCGTTTCTATGGTCGGCTTCTGGAGCCAATAGACCGGCGCGAAGGTGTCTATCCAGGGCTCGTTCAAGGTGATCCAGGTTTTGACCCGGCCGCCGAAAGACCGGAAGCAAACCTCGGCGTATTCCGCGAACCAGTCAATGCTTTTGCGATTGAGCCAGCCGGCCTGGTCAGCCAGGGCCTTGGGATAGTCCCAATGATAGAGGGTGGGGATGGGCTCAATCCCCGCGGCGAAAAGCTCATTGATCAGGCTCTGGTAGAAGTCAATGCCTTTTTGATTGACCGCTCCGGTTCCCGCGGGAAGAATCCTGGTCCAGGCAATGGAAAACCGGTAAGCCTTGAGCCCCAGGTCCTTCATTATTTTGACATCGTCTCTATACCGGTGATAGTGATCAATGGCGATATTTCCGGTGGCGCCGTTCTTGATGATCTTGAGATGGTTCCCGAAAAAGTCCCAGAGCGATTCGCCCTTGCCGTCTTCATTGTAAGCGCCTTCAATCTGAAAGGCCGAGGTTGCCGCCCCCCAGAGGAAATTGGCTGGAAAATTTCCGCCCTTCTTTTCCGCTCTTGGTCTTTTTCCCGTTTTTTTCCCGATCATTTTCTTCTCCCAAACACCGCTCACAATTCGTCGCGCAGAGAATCTTGCCTGCGCATAGCCTTAATGCGCGAGCGACTTTCCTGGAGCGAGCCTGCCGAGCCAAGCCGCGATTCGTTAAGTTAAAGACCTGATCCCATTCAAGCGCCGGCTGATCCGGATCATAATGTAATGATACAACGGAAACAAATGCCGCTTGCAGAAATACGCGAACTTAATATCAAAAGAGGTTATCACCAGGAACTTATTTTTTCCCACCGCGGAAATGATCATCCGGGCGACTTTCTCCGGAGGCACGGTATGCTGGTTAAACTGGTTGATCAGTTCCTGAACCTTCGGGTCGCTCCTGTCCGCGCCGATGAATTCCGCGCTATATTTCAGGGGGGTGTCCACCGCGCCGGGGCAGATTACGGTTACGCCGATGTTGTGTTGCATCAGGTCGTAGCGGAGAACCTCGGACAAGCCCACCAGCCCGCACTTGCTGGTTGAATATGCCGCGTGCCAGGGCGCGCCGATCAGCCCGGCCACCGAAGCCACATTGACCAGATGTCCCCTTTTGGCGCGGATCATTGCGGGGACAAAACATTCTATACAATGGATCGGTCCCCATAAGTTCACTTTGATAATCTTCTCCCAATGCTGATGATCCATATCTTCAACCTGCGCGAACAGGGCAATGCCGGCAATGTTCATAACTATTTCCATCGGACCGAATTCACGATGAATCTCATCCGCAAAAGACCGGACCGCGCTGAGATCGGAAATGTCAAACGCGCGAGATTTGCAAACCTTGCCGGCTCTGCCCGAAATCATTTGGCAGGTTTCCTCCAAACCCGCGGCGTTGATGTCGGTCAGGAAAAGATTACAGCCCCGTTCCGAGAGCTCAATAGCAGTTGCTCTGCCGATCCCGCTCCCGGCGCCGGTAAGAAATGCTTTGGTTCCTTTTTTGATTATCATTTCGGTATGATCGGCAGTTTGATCCCGGAGGGATGTTGTTCGTCCCGATAAACCGTGATGATCGGCCGGATATTGGCCGGATTTTTCGGATCATTGTCCGGCGCCAGTCGTTCGTGCAAGCGGAAAGTGGGCCAGTCGGCGTTGGCGATGGAAACCCGGATTTGATGACCCTGGCGGAACACCCAGGAAGTGGGCTTCAGATCCAGAACCAGCTCAATAATTTTCCCGCCGGCAAAAATCTTCGGGTCATAATTCGCGCTTTCAAACCCGTGCCAGGGAAGCTCAGGCAGAACATCCACTCCGCTTTTGCCGGAATCAATCTCTTCGTCGTTGCTGACCAGTTTGGCGAATCCGGCCCGGAGCACGCCCTCGCTCACCAGAAGCGCCATCCCCTTCTCATCCACATCCTCCAGATAAACATAAAAGTCTGCGTCATCCGTGGTGGACGAGACATAGAACCGGACAATGGGATGGCCGGTGACTTCCGTATCAGCGGCCATTTTCGCGCTGGTATAAGTCAGGCATTGCTTGTCCTTTTCGGTCCGGATCGGAAGCTCGTCCGGCGCCACGCCCATCGTTGACAGCCAGCGGTTCCCCTGTTTCTTCCCGAACCGGCCGTCGTGCGTGAAATCCGCGACATATTTGTCTTTCCCGCTGGAGTTCTGATTCTCCGCGAGCGAATGGTCCGCTTCAAAATAAAAGTCCGTCATCTTCTGCCGTTTGAGCGGCCACTCGTTCTCGGCCCGGAACCCGCCCCCGTTCATCACATAAATGTAAATCGGCGCTTCTTTCTCAATTCCGTTGTCAATGCCTTTCAAATAATGGTCAAAATACCGGAGCAACTCCTGCGCGCCACTGGTCATCAGTTGCTCTGAATCTTCCCCCAGATACTTCCAGAACGGACCGCCCCCGCCGTGATACCCGGGAATAATGAGCATCCGGGAAGGGTTGCTGTCCTTCATCGTGCAATACAGCTCCGCGGTGCCGCGCGAGAACGGGTCAAACCATCCGCCCACATTGTAAACCGCGATCCCGGATTTCTTGATCGCGGGAATGTGATGGCTGGGGTCAAAATCATAAATGGTGAAATCAGATAAAGGCGGCGGCGGGACCGCGTCCATGAAAAACATTGACTTGGCCCAGCTATGATAGTCAAGATTCCATTTATGGTCATAGTTGGCCAGGAAATAAATATGCCGGCGCTTCTGGCCGTCAATATATTTCGGCTCGTCATTGGGATCGTCCGGATACAAATAGTCATCCAGGAAATTTCCATTCTTGTTCAGGTCTATGGGAACTTCATCAATCAGCTCCCCATCCCCGTCCTCGTCAACCACCGGCGCGGCCGGAAGCAAAAAGTCCGCGTCTTTCTCAAGCAGGAATTTAGCGATATCCATTTTATAATAGTTGAGGTTGAGCTTGGTCAGACCCTCGGAATATGCGGTCATAAACCCGTTCATATAAATCCCGCCCGGATACACCTCGCCGTCATACCCCTCCAGCGGAACCATCATCGGCATAATCGCCTTGAGCGCCGGATGCGGATACCCGGCGGTGACCAGCTGGGAATAGCCGGTATAGGACCCGCCGATCATCCCGATATTGCCGTCGCACCAGCTCTGCTTTGCGATCCAGGCGATCAGTTCCCCGCCGTCTTTGGCCAATTGCGGCATAAAATCCGCCTTCCATCCGGAGGACGCTCCTGACCCGCGCATATCCGCGCGCACCAAAACATAGCCGTACGCGATCACCTCCCGGAACATATTCATCTCCTCCGGCGCGCTGAGCAGGTCAATCACCGGGTCGGACCGCTTCAGGATCATCTGTCTGCCGGCTTTGTGAAGCGGTCCGTTTTTCAGATCAATGAATGCGCGGGTGTAAGGCGTGTATTCAATGATCACCGGGAAGGCCTTTTGGTCCGGGCCCTTTGCCGGAAGATAAATGTCAATCGCCAGCTTGACCCCGTCCGACATCGGCACATATTCCGACTTCTTGACAATGTCCTGGAACTGCAAAGAGGTATATCCGCAGTATTCAAACGGCTTGCTCACCTTGCCCTGGCAAGGCTCTGCTTTCTTCTTCGCGGCCAAAGCGCTTCCGGCAACCAGCCCAAAAACCAGGATCGCCATCGTTATTTTCATTGTTTTCATTTTTTCTCCTTTTTTTCTTGGATCTTGAACCCGGAACCCGAAACTCGGCACCCGCAACATTCTGGGAAAGCATAGAATAAGCAGGTTGATTGTGTCAAATGGAGGATTTTTCCCGGTTGGCGGAAAGTATTGTTCGCGCTCGGAAGTTTTTTCCTCCGCGAAAAGAATCTCCCTATCTAAAACGCTTCGGCGGCTTTTTTAAAAGGGGCAAGATTTGATCCCGAACTTTGCGCGCGAGTTTAAGCGCCTGTTTTGACTGCGCCAAGGTCAATTCGGGAAAATCGCCGGGATAGCGGATTTCAACGCTATATTTGGAGAGGACAATGATTTCGCGCAGAGAATCCGCCAGGATTTGAGCCGGGTTTGCGATCAGTTCCAGCAGTTCATCCAGGTCATGGGTTTTGGGAAAGGGGATCTGATGAAAAACCAGAAACGCCTTCAGGTATTTTTCCGCGGCTTGCTGACAATGAAAACCAACCGCTTCCAGATAGGGAGTTTTTTCCGCCAGCAAATGCTCAGCCAGTCCAAAGTCTTCCTCGGCTTTCTCCAGCCATTTTTCCACGAGTTCTGCTTTTAATTTGTCATTTGGCTTCATAAATAACCTTGCCATATTTATGCGCGGGAAAAGCGATCCCTCCGATGATATTTTTGCTTTCTTCAAACCGACCGGTGGACATAATGATAATGTCAAAGGGGTAGCCCAGTCCGCGCAAGCTCTCCCGGATGCGAATCCATTCCTCATTTGTGCGCCGGGGCGCGGCTTTTAGAATCAATATGTCAATATCGCTGTCGCGGTTCATTTTTCTTGTCGCCGCGGACCCGAACAGAATGATCCGCTCGGGTTTTGATACCCGCTTGATTCGCCGGATGATTTTCTGGACTAATTTTTGGTCTATTCCCATTTCCAGCCTCGGTCTGGCTATTTCTCCTTCAAATTGATTATATCCGTTTTAGTCCGGAACATCAATCAGCTATAATCAGTCCATGGCGCGAGTTAAAATCTGTCCCTGGTGGCTGGCGTATGGGTTTGACAACCGTCTCCGGAGGATTTTTCAGAAGCCGGAGAGAATTCTTGCGCCTTATGTCAAGGAGGGAATGACGGTTCTGGACCTCGGCTGCGGAATGGGCTTTTTCACGATCGCAATGGCAAAGATGATAAATATTCAGGCAGAGGGCGAACACCTGGGTTCGCAGGCAGAGGGCGAACACTTGGGTTCGCAGGAGGAGGGCGAACACTTGGGTTCGCAGGAGGAGGGCGAACACTTGGGTTCGCAGGAGGAGGGCGAACACTTGGGTTCGCCCGTACGCGGAAGGGGAAAGGTGATTGCGGTGGATTTGCAGGAAAGGATGCTGGATCAGATGAAGCGCCGGGCAAAAAAACAGGGAGTGCTCGGCCGGATTCAGCCGGTCCTGTGCCAGCCCGACGACATCCTGGTGAAAGAGAAGGTTGATTTTGCATTGGCAATGTGGATGTTGCACGAGGTTGGCGAGCCGGAAAATTTTTTGAAACAGGTCCGGGATTGCCTGAAGCCGGAGGCGCGGTTCCTGATCGTGGAGCCGAAACATCATGTGAAACTGGAACAGTTCCAAAAACTGATTGCACTCGCCGAGCAGGTCGGTCTCAAAAGAATTGAAACTCCCCAAATCCGCCTGAGCCGTGCCGCGTTGTTAGGACTAGCCGCATAAAATCATTGATCCGGATATTCCTTGCCGGTGAACATTTTCCACAAGATCCGCGCCTCCTTTTGCCGGCGCCGATTATCGGCCTGGTAACCGGCAAGGGCGTCCGGGCTGCGGCCAAGGACATATTCCAGTTCGTTCAAGGCTTTTTGCTTATTCTCCGGTCCGCCCATTTTATTATAAATGAAAGCGCGCACGGTATAGTTGGAAAAACAATTCGGCTCCATCAAGATGGCCTGATCCAGGTAGGGCAAAATCGTTTCCGGGCCCGAGCCGATGGCGGTCGCCATCCAATCCGGAATGACCGCGAGCACCATTCCATAGGTCCGGTAAATCGCGCCGTATTCGTAATAGGGATCAACCTGTTCCACCTGGTCGGAATAGCTCAGGATTTGCGGAATCCGGAGCAACGCCAAAGCCGGATTCTTGTAATTGGACTCGGTGATTAAAATGAAACTCATCCAGTAATTGGCGCCCGGGCTTTGCGGGTTGAGCTCGAGCGCATGGTTGCACGCGGATTTGGCCTGCGCCAGATTTTCGAGCACCGCCGCTTTTTCCGCCTTGCTCTCCGCGGGCATATAAAAACTTCGGATGCAGAGCGCGGAGGCCAGCCCGAACCAGGCCTGATCATAATCCGGCGCGATCGCGGTCGCCTCGGTGAAGAGTTTGATCACCTGGTCAACATCGTTGCTGGTTTCAACCGTGGCGGTCAGATCTTTGGCCTTGGTAATTAAAGCTTGAGCTTCTTGCTCTTGCGCGCTGAGCCGGCGGGGCGGCTGTTTCCTTAGTTCAATACTTTTTTGAGCCAGCCGGGCCGCACGATCCCGGGCGGTTTCGCCGTATCCGGGACACGGCCAGCCGGAACTTAGAATCAGCAAAAAAATTAAGCTGACTGCTTTTGAACAAAAATTTGATGGCATCTCACCGACTGAGGGTAATAAAAAAAATCCTTTTCGCCATCTGAAAGAATCACGATTCACCCGGGGGCATAGAAGGCCGGGGACCATTTCTCTACTTTTCCGCCAGGAGCCGGAAGATTTCTTCCGACCGATCCTGATTCACGATTCCGCATACGCACGGCTTGGCGATCTCTTCAGCCGCGGTTCGCGCGCTGATTTCTTTCCGCTCAATCCTCTTCACCAGATGACGGACGCGGTTTACGGCGATCAAGCCGTGCCCGCACATGGTGATGAGTTTCAATTCATCTTCCGACGGAAGTTTTTGGATCGGTCCGAAAAAGCCCAGACTGTGCAAAAAAGTATGCTCGGTGCAATTGGTTTTCTGACAGCATTGATGAATGTCATCAAACAGACCCGAAAGACAGATGGAAATCGGATAACCTTTTTTGCGATTGTTTGCGAGCCACTCTGCTTTTAAATCCTGGATCAGGTCAATGACTTTTTGCCGGTCAAGATAGAGAGCAGTGATCACCGTGGAGAGTTGCCCGACCAGGCGCATCACCAGCCGGTCGGTTGCGTCCGGCGATGATTGATGCATCCATTCCAGAGGCTTTTGCGCCGGACCAAATTTCGGAATCGTGATTTCGGTATAATTTTTTATGATCCAGTTCTCCGGCTGATGCTCCAGCATCTTCAGCCCCAGCTCGCTCATTGCCGAGCCGATTCCTTCAATATTTTTGTATCTGGCCGGGATCATCGCCAGAACAATGATCTCCTTGCCCGGCTGAGCCGGGTCCAGACCGCGGCGTTGAGTGGTATGAGACATTTTAAATTTCCTTTTCTGCGATGCCCTCTGCCAGGCCCAGATTGACCTTGCCATTGGGCAGACTGAAAATTTCCTCGCCAAATAAATCCCGGAAAGGAGATCGTCCATCCGGCAATGCTCGCAAAGCCACGCTCAGGCTGAATACGGTCTCAATTTCCAGGGAAAGCTCCTGGATGATTTTTTGAACTGCGGGCACGGCGTTTCTCGGCAAAAGGAATTCCACCAGAACCGAAATCGCTTTCTCATTTAAAATTTCCGGCTTAAGCGCGCCGGTTTGCGGGTCAACAATCAGTTCCGCAACCGGATTGTCGGCAATCACCGAGTATCCATATTGCCGTAATTTTTTCACCACTCGCTCCACATCTTTAAATCTTGCTCCCAACACCGGCCGGCCCAACTCCACATAAATCCCCATCATTCCCGGACCATAGCGGTTCGTAGTATCATTGGTCTTGATTTCCTCGGTTCCCCGGCCGGCAACGCCGGTGGATTTATGCCCGGTCATCGGATTGCTGAAAGTTTCCCGCAAGGTTCGTGGATATTTTAGATTTCCTTCCTTGATCGCATTTTTCGGACAGACCCGACTGCGAAAACACACTCCGCATTCCGCGCATTCATTCGGATCAATTTGAGATTTTTCCTGGAGCCGGATCGCTCCCATCGGACAGACGCTGATGCAGTTTCCACACCCGACGCAAAGATTCTGATCTATCCAGCGGTGCTCCGGAATTTCAGACGATTGCGCGTTCCGGCAAGAGGCAATTGCGGTTCCGGCCACCGCGGTTGCTGACCCTTTGAAAAAATCTCTGCGATTGAAATTCATTTTTATTTTTCGTAGCGCGGACACTCCTGTCCGCGCACAATTTACAGGGCGCAATGAATTGCGCCCCTACTTTATCACCGGCAAAAGCAAATGTGACGGATGCTCAGCATCGTGATAAATGATCTGATGAGCAATGATCGGCTCGCCCGGTTGTCCTCCCAGGTTAGAGTTCCGGTCATAGCCCGGGAAGTTGGACGAGCTGACTTCAACCCGCATTTGGTGGCCTTTAAGGAAGACATTGCTGGTGGACCAGAGGCTGATTTCATATCGGTAGATTTTTCCCGGATCAATCAGGCTGGGGCTTTCCTTTCCGTTCCGGAAGCGCGCCCGGAGGATGCCTTCCTGAATCAGGATCGCCTGTCCATCCGGATAAAGGTCAATCAGCTTGGCGGTGAAGTCAGTGTCTTTGGCCGAGCTGGCCGCGTAAAGATAAGCCGTGAGCGGGCCGGTGATTTCCAGGTCATTTTTTAATACCTCGGAAGTGTAGACCAGAACATCCATCCGCTTTTCATTTTCTTGCTGATCCAGGGAGCCGGAGGGCGGAAGCAATTTCGGACCGCCCAGCGTCGGCACCGGATGTTTCGGATCATAATCAAATTTATCGGCAGGCTCTTCCTCCGGCGCTTCCAGAGAAACCCAGCCATCGCCCTCCGCGGAATTAGCCTTGCCGTTGGAGTGAAGATAAAACCTGGTCCATTTTGTGCGCGCCAGGGGCCATTCCTTCTCATAACGCCAGTAATTTTTCCCCATCACATAAATATGAACCGGAGGGGTGTGAATGAATTCGTTGTCTATTCCTTTCAGCCAGTAATCCCACCAGTCAAAAATAAACAGCGCCCGATATGCGGTAAAGCTCTGGCCCCCGTTGGGCCCGCCCTTGGGAGCATCGTGTCTCCCCGGCATCACATGCGCCCAGGGACCGATAATAATCCGGGAAAATTCGCGCGCCGGGCCGGTTGCGTATTTCTTGATGTTGACAAAATCCTCCATCGTCGCCGGATTGTGGACATCATACCAGCCGCTGATCAAAAGCGCTGGCGCTTTTAAATTGCGATACAAATCCAGCGGGTCCTTGTATCCCATTGTTGCCTCGGCAATACCTTCGCTGATCAAGAGGTCCCTCATTTTTTCCAGCACCGCCTCAGTATAAGGAGGCCCGTTCCAGCTTAGCTCCTCGCCGAATTTTTTGCTCAGGATTTTCAGAATCTCGTCCAGATTTTTCCCGGCCAACTCCTCCGGCTTAACCTCCCAGGGCTGATCCAAAGGCGCATTGTAATAGCCCCCGCTCATAATCATCTCCTGGACCATCTCGTCTATTTCTTTCCGGGATTTGCCCGCGAATCTGCCGGTGCCGTGGCCGGTGCGAGCGGCCCAGGTCACCACTGCCTCGTGCATATTTGCCCCGCCCCGGTATTTTGCCGCGAAAGAGGTTGAGGTGAACTGCGGATAAAGAGCGGTCATCACCTCCGAGTCCGAGATCAGCCACTGGGTCCTTCCCAGAAAGCTCGCGCCCCAGGCGCCCACCTTGCCGTTATACCAGGGCTGTTTCACAAGCCAGTCAAGCAGATCGTGCCCATCCTCGTAATCGCTCATCACCGGAATAAAATTCTTCCCCTCGCTCTCGCCGGTGGACCGGCAGTCCTGGATCACAAAAACATAGCCGTTGCTGGCGATCAGGTATCCGATTGCGGACCATTTCTTTTTTTCATAGGGCAACCGGCAGATAATCGTGGGATATTTGCCGAGCGGAAGCGGCTGATAAATGTCCGTGGCGAGTTTAAGCCCGTCCCGCATCTCTACCATTACATTATTGGTCACCTGCACCCGAAAGTCCCCGGTTCTCAGCCCGATAATTTTTCCGGCCAGCCGCACCGCCTGCTCGGCCTGCGCGCCCTTGAATTGGCTCAAAAGCTCCACCGGGTCAATCTGACCGCAACCGGCAAGACCGACCACGGTCAAAACCAGAATCATTCCCGCGCTCAATCTAAATGATTTCATCTTTTCATTCCTTTCTGTGCGGGCGACTTTAGTCGCAACTTCAAATTCTCGTAATCCTCCCATCCGTCTTCGCGTCAATCACTTTATTGGTTCTGATTTTGTCCACGATCAATTCGCGCAGAGAGCGTGAAACAAACCGCAGATTTTCTCTTCGGTTCAATTCATTAGTCATAGGCGCCAGATATGTGCTATATGTAGGAAATGACATTAAGTTCAGGAATGTTGATCCCAACCATATCTTTATCGTGAGTCAAAAGTTTGATTTTTCGGTGGACCGCGGTTGCAACTATCCAGGTATCCCCGGTCTCAAGACTTTTTCCCTGGCTTTCAGCGGCCGCGCTTACTTTCGCCCAAGTCTTCGCTAACTCATAGTCATAGGGAAAAACCAGGAATCGTTTTATGTAGGCATCCAGGCCTTCTCTCCGCTTTTCTCCCCAATTCCTGGTCTCTGCCCATTTCCAGAGTTCGGCAACGCTTTGAAAACTAAGAGCCGGCACTTTGCCTATGATTTCCTTTTCATATTTTTCTTTGAGCTCGTTCGGCTTTTTGCTCGGCATAAAGAATGACACAACCGAGGTGTCAAGCAAGACGGTTTCTTGATTATCCATTACTCGGCCCCAAGATTTAGTTCAGCCTTGGCTCTTTTTCTTCGGTCAGAGAGAATATAATTCAGAAATACCATCGGATCATCATCCGCCGGCCATAGGGAAGTTAACTCCTCAAGATTGGCTATCGGGGAGACATTTTGGCTTTCAATAAGATCTTCGGTCGGTATTGATTTCCAGAAAGGTATTCCCTGCATATCCTCAATGTCGGCAATTTCCTCATCAAGAACTGATAATGAGACTACCTCAATTGTGCAGGTTGTGAAGCCTTCAATCGCTTGTCCTGCAATTTTTACATTATGTAGCCAGGCGGCAGATAGAATTTCAAGCTGATCCTTTCTAAAATTACAAATACAGGTTCCTCCCCCGGGTTCGTATAACCTTCCGGATAATCCATTATGCCCATTAAGAACTTCCAGCCTCCCTGTCCTTGTGACCAGGCCGGGAATTTCCGGGCGGGAAATCAAATTTTCTATGCTTTCCTTAAATTTATGGTCATAGGAAACTTTGGCGGTTTTTCCGCCATTTTTTGAATAATAATTGATCCGATCAATGCCGTGCCCAAGCACAACTCCAATTGACTGAACAGTTTGCACAACACCAATATCAAAGCCGTCCGGCAAATCTTTTATGGTTATTTTCCCGCTGGAGATTTTCTCCATACCCTCAAGGAACGAAGTTAAGCTTTCTTCCCCGATCCGCCCGAACATTTCCATCTGGGACGGTTGTGGAGCAAGTTCAAAGACTGCTTTTGCGCTTCCTTTTTCCCATCCCACCAGAAAAAGCTCGCAGTATTGCTCAATCTCCTTCTTTTTGCGACCCTTTGCGCTTGACTTTTTCTTGCCATATAAGACTTGAGCAATCTGCTGGATAGCAGTCTGGGTCTTCCGGGCTATTTCAATAAAGTCCGAAACCGACATTCGCTTGTCTTCAATTTTGGGCCCGGACATACTGATGTAAAGCTTCATCGGAGGATCATTGGATTTAGCATTTTGGTCTCCCACTGTTTATCACCTCCTCATTTCTTGCTTTTGATTATATCACCGAATGCTTCTAAAAGGAATCTTGCCTTTAGCGCTTACGGGCTGGATGCTTCGGTCAAAAAGCTTCTTGTCCGCACACTTACAATCTGCTGATCCTCCCATCCGTCTTCGCGTCAATGACTTTTTTAGTGCGGATCGTGTCCACGATCAGCTCGCGCAGGGGCAGGCCGGTGGAATTTGTGGGCTTGCCTTTAAGCATCTCGTATCCGTCCCCGCCCGAAGCCATAAAATCCGTGATCGCGACCGAGTAAGTTTTCTTCGGATCCAGGGGCTGGTCTCCGACCATCACCTCAGAAACCGCCTTGCCCTTGATCTGGAACTTGATGCCGGACACGGCCAGGAATCCGCCATCCTCGTCATCGCGCGTTCCGGAAACCGCGCGAGTAAGCGCTTTCAGAACCTCCGCGCCGGTAAGCTGTGCCATCAAAATCTCATTGGCATAAGGCATCATCTTGAAAACCTCTTCCATTGTGATCGGTCCCGCGTCTATGCTTGCGCGCAGGCTTCCGGTGTTGATGAAAGCCATTTGCGCGCCGGTGAATTCCCTCATTATGTCCGCAACCCAGTCGGCCAGATTGGTCTCTTCATACCGGATCTTGTCGCGCTCGCCATAGAGGAAGGTCTTGTTCCCGCCCAGCTCTTCCTTGAATTTGGAGTCCAACTGCGAATTATATTTCTCAACGATTTTTGCGATCTCCGGATCCAGCGCGATCTCCGCGCTGACCGGGAGATAGGTCCAATTGACGATTTTGGTTTTGCCCGACGGCCGCTCAATTTCCAGGTCAATCCTTCCCAGGTATTTTCCTTTTTCAAACGCCTGAAACACCGGAACCTCGCCCACCTTGCGGTAAGGGTTGAAAAGAATCTGGTCGTGCCCGCCAATGATCCCAACCAGGCCCGGAACCGCGGTTGCGATTTCCGAGTCGGTCTGGAACCGCGAGTGGGAAAGAAGGATCACTGGACCCTTGTCCTTGAGTTTGTCATAAGATTCTTTCACCGTCTTGACCGAGTCCAGAACATTGATCTTTTCCACATTCGCCGGAGCAGTGGTGAAGAGCAACTCCCGCGTGGTCGCGCCGATCACATTCAGAGAAAATCTTGGACAAAGTTGAAAAGAAACATACGGATCAGCCACCAGCTTGCCCGAATCCTTCCAGACCACATTGGAGCTGATGATGGGAAAAGTCGCGGATTTCTTCAGCGCAAGAAAATTGTCCAGGCCGAAGTCAAACTCGTGATTGCCAATGGTCATCGCGCTGACCCCAATGGCATTCAGCGCCTCTATGTCAGCCTTGCCGGTGAACACGGTTGACATCGGCGTGCCCTGGAGGATGTCTCCGGCAATGATGACGAAAGTTTTCGCGCCTTGCTTCTCATTTTCCAGCCGGATGTTTTTCACCAATGTCGCGATCCTGGCGATCCCCCCCACTTCCACCGATTTTCCGCTCTCGTCCTTTACCTTGAGCGGCTGTAAATTGCCGTGAAGATCATTCAGGAAAAGGATGGTTGCTTTGTAAGGACCTTGCTGATTGCAAGGACAGGAGCTATTTTTGTCATCCTGCGCTTTTAGGATCGGTCCATAAAATAAAAACAGCCCGGCAAAAACCGCCAACAGCGCCGATAAAATTCTTCTCAGCTTCATTTAATCCCTCCTCGCTCTTATTGAATTCCAGCCATTATATCAATAAAAAATTTTTCCGCATAATATCAGCAGTTGAAATTTGTCTGATTTTGGGACTACTATATCAACGGAAAAAAACAGGAGGTTATGATGGCAAAAGTAGTGGTATTGGGAGGATCGGGCGCGGTCGGGAGCGTGGCAATAAAGACCCTGGCCGGACAGGATCATTTTTCCGAGATCATAATCGCGGATCTAAATTTAGCCAAGGCCCGGCAGGTCGCTTCCGGTTTGAAAGGCAAGAAGGTTACGGCCAAAAAGGTTGATGTGCTCAGCCAAAAAAGTTTAATCGGGGCGATCAAGGGAAGCGATGTGGTTTTGAATTGCACCGGCCCGTTTTACAAGTTCGCCAAGCCGGTGATGAAGGCGGTGCTCAAGGCCAAGGTCAATTATGTTGACATCAATGACGATGTGGATGTGACCCTGGAGGTTTTGGAGATGGACGCCGAGGCGAAAAGGGCAGGGGTCAAGGCATTGATCGGGATGGGAAGCTCGCCCGGCGCCACCAATATCATCGCCAAGATGGCCGCGACTAATCTTTTGGACGAAACCGATTCCATTGACATCTTCCACGCCCACGGCGGAGAGCCGATTGAGGGCGAGGGCGTGATCGGGCACCGGTTCCATTGTATGAGCATTGACATCCCGATGTTTTTGGACGGCAAACTGGTTTATGTCAAATATTTTGAAGGAGACGGAATTTCTTTGCGCGAATACTTCACCTTCCCGATCCTGGGCAAGGTTCAACTTTATCCCTATCCGCATCCCGAGCAGGTCACCATCCCGAGATACATCAAATGCAAGCGCGTGACCAACAAGGGATCGGTCCTGCCCGAAGAATACTACAACCTAATCCGGGATCTGTGCCAGTTCGGCCTGGCCGGGAAAGAGCCGGTCAATGTGAAAGGGAAAAAAGTTGTGCCTTACGATTTCGCCATGGCCTTTATCATCCGCGAGCGCGAGCGAATTTTAAAAGAAACCAATTTCGGCTCTCAGCGCGGATGCGTGAGCGTGATCGTGAAGGGGAAGAAGGACGGCAAATACCGCGAATTCAGGGCGCATCTGGCATCTGAGAGTCAGGCATTGGGAGAAGGCACCGGCATCCCCGCGGCAATGGGCGCGATCCTGATGCAACAAGGCAAAGTTCAAGGCTTTGGCATAATGCCTCCGGAAGCCTGCTTGAACCCGATGGACTTCCTCGCCCTGGTGCCCAAGGTGATGAAGCTGGACCAAAAGAAGGAAGGCGGGAAAAGTTTCGGCGGAATCATTGTGGAGCAGGTGGATGAGAACGGAGTGGTGAAGAAGTTGGACATTTAAATTTTTCAAGGGAAGTCGCGACTAAAGTCGCTCGTCCCGCATTCTGCGGGATCAGCGCGTTGCGCTGAATCTCAAATTTCAAATCTCACATTTCAGAAAAATGCGGGAAAGAGCGGAGGATCAGGGCTTTTTGTGATGTTCGGGGAATTTTTGGTGGAGGTCTTCCAGGAATTGCTTTTGGTCTTTTTCAATCTGGTAATTTTTTCGCTCTCTGTCATACAGTCTTCGTTGGCCCTGGATTTCGGAATTTTTCAGGGACTCCATCCAGCCCCAGAGTTGCCGGGAGATGTTTTCGGATTTGGTTATGAGATCTGAAATGTGAGATTTGAGATCGGGTTCCAGCCGTTCCAGGAGGCGAAGCATTGACCGAACTTCTCCGGCTGAGCCCCGGCTGATATAAAGAAAAGACAAAAGCTCGCTGGTAGTTCCGCGCTCAAAGCCCTCGGCAATGTTGTTGGAAATGGAAAGCACGGCGCGCTCAAGCTGGTCGCAATAATTTTTCCTTTTAGCCAGGGGACCTTTAATCAAACCGTCAATGGCTTCCGCAAGCCCTATCGCATCCTTCCAGACCGGCAAATCTTCAAAGCGCTTATACTTCATCAAACTCATTTTATGAGCTTGAATCTCAGATTTCAAATCTCATATCTCAGAAGAACGCAGACTTTCGACTCATTCTCCTTTGCGTTCTTTGCGACTTTGCGGTAAAAATTAGATTTAATGATTGATCCCAAAGCCTCTAAAAAGTATGTGCTTGCCATTGACCACGGAACCTCCGCGGTCAAAAGCGCGCTGTTCAGTTGCACCGGCGAGATGATTGATTTTGAGGCGAAGAAGTTGCCGATCCAGTTCTTGCCGGGCGGGGTCGCGGAGCAGGACCCCAAGGATTGGTGGAAGGCGTTGCTGGAGACTGCGGGGAAGCTGGTGGGCAAGAATCCAGGGCTGGCTCAAGACATAGTTGCGGTCTGCGTTTCTTCCACTTTTTCCTCCACGGTTGCGGTGGGCGCGGACGGCAATCATCTGGACAATTCCCTGACCTGGATGGACTCGCGCGGCGCGCCGTACATCAGGGAATTGATCGGCGGGTTCCCGTCGGTGATGGGCTACAACCTGTTCAAGATGCTTCCCTGGATCTGGAAGACCGGGGGAGGTCCTCAACTTTCGGGCAAGGATGATATTGCGCATATCCTTTATTGGAAGCAGGCGAAGCCGGAGGTTTATCAGCAGGCGCGCTTCTTTCTTGGAAGCAAAGATTACCTCAATCTGAGGCTCACTGGCGAGTTCGCGGCAAGCTTTGATTCCATAATGCTTTATTGGTGCGCGAACACCCGAGACATCAACCACATTCATTACGACCCCTGGCTGATCAAGAAGCTCGGGATTGACCCGGCAAAAATTCCGCCTTTGAAAAAATCCATTGACATCCTCGGCACAATCAAGCCCGAGGTGGCAGAAGTGATCGGTGTCAGCAGAAACACCAAAGTCATTGTCGGCTCTCCGGATCATCAGTCCGCCTGCATCGGAAGCGGCGCGGTGCGAGATTTTGAAGGACATCTTTACATCGGGACCTCATCCTGGATCCAGTGCATTGTGCCCTTCAAAAAAACCGACATTTTCCATTCCATTGCCTCGCTCCCGACCGCGATTCCGGGAAAATATTACGCGGTGAACGAGCAGGATATTGCCGGAGGGGTTTTGCCGTTCCTGGTCAATAACATTATGTATCATAAGAATTTGCTGAACGCTGATGATGCGCCGGAGAATGTTTTTAAACTTCTGGATGAAATCGCCGGCAAGGTTCCAGCGGGAAGCAACAAGTTGCTCTTCACTCCCTGGCTCAATGGCGAGCGCACCCCGGTGGACAATACGAGCATCCGCGCGGGAATCTACAATATGTCATTGACCACCAATATTGACCAGATCATCCGGGCGTTTATGGAAGGGGTGGCATATAATAACCGATGGGCGCTGAAATATGTTGAGAAATTTATTGGCAGGAAAATGAATTCGCTGAATATTGTGGGCGGGGGAGGAAAGTCCGAACTCTGGTGCCAGATTTTCGCGGATGTGCTGAACCGGACCATCCGCCAGGTCAAGGACCCGATGCAGGCAAACAGCCGGGGAGCGGCTTTTATTGCTTCCGTGGCGCTCGGTTTCATTAAGTTTGAAGACATCCCGAATTTAATTCAGTATTCGCAAACCTTTGAGCCGGACCCGAAAAATCGGAAAATATATGATGAATTGTTCAAAGAATTCCTGGCAATTTATAAAAACAACAAGGCGATGTATAGAAGGCTAAATTATAAATTATGAATTGTAAATTATAAAAGGGGGGAAAAATGAAAAAAATAATTGCGCTGGTTTGCGGAATTTTTGCGGCTGGAATCATCCAGGCGCAAACCCAAGCGGTCAATCTTGCGGTTGAATATCAAGAGAATCCGCTGGCGATTGACACGGCAAAGCCGAGGTTTTCGTGGGTAGTTGAGAGCCAGGAGCGCGGGGCGAAACAGAGCGCGTATCAGATTCTGGTGGCGGAGAAGGAGGATGCGCTTAAAGCCGGGAAATTTTTATGGGACAGCGGCAAAATTTCCTCCGATCAAAATTTTTCCATTCCCTATCAAGGACCAAGCCTCCAGAGCAAGAGCAATTATTTCTGGAAAGTGAGGATTTGGGACAAAAATGGAAATCCAGGAACGGAGAGCGAATTCACTTTTTTCCGCACCGGGCTGATGAATCAAGGGGACTTGCTCGGCAAGTGGATCTGGGAGGATGACAAGGTCAAGGTCAATGATTTCGCTTATTTTCGGACTGAAATTGATCTAGCGGGGGAGGTTGAGTCAGCTTATGCAATTGTTTCGGCGCATAATCATTATCTTATATTCATCAACGGCCAGCAGGTTTCCGGCTATGTCAGCCCGGCTCCGACTGATCCGTATAAGTCCAAATATTATGTCGCTTACGACCTCGCGCCATATTTGAAAACGGGCAAGAATTCCCTTGCGGCCAAGGCTCATTACAAGGGCGCCTCGGGCCAGAATTATATCAACGGCGCTCCGGGATTTTTGTTTGAGGCGAGCGTCAAACTGAAAAACGGAAAGGAAATAATGGCTGCGACTGGGCCGGATTGGAAAGTTCTGGCGGAAACTCCTTATGACGAGAGCGCGCCAGCGTTGAGCAACCGCAAAAATACGCAAGCGGAATTCTTTGACAGCCGCCAAGAGCCGATTGGCTGGACGGAACCGGGATTTGACGATTCGTCGTGGGGCAAGGCAGTGGTGGTCAATCCCGATTATTATTTGAAAGCCCAGCAAATTCCGGAAAGCAAGGTTGATCGCGTGATCACCCCGGCAAAAGTTAGTCAGCCGGGTCCCGGGGTTTATCTTTTTGACCTGGGCGAGGAGATCGGAGGATGGGCAAGGATCACGGCTTCGGCTCCGGCCGGCACGGTGGTGAAGATGCGCTATTCCGACCGGCTGTTTCTGGGCAGGGCGTATCACGGCGCGTCAGATGAGCCGAGCAAAACTTATCTTGATCAATACACTTTTTCCGGGAAAGGGGTGGAAACCTGGGAGCCGGTTTTCGGCTACCGCGGGTTCAGATACATTGAAGTCACCGGCTTTCCGGCCAAGCTGTCTCCTGAAAACATCAAAGGAATTTTCGTGCACACGGATTTAAAGCCGAGCGCGACTTTTGAAAGCGCTAATCCGCTCCTGAATCAGATTTACAAAATTTCGGTCCATACCCAGGCCCTGGGAATGGTCGGGCAACTGGTTGACTGCGTTCACCGGGAGCAGAGCCAGTGGCATGCGGACGCGGAGATTCAGAGCGGAACCGTGTTTTACAATTTTTATGACCCGCAGATCGTGCGCAAAACTCTGAAGGACTTGATGGACGGCCAGTTTGAGGACGGCAGGATGAATGATTTTTACCCGTCCTCCCGGAGAGATTTCAATTACATTCCGGAATGGGATCTGCGGTACCTGCCGATGTTATGGCGGACTTATTATTACTACGATGACAAATCCATTTTGGAGGACACCTGGCCGGCAATGGAAAAACTGATCGGATTTTATCTGGGGGAGATTGATCAGACCGGGCTGGTGAGAAAAAGCAAGGCCTGGCACATCAGCGACTGGCCCGAGGATTTCGCCAGGATGGATCAGAAGGGAGACTATCTCACGGTTGAGAACCTGCTTTTCTATGACGACCTGGTCAAGGCCGCGGAGCTGGCGCGGATTCTGGGGAAGAAGGAAGAGGCGAGAAAATTTCGCAACTCCGCGGAAAGATTGGAAGACGCCATCAATATCTATTTATATGATCCCGGGCTCAAAGCCTATCGCGATAGTTACCGCTCCCCAGGACATCACCAGGGCGCGAGCGCGCTCGCGCTCCAGTTCGGAATCGTGCCCGAGTCCGAGCGCGAGGCCGTGATCAATTATGTGAAGAGCCAGGGGTTCGGAACCTCCATTGTCCTGACTTACAACCTGATGGAGATGCTTTATGACCAGGACCAGGGCGGGTTCGCATACCAACTGGTCAACTCGGATAATTTCCCGGGCTGGGGATATATGGTCAAAAAAGGAGCCACCAACACCTGGGAAGGATGGACCGGCCTGGGCGGAGAAACTTATGCGCATCCGTTCGCGGCGTTTATGGCCCGGTTTTTCATCAGCGGAATTGTCGGGATCAAGCCGGCTGAGCCGGGCTGGAAAACGATTGAAGTGAGGCCGCGCCTGGACGGAGACTTGAAATGGGCCAAAGCCGATCTGCGGATTTTGCCGGGCGAGGTTTCGGTATCCTGGGAAAAGAAAGGGGAGGGGATTTTGCTCGCGGTCTTGATTCCGGGAAACACTCAGGCTAAGGTGAGCATCCCGACCCTGGGAAAAAGCGGGATTAAAATTTATCAAGGAGAAATTCAGGTCTGGCCGGAGCCGGCTGGCGCAAAAGCAAACGATGCGATAAAATTCCTGAACGCGGAGAAAGACTATGTCAACTTCCTGGTCGGTTCCGGTCAATGGGACTTCAGGGTGGAATGAAAAAGGAAAAAGGAGGAAAGATGAGTCTTAAAAAAATCGTCAATTGGGCGGTTGCGTTCGCAATCCTGGGTTTCAGTTTTTGCCTGAACGCGGAGACGCTGGGAGTTTATAAAACCGAGAGCGGCGCCGGCTGGCTGGAGAAGACCGGGAATGGGCAATTGATCCTGCATCTGAAGGGAACCTATTATGAGATGGGATATCAACAGGGGAAATTGCTCAAGAACGAATGTTTGCTCACGATGAATTCGGTGAAGGGCCTGCTCCGAGACTATCTCCCGATCGCCCCCTTCGGCCTGACCCGAAAACTGCTTTATCGGTATATTTATCAAAAGGAGGCGCCGTATATTCCGCCGGAGTTCCAGGAGGAGATGAAAGGCCTGGCCGATGCCACGGGCGCGAAGCTGAAAGATATTCAGGCCTTGCATTCAATGATTTTTCTCGCCAGTTGCTCGGCATCCGCGGCTTATGGCAAGGCGAGCAAGGATGGCTCGCTTTACCAGACCCGGAGCCTGGACTATCCGCTCAATTTCATAGACCGGAAAACCGGCACGCCGCTTCAGAATCAAAACCTGATCGTGGTTTATCAGCCCCAATCCGGCGTCCCTTATATCAACCTGACCTGGCCCGGATTCCTCGGCTCGGTGGGCGGAATGAACGCCAGGAAAATCTCGGTATCCGAGATGACCGATGACAGCCGCTATGAGTCCCGCGCCGGCCTCCCGATGATCTTCCGGATCAAGCAAACCCTGAGCCGGGCGGAAAGTCTTGACCAGGCCGTTGCGCTGATGACCCAGGGGGCGCTGGAAGGCGGCTACAATTTTATTGTGGGCGACGGAAAAATCCCCAAGGCGATGGTGCTGGAGATGGATGCGAAGAGCGTTTATCTCGGATCGTGGGACGGCCCGGCCGAGAGCAACAGCTATTATTACGGGAGGAAAAAATATCAGTATCATTCGGCCGAGGGCTTGCTGGTTCGGACCAATCATCCGCTGAGCAAGGACTTGATCAGTAATCATACCGGCCCGATTGAAGGCGCCAAAGGAGAGAGCGGGAACCGATTTTGGGATTTGCAAGCCCGGCTGGAAAAGGAATACGGATCCCTGGACCTGATCCGGATGATGGAGATTATGCGCGAACATTACCAGGCGATGTGCGGCGCGCCGGATTTTGAGGATTGCAGTTCCACCATTTACCAGGCCGCCTTTGCGCCGGGAACCGGAGATTTTCTTTATGCCTCGGCCTATGGCAATCCCAAAAAAGAGAGCGAGTTCAAAGTCAGCGCCTATAATCAGCCGTATCAGAAATATAATTTATATGAACTTCTCCAGCGAAAGCCATAAATCAGAGGAAAGAGAAAGGAGGGATGAGGAAAGGAATGAGAAGGAAAAAGATTCTGGCGATTGTGGCCGGGCTTTTTCTTTTTCAGTCATTGGCGCAGGCCGAGGTTCTTGGAGTTTATCAGGCCCGGACCGGCACGGGCTGGCTGGAAAAGACCGAGCAGGGGGATTTGGTGCTCCATTTGCAGGGATCTTATTATGATATGGGGCTTGAGCACGGGAAACTCTTGCGCGAATATACCCGGGCCGCGGCCCGCACTCTGGAATATACGCTTCACCGCAAAATCCCTTTCCTGCCGACCTCCTGGCTGATTGTCGCTTTGGACAAATATATCTATCAGAAGCAGGCGCCCTATATTCCCAAGGAATATCTGGAGGAAATGCAGGGGCTATCGGACGGGAGCGGAATTGAACTCAAAATCATCAGGGTCGTGTCAGCCCTGACCTACCTGACCAGTTGCGAGACCGCGGCGGTATGGGGTCCAGCCACCAAAGATGGCGCGCTTTATTTCATCCGGAGCAACGACGATTTTGTGGCGATTGATCCGAAAACCAAGACCGCTTACAGCGACCTCAATATGATCGTGATCTATCAGCCGTCGGGGGAAATCCCCTATCTGATCCAGAGCCTGCCCGGCCTAGTCGGAGCGAGCGACGGCATCAATGCGCAAGGCATTGCCGTGGGCAATATGTCGCTTCCGAGCAAATACGAGACCGCGGCCGGGGTGCCCATGCGCTTCCGGATCAAGCAGACTTTGGCCAAGGCCCATAACCTGGACGAGGCGATCAAATGGATGTCGGTCAAACCGTTTGAGGGCGGGTATAATTTTATCGTGGCGGACGCGAAGATTCCGGCGGCCAAGGCGATCGAGATGAACTCCGAGAAGATTTATGTGGGAGATGAGAACGGCCCCGCGGAGTCCTGCCATTATTTTTTGAAGGGCGTGGAATTCAAGCAGCAACCCATGAAGGGGTTGATCATGCGGACCAATCACCCGCTCAGCCCCCTGATCCTGGCTGACTTCAAAAACGAGATTGACTTTGACGGACCGAAATGGACCAGCGGCCCGCGCTACCTGGACCTGCGCCAGCGACTGCTCAACGAATACGGAGCGCTTGATCTGGCCAAGATGATGGAAATCCTCCGCGCGTCCTACCAGCAGATTGATTACGGCGACCAGCCCACCATCGACGCTACCACCCACCAGTTTGCCTTTGCTCCTCAGAGCGGCGAATTCCTGATCGCCTTCTCCAAGGGCAATCCGGAGATATTAGGCCGGCGCCAGGTGAGCGCGTTCAATCAGCCATATCATCGCTATAATTTCTATCAACTCTTGAAGCAACAACCTTGATGGGCTGAATAATTGGTGAAACTGGTAAAATTGGTAAAACTGGTTTCAATCCAAATTTACCAATTTGACCAACTTAAGCAATTTCACCAGCTTCAGGGCGCTTCTTCCGGGGGCCGGGAAGGCGGGGGCGGAGAAGGAACCTCTTCCGGAGGACGAGAAGGGGTGGTGGGCGTTGGCGCGACCGGGACTGGAGCCGGCGCGGAAACCTGGGACTGACTCAGGGGTTGCCTGGTTTCCGAGATGATCTGAAGGAAAAAATTCTGCAGTTCCTGGTTGAGATCAACTTCGGGCGGTTCCGGAGCGGTTGCTCCGGCCTGGGCACTGCCGGGTTCGGCCGGGATGGGAATCAAACTGGTTCCGGCCGCGGTTGCCCCCGGTTGCGAGCCAGGCAAGGGCTTGACCAGTAATAATTCTCCCCCGGGTTTTTCCTCCGGCCCTTTCGCGCCCGCCAGCAGATTCTGAATTTCCTTGATTTTGGCCCCGGCCTCAGGATGCTGAGGAGATAGTTTTAAGACCTCCTGAAATTGCTCCAAAGCCGGCTGGTATTGAGTCTTTTGAAAATGAAGCTCTGCCAGCGCAATTCTGGCCTGGACCAATTTTGGATCCAGCCCAATCGCCTTCTGGAGCAGGACCTCGGCATCATCATATTTTTTCACCGCTCCGGCGAGATGTATCTGGGCATTGATCCAATAGCCGGGCGCATAATCCGGATGTTGCTTGACCAATTGCTCTGCCACTACCCGGGCGCCGGAAAGGTTTTCATCCGCCAGATAAACCAGAGCTCGGCCGGCTTGAGCCTCCGGCTCTGCCATCAACTCCGGATCCGCCTTCCGGACCAATGCTTTGGCGCGGGAAAGAGAAATCAAGCCCGGGTCCCGATATGCCAGAAAAGAAGCCACCAGCAGATTCAGCCCCCGGGCGGATTTGGAAGTTTTATCAATTTTTAATGCCGACCGGATTTCTCCCAAGGCTTCCAGATCGCTCTTCCGGGTGTCCAGCCGCGAAAGTTCCCGGGCGGAATTTAAATGCCCCTCCAACATTTTTTGATCCTCTTCGCTTAACTGCTTGACCGGTTTCTTCTCTCCCGCAGGCGGCGAAGTGATTTTTGCGAGCGAAGACCGAATGCTTTGGCTGGTGATCAGGAAATAGCCGGCGAGGATCACAATCAGAACCAGTCCAACGGTCAAAGCGCTTTTTGCCGAAACCTTGGGCAAGCGGCCCAGCCAGAATTTTTTGAACCCCGGACCGATTTTCCTTTCCGCTTCCTTCCCCTTCTGCTCAGCCAGTTCCCCGAAAATTTCCTTGTCCAGTTCGGATTCGCTCACTTTGGGAAGAGAAAATTCAGAAGGCATCGGCCGGGGAGAAGGAATTTCGCTCGCTGGTTCCGGCTTAAAATCGCTTTTCTCTTCCAGCCGTTCCACCTCCCCGGGAGAGAAGACAAACTCATCCGATCCGGCCGGTTCTGGCGATGATTTTGGCTCAGGCGCCGGCGATGGAGCAGGAACGGTTTTGGTTTTTGGGATTTCTTTGATCGGCCCCGGCGACTCAAATCCGGTGTCATCAAAAGCCGGTTCCTCAATTTTTTTGAAACTTTGCATATCCTCCAGAACCGATTCCTCTGATTTTTCCTGCCCCGAACCAGGAGCCTCGGATTTTGCCTGATACCCCTCTAAATCCGGAATCTCGGCAAAACTGTCAAAATATTGGGTTTCGGCCGGCTCAACTTCCGGCTTAGCCCCTGCTTCCGGCTCCGGCTCAAATTCCTCGCCCGGAGAAAAATCCGGCTCCGGCGCTTCCGGAGTTTTCTCCGGCTCTGGTTCCGGAGTGACCGAGAATTCCGGAACTGGAGTACCGGGTTGAGGTTCTTCTTCAATTGTTGGCTTGACTTGAACAAATCTCCGGGTCTTCTCTTTCTCCCGCTCAAAGCAGGCCTCGCAAAGCAGCAAAGGAGGGTCTCCTCTCAGCACCCGGGTGGAAGGCGCCCCGCAAATCCCGCAGGGCGGGGTCTTTGGCGCTGAAGCCGGCTGACCCTCTTTTTCCCTTTTCTTGCGAACGACAAAATTATGCCCGCAACCCGGACAGATGAGTTTCGCCCCTTTTTCCGGAATCTTTTCCGGATCAATCTTGTATTTCTTCCCGCACTCTGGGCACTGAATCACCATTGCTTCTTATTAGTTTAGGCCGGTTTGGATCACAGGTCAAGAATAAACGCTTTTTCCAGATTTGACGCGCCGCCGGGAAAAAGCTAATTTTGGATGATACCGGAGGCAAAAAAATTGGGATTAGGCGGGATTGATCTGGCAATACTGGTTCTCTATTTCCTTCTGCTCATCGCCATCGGAGTGACCATCGGCCGGAGGCAAAAGGATCAGAAGGATTATCTCCTGGCCGGAAACCGGATTCCGGGCTGGGCTCTGGGCCTGTCCATCCTCGGCACCTGCATCTCCAGCGTCACCTATGTGGCCTATCCCGGGAAATCTTTTGCCAGCGACTGGCAATACCTGGTCCAGGGGTTGACTCTCCCGCTCCTGGTCGCGGCCGGAATGCTCGCGGTGATTCCTTATTACCGGAAATACATCCGCCTTTCCGTCACCGAATTTATGGAAGTCCGGTTCGGGAAGGCCGTGCGCTTTTACACGATGATTTGTCTCGTGATCTTTGAAATCACCCGGCTCGCCACCGTGATGTACCTGACCGCGCTCGTGATCCATACCATCACCGGAATGAGCATCGCTTCAATGATCCTGGTCACCGGAATCGTCACCGCCATCTACACGGTTGCCGGCGGCATTGAGGGCGAAATCTGGAACGATGTAATCCAGACCATTGTGCTCTTCGCCGGAGGCATCGGCGCCCTCATCATCATCGGAGTCAAATTCCCCTCCGGCTTCTCCGGCGTCTTTGAACTCGCCGCGGCTCATCATAAATTCAAACTCCTGGATTTCACCCCTACTCTTTCCCAGCCAACCTTCTATGTCCTGTTCCTGTCCGGCCTGGTCAACTTCTTCTACTTCCTGGTCGGAAACCAGAACCAGGTTCAGCGATATCAATGCGCGTCCAGCGAAAAAGAAGCCCGCAAAGCCACCCTGATCGGGACCCTCGGATCGGTCCCGGTCTGGGCCTTGTTTATGCTGGTCGGAACTTTTCTCTGGGCTTTTTACCAGCAGTTTCCGGATGCCAAGGTCATATCCTTTCTCGCCGAGACCAAGCCCGACAAGGTCTTCCCCCATTTTATCGGCACCCAGCTCCCGGCCGGGATGGCCGGCCTGGTGCTCGCCGGTCTCTTCGCCGCGGCAACCTCCACCCTGGATTCCTCTATGGTCACCATCAGCACCCTGGTGGTCACCGATGTCTATGTCAAATTTTTCAAGCCGAGCGGAGACGCCAAACGCGAGCTTCTGATCGCGCGCCTGCTGATGCTCTTCTGGGGAATTTTCGGAATCCTGATCGCGCTCCTGATGATCAAGGTCCAGACCTTCCTGGAATTTTATTTCCGAATCTTCTCCATCCTCGGAGGATCCATCACCGGCGTGTTCCTGCTTGCGCTCTTCACCAGACGCGCCAACCGAATCGGCATCTGGGCCGGAATCATTGCCGGGCTTTTGGTGACCGTCTGGGGCAGTCTCAGTTATTTGAGATTTGAGATTTTAGATTTGAGATTTCCCTTTGACCCGATGATGGTCGGAGTCATCGCCACCGCCACGGTTGCCATCATCGGCTATCTGGCGAGCTTGATCGTTCCCACATCCGCCCCTTCCCAAATCCCGACCCTATTCCAGGCCGGCAAAACTCATCCCCAATCTTAACGGAACCATCAAAAGGATTGAAAACCGGCAATCCCGGCTCAAGGGCCGAAGTATCCCAGCGCTTCCAGCTTTTTTCTAAGCTCGGGCGAGACCGGCCCGGTTTTTACCTTGCCAACCCCCAGGGCCTTTTTCGTCTTTGCGGATTCCTCAAAATACCGGAAAAGCATCTGCTCAAATATTTTCACCTGATCCGGTCGGCTGGAAGCCAGGTTATTGGTGTCTTTGGAATCTAATCGGCGATCATACAATTGATCCTCATTGTTCTTGAGATTTTTAATGAATCGCCAGTCCGGGGTGGTAATGGAAGCATATTCCCGTTCAATCCCGTCGGAGGAGATCGCGCCCTTGCCTGAATCATAAACATGCGCGTATGAGGTCCGAGCCTCAGGCCGATTGGCTCCCTCCCAAAAGGGTCTCAGGGATTGGCCGTCAAGATGAGCGGGCAAAGGAATTCCGGCCAGTTCCAGAATAGTTGGGAAGATGTCAAGGCTTCGGACCTGCTCCGGGATGATCTTGCCTTTTGGGATTTGAGCGGGGAAATAAAAAAGCAGCGGAACCGAGGCCATCTCCTGGTAAAGACTTTTGCCGTGTAAAAGCAGTCCATGCTCCAGGAATCCCTCGCCATGATCGGAACAAATAATCACTAAAGTATTAGCGCCAGATTTGCGGTTCTGCAGTTCTTTAATCAGCTTTTCCAGCGCCAGATCAAAAAACCTGACTTCGCCGTCGTATAAAGCAATTATGTGCTGAAGGAGCTGGTCTTCACTATAGCGTTCGTGATAAATCTCCTCCAGAACCGCCGGCATCGCCACCTTGTCGCGGCCGTAAAGGAACCGGAACATCAAGGTGAAATCCGGGAGGCTATGATCAAAATCCGGATCAAACATCTGATCAAACGGCGCAGGGGGAAGATAGGGGCTATGCGTTTCCATATAATGCAGATAAAGAAAAAATGGTTGTTCCCGCTTGATTTCTTTCAGCCAGGCCAGCGCCTGATCGGTGACTTGATCCGCGCGATAAACGATTTTTTGCTGTTGAGCCAACAAATCGTCCGGATAAAGCTCCTGATACCAATCAAAACCCTGGTTAAAGCCAGACTTGGGAGTAACCCAGGGATTAGCCTGGATGCATCCGGTCTGGTAGCCGTTGGCTTTAAGCGCTTCCGCCAGGGTCAGCATCTTGTCATCCAGAACATCCTGGTTGGAGAATACCCCAGGCACATCCGGGTTTAAGCCGGTTAATAAGCTCGCGATGGAAGTTAAAGTAAAAGTGGACTGGGAAAATGCCTCCTGGAATAGAACCCCTTCCCGGCTTAAGGAATCAAAAAAGGGACTGGTCGGCCGCGAATAACCGTAAGCGCCCAGGTGATCGGAGCGGAGAGCGTCAACCACGATCAGGACTATATTCGGCTTCTCCGGCTTTTTTTTCCAAATACAATTCCCAAAAATGAGGCAGCCGGGGATCAGCATCACCAGAACCAATTTTATCGTCCATCGGATAGAACCGGCTCCGGGGAAAAATTTCCCGCTCCGTATTTCTCGGCTTAAAGGCACTCTAAAAGACAAAATATCTTAACTCAATGAAATGTCAACCGGACTTTCCCAAAAATTTTCAATCAGCCACCGGGTCAAGAGACCGCGTCCCTTCAAGGCTGAATTGATTGAGCCTCAAAAACAATTTCCAGCTTCGGGCACAGGCCCTTCTAGCCCCCTTTTTGTGCGAGCGCCTTCAGGCGCGACTCCTTTGAATGCACCCCTCCCGTCATTTTCACTTTCGTTGTTTCAAGGGCAAATATTTTTTTGCCCAGGCGCCAGGGCGATCAATCAGAGGCAATGTTGACGCTGAATGGCACGGGAGGAATATTCAAGCCGTGGAAATCAAGGTTTCTCGGTTTCTAAGGTTTCTAGGGTTTCTGAGGTTTTCCCACCTTTCAACCTTTCAACCTTTCAACCTTTAAACCTTCCTCTGCTTGCCCCTTCCCCCTCCCATCCGCAAATCTTCCCCTTGGCTCGCGCTGAAAATTACCCACGCCCTGAAGACTGGTGGAATTGGTGAAGTTGGTCAAGCTGGTTAAATTGGTTAATTTATCTTTCACCAATTTTACCTCTTTTACCAGTTTTACCTTTTAGACCAGCAGAGTCCCGTGGGACGCATCTATGAAAGAACCACTCGCAGATCACATGGTCTCGGCGAGGGGGACGGACACTCTTGTCCGTCATTTATCCCAAGCTGTGCCATGGTTGTTGTCCCTCATCCTTGCTGAACTCCGGCAGCTTGATGAAATGATGATGATCGGTCTTGAATCTAATGGTCCTTGAGGCTTTTAAGCGGTTCCGGGTTCCGTGTTCCTGGTTCCGAGTTCTGCGATTCAGCTACCGGGTTCCAGGAACAGGGTCTGGTGGTTTGTGCCTGGTAGCTGGAATACGATTTCGCATTCCTTTTACCATTTACACCTTTACCATTTACCCTTTTACCGCCGTTACCTTGGCTCTGCCGCGCATAGTTGTTTCTGTGAGCACATGCGCTGTCGCCGCGATCATCCAGCCGGATGGGTCGCTCCTCAAATCTTATGAGAAGCGAACAGTGATGAGAAAGACCAAAGGTTTCGGGTTTCGCGTTTCGGGCCTGTCCTGCGTAGCTCTTAAGAGCGAAGCAGGATTTCGGGTTGAACTCGGAACTCGCAACTCGGAACTCGGAACCAGTGTGTTTTGCTTGGCAAAACACACTGCCCCCCTATAAGTACGAAAATTGTTCCTTTCAAATATCATCCCAAACAATTGATTTCAAAACGAAATCTGACAAATCAGCCCGGAAGTTTTTTTTAACTAACTTTAAACAAAAAAATTTTTGTGCTGGAATTTCAAGGACTTGGAAAAATTGGCGATTTGTTTAAGATTAATAAACGAATTTTTCATTTTCGGCTCAGAAAAGACGATAAAAAGTTCAGAATTCTCATCCTGCTTTCGGCGTTTTTCTCATACATTCATAACTCAGAATTCAGAATTAGAATTCCCGTCTGCGCTTTCAAATTTTGCCCGAAGGTTTCATTGCCAGCACCGACTCCGCGCGTTCCCGTTGAACTACAAATGAAGACCTGCCCCCGAATTCCCTTTGCCATTCCCTCTTCGCTTCCGATCCAGAGCTTGCCGATTGAGATATCTTCGCAATAAAGAACCTTTGCTTCTGCGGCCAAACCCGCCAGGCGCTCCCAAGCAAATAGGTATATAGGTATTTAAATACCAGATTACCTATTTACTTGGATGGTTCCGGGCTTTGAAGCTTTCCGGGCATTGCGGTTCCGCGTCTGCGCAGTAAAAATTGAATTCTGTTGTGTCGTGGTCGTTAAATTTCTTTCGTTCCAGCAGGACAAGCAGGGCTTATCCCTGCACCCGCTTCTTTTTGGCCGGCGCTCAGGACCCTCTGAGGACACAGCAGTTTTTGGGGTAAGGGCTTCACTTGTAACTTAAGCATAGCAACAATAATGCCTTGCGATAAAATTACATTTATGCATTAACCTAAATTCTAAGCTCTGACCCCAATTCCAATGGGGCTGACCCCGGCAGTTCCCCACGCATTTTTTACTTGACATCGCTTTAAAAAAAGTATTAAATTATTATACTTTTAAAATTAAGTAAATAATGAATATTTCCATAAAGGGGCGGATTATTTTCATCAGGTTTTAGCGGCCAACTAAAAAGGGAGGAAGCAAAGATGAGAGGGGCTGACCAGGGACTTGGGTTTGTGGCAATCATCAGTCTGTTGTGCGTCATTTTCCTTTTCCTTATTCAAACCGGATGCCCGGAGGAAGAATCCACAGAGACCAATCCCGCGTTCCGCAGGACTTCGGGTCTCAACACCAAAATCACGGCCGGACCTCCCCGGTGCGCGGAGACAACCACGGCTGATTTTAAATTTGAATGCGACATGGCTGATTTCAAATTTAAATGCCCCGCGGACCTCTGCGCCTTCAAATGCAACCTGGATGATGCGGGTTGGGAAAAATGCCCGGCCTCCAATACTTATACCGCATTGGCTGAAGGCAGTCATACCCTTCAGGTCAAAGCCATTAACATAATCACCGGCAAGGCCGACAAAACGCCGGCGCAACAAACCTGGACCGTAGGTATGGATAATGACGGAGACACCTTTAGCGAATGCAGCCCTGCGCCGGATTGCGATGACGCGGATCCGAACAATTGGACCTCTTGCAACACTTGCGCCGATGCAGACTTGGATGGCGTTAATGGAACCGGGTGTGATATTGCCGAGGATTGCAATGACGCGGATCCGAACAATTGGACCTCTTGCAACACTTGCGCCGATGCAGACTTGGATGGCGTTAATGGAACCGGGTGTGATATTGCCGAGGATTGCGATGACGCGGATCCGAACAATTGGACCTCTTGCAACACTTGCGCCGATGCCGATTCGGATACCTATTATGATCTCTGTGATGTTTATAGCACCATTTCAGGCCCGGATTGCAATGATGCGGATCCGACGATTTATCCCGGAGCGACTGAAATTTTCGGAGACGGCATAGACCAGGATTGCAGTGGCGCTGATAATTATTATGGATCTGCAATCTCGGCTGGTAGTGGTCATACCTGTGCCCTTACCTCCAGCAACGGAGCAAAGTGCTGGGGGTATAATTATTATGGTCAACTTGGGAATGGAACAACTGCTGATTTGAGCAATGTTCCGGTGGATGTTTCCGGCCTGGCTTCAGGGATAAGCGCAATCTCGGCTGGGGCTATTCATACTTGTGCCCTTACCTCCACCAACGGAGTAAAGTGCTGGGGGGGTAATAATTTTGGTGCACTTGGGAATGGGACAAATGCCGATAGCAATGTTCCGCTGGATGTTTCCGGCCTATCTTCAGGGGTAAGCGCAATCTCGGCTGGTTATGAGCATACCTGTGCCCTTACCTCTGCTGGTGGAGCAAAGTGCTGGGGGGATAATGATTATGGTGAACTTGGGGATGGGACATACGATTGGAGCAATGTTCCGGTGGATGTTTCCGGACTGGCTTCAGGAATAAGCGCAATCTCGCCTGGTGGGAATCATACCTGCTCACTTAACTCTGCGGGTGGAGTAAAGTGCTGGGGGTATAATGGGTCTGGTGAACTTGGGAATGGGACAAATAGCGATAGCAATGTTCCGGTGGATGTTTCCGGCCTGGCTTCAGGGGTAAGCGCAATCTCGGCTGGTGGTGCTCATACCTGTGCCCTGACCTCTGCTGGTGGAGCAAAGTGCTGGGGGTCTAATTATCAGGGTCAATGTGGGAATGGAACAAATACCGATAGCAATGTTCCGGTAGATGTTTCCGGCCTGTCTTCAGGGGTAAGCGCAATCTCGGCTGGGTATTTTCATACCTGTGCCCTTATGTCCAGTGGCGGATTAAAGTGCTGGGGGTATAATATGGATGGTCAACTTGGGAATGGGACAGATCTTAATGAGAGCAATATTCCGGTGGATGTGATCGGATTTGGCCCGTGAATTCAATAAGGCGAACCGTGGGTCGGCAAGCTGGATCGCACCCGGTTTGGTGGACACCAATTTAGTCTTGCTTTAATTCCAACGGGACGGCCAGCCTGGTCAAGCGCCGGCCCGAAAGGGGTTCGGGCCGGTTTGGGGCTTAGTCGGGGTGCGGCTTGCCGCGCCCGCTTTGGGCAGGGCAAGCCCTGCCCCTACAATGCGCCTTTCTGCGCCCCTTCCCCTCCATCCCTCTTTCCTGTCACTACTGACAGGATCACCCTTATTCCCTGTCCAAAGAAATCGGCGGCAACTCCTGTCCACCGTAGCCGCTTCTTGCCGGCACAATCTGTATGCGGAGGCGGAAGGCGCGATTCCTTTGGCACGAACCGGACCAGTGCAAATCTGGACAATAATGGGAAAGCGGGATAGGATGGGAAGGAAGCAGGAGGGGATGAAGGAGGATAGGATGAGGGTATTGGCGATCGGGGCGCATCCGGATGATGTGGAAATCCTTTGCGGCGGAACCCTGTTCCAGCGCCGGCAAAGGGGAGACCGGGTTTGGGTTTGTGCGCTGACTGACGGCTCTGCCGGGCATCGGAAGATTCAGGCCGAGGAATTGGTGAAGATCCGGAAGGCTGAAGCTGAGGCGGCCACGAAATTTCTGGGAGCGAAACTGTTCTGGCTGGGGATTAAGGATGAGATGCTGTTTGACGATGAGACGACCAGATTGAAGCTGATTGAAGCGATCCGGCAGGCCAGACCGGATTTGATCTTTTGCCATAGCCGGAATGACTATCACCACGACCATCAAGCCGGGTTCAATCTGGCATTCTCGGCAAGTTTCATTTCCTCGCTTCCGAATGTCAAAACCAGATCCCCTGCGCTTGCCAAGGTCCCGTTGCTTTATGAAATGGACACGCTGACCGGGATCGGGTTTGAGCCTGAGGAATATGTTGATATTTCAGGGAGTTTGGATAAAAAGCTCAAGATGTTGATGAGGCATAAATCGCAGGTGAAATGGCTCAGGGATCACGACCGGATAGACATTTTGGACCTGGTTCAGACTCAGGCCAAATTCCGGGGGTATCAGGCTGGAGTAAAATACGCGGAAGGTTTCAGGCTGGTTCGGAGGTGGGGGACGATTCCGGTGAAGCGGGTGTTGCCGTAGGAAAAAGCGAGAAACGAGAAACGAAAAATGAATCGCAGACCGGGACTAAAGTCCCCCGCACAGTAAGGAATCGCGCCTGAAGGCGCTCGCGCATTCGGAGGAAGGAAATGGAGCGAGAGAGGCTGAAGAGAATTGGGAAGGAAATGCGGCTGGTGGAGAAGGTGCTGGCTGATGCGCCGATGATAGATCGGAGCCTGGCAATATTGAAGCGGGAATTTTTGGCGAGGCAGAGGAGGGTTTATCAGGCGGTTGCGGAGGCTGGTTGCGAGGTTGGGTTGGTTTTCAGCGATGAGCATTACCAGGGGGATGTTCCGTATCTTGGCGGCAACACCAACATTTCCATTGAGCAGGTTGCGGGCGCAATCGGGAAAAGGGGATTCCATATCATTGCCGGTCTGGAGGGCGGATACATATCCGAGCAATTGGCGCCAAGGGCGGGAGCGGTTGTGCATAAGGTTGAGATGCTGAAGCTGGCGGATGAGGACTATCCGGTCAAGGCGGAGCGATTGGAGGAGGTTCTGGAAGAAGCGGCCGGCGGGAGGGTGAAGCGGGTGGCGTTGCTCACGGTGAGACAGGTGATGCCCGCGGCGATGGTTGAATATCTGGAGCGGGTCTATGGGAAGAAGAATGTGGTTGATCTTCAGGAGCCGTATCAGAAAATCCGGTATGAGAAGAGCGAACTGGAGATGAGGCTGACCGAGGATGCGAGCCGGATTGCGGATGTGGCGATGAGGGCGATGCTGTCCGTGCTTAAACCGGGAATGCTTGAAACCGAGGTGGCTGGGTATGGCAGTCTGGTGTGCAGACTGATGGGCGCGGAGGGAGACGGGTTCCGGGTGATGGTGGGATCGGATCTTGCAAACCGGACCTTGATCGGCAAGGCTTTGAATCGTCCGATCAAGGCTGGCGCGTTTGTGCATTTGGGAATTAGTCCTCAGCGGGACGGCCTGACGGCCTGCGTTCGGAGGAGCGTGATTGCGGTGGAGAATCCGGGGAAGGTGAGCGAGGATCAGATATTCTGGTTTGATCTGGTGGAAGGCGCATATCAGGAAGGCTTCCGGGTGTTTTGCGAGGTTGCTGAGAAGAATTTGCCGGCGCGGATCCAGGAGCAGGCGCTGAAGGATTATTTCCGGGATCGCTCGGATCTGGTCTCAAAAAAAATCGGCAAGAAAATCGCGCTGGAAAAATTGAAGCCCTACACGGGCACGCACAATGCCGGATACACCGAGTGCCAGGAATTTTATGGGGCGATCACGCTGAATTCGGAAGAGCCATTGGGGAAGCGGATCGTGATGATGCTGGATGTTGCTTTGCGCGGGTTCGGGGATTCCTGGGATGAGGTGATTATTCCGGGCTTTGATTTTTTGGTGGTTGAAAACACCCTGGGCAAATCCGGGAAAAAAGTGAGCTGCTTTAATCGTCTTCCGCTCCGGGTGCAAGGGCTGGTTGGCAAGGCTTGAGCTCAAAAAAGGAGAGGCTGATGACGCAATTTGATTCACCGCCGGCGCTTCTGACGGATATTATGACCAGTCATTCCAAATGGCATCCGAACAAAACCGCGCTCATCTTCCAGGATCAGCGGGTAAGCTGGGGCGAATTCAACCGAAGGATCAACAAAGCGGCGAACGCGCTGATCCGGCTGGGGATTAAAAAAGGCGACAAGGTGAGCGTGCTGATGACCAATTGCGTGGAGATGGCGGTGACCTTGTTCGGGGTATTCAATTGCGCGCGGGTGTTTCTGCCGGAGATGATTGCCAGGGGATCGGGAGCGATTGTGAATATTGCCTCTGATGCCGGCCGGGTGGGAGAGGCGCAATGGGCGGTTTATTCATCGGCCAAGGGCGGGGTGATCTCCTTTACCAGGTCGCTGGCAAAAGAGGTTGGCAAGAACGGAATCCGGGTCAATGCGGTTTCGCCGGCGATGACGATGACGGAAAAGATCCAAGCATTTGTCGGGGACAAACTTCCCAAAATTCTCAAATCCTATCCCATGGGCAGGCTGGCTGAGCCATCCGAAATCGCGGAAGCGGTTGTCTTCCTTGCCTCGGAGCGCGCGTCCTATATCACCGGCCAAACGCTTTCGGTCAACGGCGGGTATTCAATGGTTGGTTAAGGTTAGGGGATGATTCCGGGAAAATCTCAAAGCCGCTCCAATGATTATTTTATACTTTTTCCAGCTCCCCTTTTTCCAGATCCGTTTTCGCCTGGCGCTTGAGCAGATGATGCATCTTTTTGCCGGTGGCGGTCATAGGAAGCTGGTCCACGAATTTGAGATAGCGAGGCCGCTTAAAATCCGCCAGGCCGGGATGCTTTCTGCAAAACTCCGCCAGCTCCCGGGCGGTAAGCGATTGATCCTTTCTGACCACATAAGCCGTGACCATCTGTCCCCATTTGGGATCCGGCGTCCCGGTCACCAGGGAATCAAAAACCTTGGGGTGCTGGTTGATTACCTCTTCCACCTGAACCGGATGAATATTTTCTCCTCCGGAAATGAGCATATCATCCTTTCTCCCGCAGATGGTGATAAAACCCTGCTCATCCCAGACGGCAATATCCCCGGAATAATACCAGCCCTGATAATAATGACGGGCATCCTCCTCCGGCTTTTGATAGTAGCAAAGCGGAGACTTGAGCGTCCGAATAATCACCTCGCCTTCCGCGTTTCCGTCCCGCGCAACCGTCTGCTCCGGCTCGGCCAGCTTATCTGCCAACAGTTTCACCACTCTCACCTCATCATCCGTGCAAGGTCTTCCCGCGGAACCCGCCTGATCCGGCAAATCCTCCGGCCGCAAAAAGGTATTCCAGAAGGTTTCGGTCGTGCCGTATCCATTGAAAATCCTTCGGGTCAGGGTCTGTTGATATCGCAAACAGGCTTCCCGCGCCAGGGGCGCGCCCATGGTGATGATTCCTTTAAGGGAACTCAGGTTTCTCGGTTTTTTCTCCTGGGTCAAGGAGAGCATTTCCAGGGTAGCCGGCACCCCGATCAAGAAAGTTATCCGGTATTTTTCCACATCATCCAGCACCCGTTCGGGATCAAAAGCCTTCAAGGCAATGATTTCTCCGCCGATATGAAGGGTGGGGCAGGGACCCCCGCTGTGGATTCCTCCGGCGTGGAACCAGGGGGTCATATTCATGGTTTTATCCAGATGGGAGAGCGGGAAGTGGATGATCACATCATAACTTCGCATCAAATTATTCAGGCTGTTGAGCGGCACTCCCTTGGGCAGGCCGGTGGTGCCGGAGGTATAAAGCCGGAGAATCTCATCCATCGGACCCAGGGCTGGAAATTTCGGATCCTGCTCGGATTGATTCTTGACATAATCGGCATAAGAAATGGAACCGGGTAAAGGCTCTCCCGGGCCGACCATCACCACGGTTTTGGGCTTATGCCGGGCAATCTGGATGGCTTTTTCTATCACCGGTTTTAATTCCGCGTCATAGAGATAGACTTTCGGCTGACTATCATCAAGATGCAAGGCGATTTCCCCCTCGGCCAGGCGAAAATTGATCGGCGAGAAGACCGCCCCGGCCTTCTGAGTCCCGATCCAGGCGAACACAAACTCCGCGGTGTTATACAATGACGCCATCACCGCCTCGCCCCTGGTCAAGCCATCCGAAAGCAGGGCCCGGGCAAGTTTATTCGCCGCTTGATTTAATTCCAGATAGCTGAAGCCCTGGTTGCGGGTCGTACAGAAAAGAGCCGGAGAAGCGGGATAATGCTCAACATTGCGCAAAAAGGCCTTGAGATAAATAAATTCCCCGTTAAAAAATTGAGCAAACGAATTCATTTTTTCCCTCCTCAAAGATACTTATTCAGGCTCTTTAACCGCGCCTTCCTCGGTTCTAAATCGCTTCTGAGTAGTAATCAATCAGATTTTTATTTTTCAAGCGGTTGATATCCGGGTTTCCGAAAAGTCCCTCCCGAATCCACCCATTTCTTGACCCGGCCGAGGGGATGCAGGTGATTCTTTGATGATAAATCATCCGATCCGCAATGGTCCTCATTTAACCTTGTTTACCGCGTATTTTACCTAATAGACGCGCAAGTTCTTTTTCGAAATTTTGAAAAGACGGACACCGCTGGCGAGCCATTTGGAAATCCATTTTCGCCGCAAAAGCAGGCTGGTCATCAACCTCTATATATTGCCTGCCTTTCTCCATATTGTTTGACAATTCCTCTTTTGCCCCGCGGATGGATTCCGGTTTGATCGGCGCGATCGCATCGTTCTTGATCCCCCTGAATCCCCGTAAAGATTCTTTTGCCCCCAGGAACCAACACTCCATCTCCCTAACCGCCAAGACACAGACCACCGGCGCTTTGGCCGCTTTCTTCGCCCTTTTTAACAAATCGCGCTGTAGATCGGCAGGGGCATCGTCATCTGAATCCAGAAGCAGAATAATACCATCAACATCTTCCCTATCCTGCTGGGTCAATTTTATGGCCCTTTCCAATTCGCCGGCCTTGACCACCTTGTACCGTTTTACCCTGAAAGGCCTGGCAATCTCAATATCATAAGAGCCTTTTTCCTCAAGGAGTCTTCTCAGCAAAACCGGGACAGCATCAACCTCGGATTTTCCTTCCACGATGGGCGCGATTTTGGGGGACATCTTAGCGCTTCACATTATTAAACTGAGGGAATAAATCCTGCTGAGCGGCCGCCTTTTCCGCTTGTTTCAAGTCAGGATTCAATTCATCAAGGCGAAGCAGTTCACCGGCCGTGTATAAATGTTGTTTGATGGCTTCTCGTGAGGATTTGGCAAGATCGGAAATCAGGCTTTTCCCCTTTTCCATGGTTACGACCTTGATCTGGCTGTCTTGAATTCCCTTATAATCAAGGAGATCAGGGCTATGGGTGGTAAGGAGGATTTGTCTTTCTTTTGAAGCGCTTACCAGTATTTCAACGATTAGTTCTGTCACCGCGGGATGCACGGTTGCCTCCGGCTCTTCAATCGCGATGACCGGTTGATAGCCCGGCTGGTTGACCGCCAGGAGCAGCCCCAGGATTCTTAAAGTGCCGTCCGACATATTCAAGGCGTCAAAGGTCCAGGGGTCCTTTAATCCTACATCCAACTTAAATTGAATAGTCTCTTTTTGCCCCACCGGCTTGTATTCAACTTTCTCTACGCCTTCAACGGCCTTGGATAAAAGCCGGCAAATCCGATCGTATTGTTCGGTGGATAGCTCATCCTTTACCCTCTTCAACACCGCCGCGGCATTACTTCCATCCGACTTGAGATGATCTCCGGAATCAGGGTCTTGCAGTTCCCGCAGCCGGACCGGGACGATTGAATAAAATTGCATGGAGTTCAAGAAATCATAGACGGACCGGAACTCAGGGGTTGCAGAGCCGGCATAGAGAGCAAGCCGATCAGGGGCGATTTTCGGGCTGATTCCGGGTATGCCAACTTCAAATCCTCCTTCTTTAATCAGGAATTGTTTGGATTCTCCTTTATTATTTTTTATCAGGCATTGCTCCTGTTTGATGAAAAACTTTTCAGCCTTCCTGGTAGCAATCTCAAAAGCATAATCCGCGGTCATTTGCTCCTCAAGTTCCATAGTGATCCGGATCCCAATATTGGTCGGATGGCCTCCGGACCTCCTGCGGACCGCGTTGATTCCCCCCCGGTTCTTAAATGCCGATTCAATGGAACCGGCGAGACAATCGTGAACAAAAGAGAGGGCATCAATGAAATTGCTTTTGCCGGAGCCGTTATGACCGACAAGGATGGTGAATGGCTCCAGATTCACGCTCTCGCCGGCTATGCTCTTATAATTCTTGATCGTAACAGTTTTTATCCGCGGGATCATCAGGTTTCCCCTTCTGGTCACTCGCTTGATTATATCCCCAAATTTTGGAAAAATTCAATCTTCATTGCGGTTGATATCCGGGTTTCCGAAAAGTCCCTCCGGAATCCACCCATTTCTTGACCCGGCCGAGGGAAGTCGGGAGGTCGCGCTTGGTCAGGTATTCCTGAACCCGGGTGGGAACGCCGAATCCGGTCTCGGTGATCGTGCCGTACCGGGCCAGAGTGTGCTGGTCATCAACATAATAATATTGCCAGAACCCCTCCAACCGCTTCATATCATTTTTGTATCCGGGCGCCAGGGTCCAGTTCACATAATACCGATCCGGATAATGATACCCCCGAACCCAGAAATTGATGTCCACGAAAAATATGGTCAGGCGGTTTTCAATAATGTCCCCGTCCGGAAGTTTCTTGGCTAAAATGGTCCGGTCAACATTGGGCAAATATTCTTCCTGCCTCCAGCCCTGGCACATCAGCGACCAGACCGTATCTATCGGCTGGTTGAAAATGATCGCGGCCTGAATCATTCCTTTACTGGTGTTTTCCTCAGCCGAAATATCCTTGATCACCACGATCTCGCCTTTGCGGAGCCGCTCAAGATCCTGGCTGGATAGACCTTGATAAGCGTTTGGGTCTTTATCCGTGGGCGCGCCTTTGGGAGCGCCGGCCTGGATCGGGCCGAAGATGATGACCATCAACCCGAGACCGAAGATCAAATTCCTGATCGGATGGTTCATTCTTTTTGGCTCCGGATTATTCCCTGTCTTTATGGCCTTCGCCGGGAGAGCCGGCTCCAACCCGGTTTCAGCGACGACCGCCCCGATCCGGTCCGCCTCCGCGATTGTAGCCGCCGCCCCGGTCGGGCCCGCCCCGATCCGGTCCGCCTCCGCGATTAGGTCCGCCGCCCCGGTCGCGATCCTGATACGGGGGCCGGTCAGATTGCTCTGCGCCCTCGGGCGCGGGCAGAACCGCTTTGCGGCTCAGGGAGATTTTGCCATTGTCTTCCAGGGCGATGCACTTGACTTCTAACTCGTCTCCTTCTTTCACCACATCGCGCACGGTGTTAACCCGGCGATGCGCCAGCTGGGAGATATGGAGCAGGCCGGTGGTGCCGGGGAAGATTTCCACGAACGCGCCGTAATCCGCGATGCGTCTGACAATGCCTTTATAGACCTCTCCCACCGCGACTTCGCGGGTCAGATTCTTGATCCACTCAATGGCTTTCTGGTTGGACTCGCCGTTGACCGAGGCGATATTGATGGTTCCGTCGTCTTCAACATCAATCGTGGCGCCGGTCTGTTCCACGATCTCGCGGATCATCTTTCCGCCCGGGCCGATCACATCCCTGATCTTCTCAATCGGAATCTTGATGGTCACGATCCTGGGCGCATAGGGAGAAAGCTCCGGTCTTGGCTGGGCAATGGCCGTTTTCATCAACTCTATGATTTTTCTCCGGCCCTGTTTGGCCTGGTCCAGGGCTTTCCCCAAAATCTCCTTGCTGATCCCGGAGGTTTTGATGTCCATCTGAACCGCAGTCACCGCGTCATAGGTTCCGGCGACCTTCAAGTCCATATCCCCGCAATGATCCTCATCGCCCATAATGTCGGAAAGGATGTAAAACTTATCCGCGGATTCCTTGGCCAGGCCCATCGCGATCCCGGCGATATGCTCCTTGATCGGAACCCCGGCGTCCATCAATGCCAATGAGCCGCCGCAGACCGTGGCCATAGAACTGGAGCCGTTGGACTCCAGAATGTCCGAGACCAGTCGGATGGTATAAGGAAAATCAATATGACTGGGCATAACCCGAACCAATGCTCGTTCCGCCAGCACGCCATGTCCGATCTCTCTCCGGCCGGGTCCGAGCCGGCCCGAGGTTTCTCCGACCGAGAAGGGCGGGAAGTTGTAATGAAGATAAAAGCTCTTGTAGAATTCCTCGTCCACATGCTCAATTTTTCGCTCGTCCTCCCGCGTGCCCAGAGTGGTCACCACGATCGCCTGGGTTTCCCCCCGCGTGAACAGCGCCGAGCCGTGGGTCCGGGGAAGAACCCCGATCTCGCATTTGATCGGCCTGATCTCTTCCAGCATCCTCCCGTCAATCCGGTTCCCGCTTTCAAACAGGCGCTTCCTCATCGTCTCCCGCTCCAGCAAATCCAGAACCGGCATCACCAGGTATTGCTTTTCTTTCAGGTCCGGATGATCCTGGAAAGTGTCTTTTAAAATCTGGTCGCGCAAGGCCCGCAGCGCGTTCCGGCGATCCATCTTGATCAAAATGCTCAGGGCCTTGAGCATTTGCCCCGGGTATTTTTCCAGAATGATTTTCTTGATGCTCTCGTCCAGGGTTTCCGCCTCAAAATCCATCTTGGGCTTGCCCGCTTCTTTCCGAAGCCGCTCCTGGATTTCCAGCAAGGGCTTGAGCTGCTCGTGTCCGAAAAAGATCGCTTCCAGAACCTGATCCTCGGCAACCATTTTGGCCCCGCCTTCCACCATCAGGATTCCGTCCCAATTCCCGGCCACCACCAGGTCCAGCTCGCTCTTATCCAGCTCGCTCTTCTTGGGGTTGATCACGAACTGGCCGTCAATCTTCCCGACCTGAACCGCGGCCACCGGTCCCGAAAAGGGGATCGCCGAGATTTCCAGCGCCGCGCTCGCCCCGTTGAGGGCCAGCATCCCCGAATGGGTTTCCATATCTATGCTCAAGACCGTGGCAATCACCTGGGTTTCAAAACGCCAGCCCTTCGCAAACAAAGGCCGGATCGCCCGGTCAATCACCCGGCAGTTCAAAGTCTCCGATTCGGTCGGCCGTCCCTCCCGCTTGAAAAATCCGCCGGGGATTTTCCCCGACGCATAAAATTTTTCCTGGTAATTCACCGTGAGCGGAATCATATCCAACTCCTCCAGCCGCTTGTCCTGTTCCGCCACAATCGTGACCAGGATGATATTGTCTCCGTATCTCACGATTACCGAGCCGTCCGCCTGTCTCGCCGTGGCCCCGGTTTCTATGCTATATTCCCGTCCTGCAAAATTGATACTTGCTTTGGCATACATCTCCGCTTACTCCTTTCAGAAGCCTGGTTTGGTTTTTAAGGGGTATGAAAAAAGATGGGGTTCAGTCAGATTATTTTCTGAGCTCAAGCCGCTTCACCACTTCTTGATACCGCGCGAAGTTTTCCCGCTTCAGATAGTCCAGCAGACGCTTCCGTTTCCCGACCAGGAGCAAAAACCCCCGCCGGGAATTATGATCCTTGGGGTTGCGCTGGGAATGCTCGGTCAGATAATTGATCCGCTCGGTCAATAATGAAATCTGAACCTCTGAACTGCCCGTGTCCTTGCCGTGCTGTTGATAATTCTTGATCAGTTCCTGCTTTCTTGCCTTCTCAATGCTCAAAATCCCTTTCCTCCTTATTTATTTCTTCTTCCTCTTATTTCCCGTCTATTCTATCAAAATTTCCCCGAATGTAAAGTCCGCCCTGATGATTACGGGTTTTCAATTTCATAATTCGTAATTCATAATTTCTATGAAGAGCTTGCCGAACCACGGTTCCTCCCATTCCTGGTCGGGGCAGCGGGACTTGGACCTCAAACCAGCCCGGAACGCTCCAACCGCTCGGATGGACAGTATAAGTCCAAAGCCGGACAAAATCAAGAGCTTGCGCCGAACAATAGGACAGCGCTGGACAGAACCGGAACTCAGCCGGAACCAACAAAAACCACAACCGGATACATAACGGACCCCGGCTTAAAATCCATTGTGGACGCGTGGCCGGACTTGCCAGAATCAGCCCGAGCCGAAATCCTGGGAAAAATTAAGCTGCTCCGGAAACGATGACCAGCAGGACACGGATCATTTTGGGATCATTTTTCGTTCCTGTTTTCCTCAAAAAATTCCCCCCTTTTCCGGTATAAAGATATGAGGACGGAAAGGGCTCTTTCTGGACTCAAAAATTATCCAAATAGGAGGAGGCCGATTTTTTCCGGAAAGAAAATTCGGGGCAACGATCCCGGGATGGGAAGCATATAAAACCGGTCTCCATAAAGCGCGGTATGAGTGCAACGGCTTTGGAGGCCTGGGGCTCTTGATCCTCTGCGGCTTTGGCCGACTCATCCTTCCCAACTCAGTTCAATCACCGTGTTGGGACTGCCCTCCCATCAAAGTCAAAAAAGAGGTGGTTGATCTTTTTAAACTTTTCCAGGGTTTTGAGAGGAGAACCTTTTACCAGCACCGCAATTGAGTAAAGCTTGGCCAGCCGGTCAACACTGATCCTTCCCCATAACCGCGCCGCTTCAAGATTTTCTTTGCCGAGCTCCTTGAAAATCACGGCCCCGAGACGCTGGAAGACCTCCAATGGATACCAAGTTCCAGGAAGGATAATCCGGTTCGTAATTTCCAAATCGGATGGCGATAAGTGTTTGCTCCAGTCAATGCCTCTGCTCTTCCTGATCATCTCCACATAATTACCCGTCCCTTGGCAGCCGCCAGCACCACCACATTGATCTTGTCCCTTTCCTCGTTGGTCAGGTTGTTCTTGAATACGCCTGGTGTCCCTTGCTTTTTAATTTTTTCCGGAGAAGCTTCTCCTTATTTTTATGACAGAAAAACGGGAAAAATTTACAGGTAATGCCCGGATTTGACATCGGCTGGCGCTAATCGCAAAGTAGGATGAGAAATTTTCAGCGGAAATTATAAGGAGGGCACGGATGGTTGAAAAATCCAAGTATGGGGCGGTTAGAGAGGTCAGGATTATCCGCATTGAAATGACCCCGGTGTTCATTCCTTTTCGCGCGATGGTTAAAGAGGCCATGAAATTGGGCCCGGGCGGCCTGGGTATGGCGATCCCGGCCGAAGAGGAATGGCTGGGCGGGGACTTCGTTATTTGCAAACTGGTCGCGGACGACGGCAGCATCGGACTGGGCGAGATCTTCGTATGGCTGCCGGAAGCCGGCATTTCCACCGCGCAGGTGATAGATGTTTGCCAACACGCCCTGAGCCGGTATGTTCTGGCCGAGAGCCCTTTCCGCGTTGAGCGTATCCGCCACCGGATGGACTGCAATGTAACCCGGAGCGAAATCCCCAAGGGTTTGCTGGACATGGCCTGCTACGATTTGATGGGAAAAATCACCGGCCGGCCGGCTTCTGATTTTATGGGCGGAGCAATTGCCCAGGAGGTGCCCCTGGCAGGGATGGTTCCTTTGATGCCTCCAGAGACGATGTCGGCTTTTGGCAAAGGCCTGGTCGCTTCCGGGATCCGCACCCTCCGGATCAAACTGGGCCTCGGCATTAAAGAGGATGTGAAGATTATTGAGGGCATCCGCGCCGCGGTGGGCGATAGCATCCCCCTGCGCGTGGACTATAACCAGGCCTACACTCCGGCGCAGGCGGTTCGGGCGATCAAGGCGATTGAACCTTTTGGAATCGGCCTGGTTGAACAGCCGGTGCGCGCGGCGGATTTTTTGGGAATGGCTTATGTGCAGAAAAGGGTGAGCACCCCGCTGATGTCTCACGAGGGATGTTTTTCGCTTACCGACATTGTCAGCCTCATTGAACTTGGCGCGGTGGGCGCGATCACCATCAACACCGAGCGGCCGGGAGGGGTAACCAATGCCCTGCGCGCGATTAATTATGCTGAACAGCGGGGATTGGGCGCGGTTATCCACAACCAGTCGCTGGGCATCGGGGCCGCGGTGCAGATTCACCTGGCCGCGGCCAGGCTCCATTCCCTCGGACATGACACCGAACTTTTTGGGCAGGTAATGATGGAGGATGACCTGATCAAGGAAGAAATTGACTACACCGGCGGGACCGCCAAGGTGCCCAAGGGGCCGGGCTGGGGCGTGACCCTGGACGAGGAGGCGCTGAAAAAATACGCGGCCGGGCCTACGGTGACCGTGGAAAAGAAGTGAGGACGCGGCATGGCAGGAAATAAGCAGCTTTATTTCGGCGGAGAAATTTACACAGTTGACGACGCCCAGCCGACGGCGCAGGCGGTCGCGGTAAAGGACGGCAGGATCATCGCGGTCGGATCCGAGTCCAGATGCAAATCCGCGCTGGGCAAAGATTATGAAGCGATCAATCTTTCCGGCTCGGCGCTGCTTCCGGGGTTTATTGACACGCATCTGCACCCCACCGGGCAGATCGTTTATGAAATGTTCGGCGACCTGCGCGGATTGACCGGCATTTCCGAGCTCCAGGAAAAAATTCGCGAGATCGCCTCAAACGACACCACCGGCGAATGGGTAATCGGCCTGCAGTTTGAAGACCAGGACCTAAGAGAATCCAGGCTGCCCAACCGGCGCGATTTGGACGCGGCCTGCGCCGACCGGCCGGTGATGGTGGTCAAACACGACGGGCACCTGGTAATCACCAACACCAAGGCAATGCAGGCGCTGGGCGTTTCCGCGCAAACGCCTGCGCCTGAAGGCGGGGAGATTGACCGCGAGCCTGACGGTTTTCCCCTGGGACCGTTCCGCGAGACCGCAACCTCCATACCCCTGGCGGCCATCCCCATGCCGCCGATGGAAAAAATCACGGCCGCGGCCAGGACGGCATTTGGCAAGATTTCCGCTAACGGCATCACCTCCGCGGGCTTCATCCTTCAGACCGGGGAGGAAGGCGTGTTCGGCAAGCAGGGCGCGTTTGATGTGATTATGATGCAGTTGCTCTTTGACCTCATCCCCTTCAACATCTGCTGTCTGCTGGTGGCCGCGGACGCCGCGCCGATTGAGGCCGCACGCCAAACCAAGCTTCACAACCCGGCGCCCGGCTCCACTTCCAGGATCAACGGCATGAAATTCTGGGCCGACGGCACCTTCGGCTCCTGCACCGCCTTGATGAACAGCCCCTTCACCGACCATCCGGAAAAGAGCGGGTTCCTCATCCACAGCGAGGACGAGATGTACCGCCGTATGGTTGCGGCGCACACCGCGGGTCTCCAGATCGCCATCCATGTGGTCGGCGACCGGGCCAGCCGCGTCTGCATAGATTTGTATGACCGCCTGCTTTCCGAGCATCCCAAGAAAGACCACCGCCACCGGCTGGAGCACGCGTCTCTGGTGGACGCGCGGATGGTGGAGGATATAGCTCGGCTCAATCTGGTGGTTGCCACCCAGCCGATGTTCATCCACTCGGAAAAAGGCTGGCTCCACAAGAGGCTGGGGCCGGAACGCGCCAAATGGACCTATCCGTTCCGCTCATTGCTGGACGCGGGCGTAAAACTTGCCGGGGCCTCGGATGCCCCGATTGAATCCATCAATGTGCTGCACGCGATCCAATGCTGCGTGACCCGCGAGGGCTTTGAGCCGCAGCAGGGAATAAGCGCGGCCGAGGCGGTGCGGATGTTCACCATTGACGCGGCATACGCGCAGTTTGAGGAATCGGTAAAAGGCAGCATCAGCGAGGGCAAACGCGCTGATTTGGTGGTATTAAGCGCCAACCCGGTTTCGGCGCCGGCTGAAAAAATCAGCGAGATAAAGGTGGAGCGGACGGTCTGGGGCGGCAAAACAGTTTATTTGAAAAAATAGCCGGAGCAGGGTAAAGGCAAATGGAGAAGAGCTGAATGGCCGCGGTAAGCTGGCTGGATGTGTCCATTATCATTACTTACCTGATCGGGATGATCGGGGTCGGAGTCTGGTCTTCAAAGAAGGTAAAGAACCTGGGGGATTACAGCCTGGCCCAAGGGTCCCTGGGATATCCGGTTATGATCGGCACCCTGGTGGGGGCCTGTATTGGCGCGGCTTCAACCTTCGGCAAGGCCGGCAAAGCCTATAATGTGGGGTCTTTCCTTTTTTTCGCCACCTTGGGCTATAGCATCGGCCTGGCCTGGTTCGGCCGTTTTTCCAGGCGGCTGCGGGAAGAGAAGATCTGGACCATCCCGGAGGTCATCCGCAAACGCTACGGCACCGGAATGGAACTGACGATGGGCGCGGTGATGCTGGTCGCGGTGGTTGCCGTGTTCGGCGGCCAGATCATCGGCATGGGCATGATCTTCAGCGCGGTCGGAAAATCCTTCGGCCTGACTTACACCTCTGCTATCATCATTGCCGCAGGAGTGATTATTTTTTACACCCTGGTCGGAGGGCTGTTCGCGGTTGCTTATACCGATATGATCCAATCGTTGATTATGATCCTTGGGATCGGAATTATCCTGCCCGCTTTCATCCTGACCAAGGCCGCCGACGCCGGAGACCTATGGGTCATGCTCCGGCCCCCTCCCGGCAACCTGCTCGGCGGGATGAGCTTGCTCTATGTGATTTCCATCTTTCTTATAGATATACCTTTCTGCCTGGTGGACCCCAGTTTGTGGCAGAGGTCCCAAGCCGCTAAAAGCGACAAGATTATCCAAAGGTCGGCCCTGGCATCCGCGGGAATTTACACATACTGGTCCCTGGTCTGTGTGGCGCTCGGAGTGTTGGGCGCGGCACTGATCCCGAATGCAGCCGAGCGGTTTGGCTCGTCGGATGCGATCATTCCAGCCCTGACCATCAGGTATCTTCCTGCCGGCCTGATCGGGTTCTGTCTGGCCGGAATGATGGCGGTAATGATGAGCACCGCCTCCGTGGCATTGCTCATCACCGGCACCACCCTGTCAAATGACCTGGTCAAGCCGCTCCGCCCCGGGATCAGCGAGAAGACCCTGCTCATCTCGGCCCGGATCACGGTTCTGGCGGTGGGAGTCCTCGGCGTCATCTTCGCGCTTTGGATTAATAACATATTTGATTTGCTGCTCCTCGCCTTTGCCGTCTATGTCTCCGGAGTCTTCTTTCCGGTAATGGCCGCGCTTTATTGGGACAAGGCCACCCGCGCCGGGGCGGTCGTGAGCAGTGCGGCCGCCTCCATTATCGTGATCGCCCTTTACGCCCTGAACAAGCCTTTTAATATAGAGCCGATTATGGTGAGCTTGACCGTGAGCGCGGTCCTGATGGCCGCGGTCAGCCTGGCGACCTATAAACCGGAAACCGCCACGCCCAGAATCCTGCGGAAAAAAACAGGAGAAAAAAATTTGCCGGCATAAATGGGTAAAGAAAAAAAACATCTGACTTTATTTGAGGCGGTCTCAATTGTGGCCGGCCTGGGCATGGGCGGCGGCATTATGGCCGTCCCCTTCCTGGCCTCCTTGAACGGGATTATCCAGATCCTTTTGATTATGGGCATGGCCTATCTGATCAATGTCCTCCTGCACCTGATGGTGGTGGAGGTGGTGCTCCGGGACGAGGAGCCCAAGCAGTTGGTGGAAGTCTTCGGGAAATATCTTTTTATCAAGGGGGGCTGGGGCAAGCTTCTCAACTGGCTCTTCTTCGGGCTGATTGTGATTACTTTTTACTCCCTCCTGGCCGCCTACATAGTGGGATGTGGAGAGATCATCAAAGAAATCTTCGGACTGCCTCTCTGGATCGGAAAGATCATCACCTATATGATCTGCGCGGGCGTGGTTTTTTTCGGGCTGAAGGCTCTCGGGATCTCCGAAAAATGGGCGCTCATCGGTCATATCATCGTGCTGTTGATTCTGGTACTGGGCACAAGCCTGGTGCCCTGGAACCGGCTCCCGCTCCTGAGCGGCAACCTGAAAACCGGGCTCGCCCTCTACGGTATGATTATGTTCAGCCTGGCCTGCTTTTTCTCTGTGCCCCAGGCCGCGGAGGGCCTGACCTGGAACAAAAAACTGATCCCCAAGGCAGTGGTTCTGGGCATTGGCATCAATTTTGTTTGTATAATGATTATGACCTTTATGGCGATGCTGGCCTCGCACAAGGTCACCGAGATCGCGATCCTGGGACTGGGCGAGGCGGTTGGAAAGTGGGCGCTGATCCTGGGTTCGGTTTTTGCCTTTCTTTCCATGCTCGCCTGCTACTGGTCGGTATCCTATGCCCTGGCCGTGATCCTGGAAGAGAGGCTGAAATGGAACTACCGTCTCTCCTGGCTGGTGGCGACTTTTCCCACTTTCCTCCTTGCCATCCCGGGCTTAACCACCTTCCAGGGAGCCATGCGCTATGCCGGCGGGGCAATGGCGGTGCTGACCGCGATTCTGATCGTGCCGGCGCTGGCCATCAGCCGACGGGCCAAGGGTAAGCCGGCGTTTGATATTGGTTTCTGGGGCGGCCCCATTTTCCAAATCCTGATCATCCTGGCATATCTGGTGATGGCGGTCGGTTCCATAATCAAGTATAAATAGACCGTATCGGAGGAAAACCAGGATGGACATTTACCAGTCAGTCTTGCAAGCCCATCAGCGCATCAGCGGCCATATTGTGAAGACCCCGGTTGCGTTATCGGGGTTTTTAAGCGAACAGCTGAAGGCTGAAATCTATTTAAAAAACGAGCATCTCCAGCATACCGGCTCGTTCAAACTGCGGGGCGCGACCAATAAAATTCTCTCGTTATCGGAGGAACAGCGAAAAGCCGGGGTGTTGGCGGCCTCAACCGGCAACCACGGCCTGGCCGTTGCTTTTGCCTCGCGAAGGTTCGGGGTTCGGGCGAAGGTGATTGCTCCGGCCAAGGCTTCGCCCCGGAAGCTGGGAGCGATCCGGGCCATGGGCGTGGAGGTGGAGACCGTGGCCGGGGACTGCCTGGCGGCTGAGCTGGCGGCTAAAGAGATGGCCAAGCGGCAAGGCCGGGTTTTCATTTCTCCTTATAATGATCCGGAGGTGGTGGCTGGACAGGGCACCATCGGGATTGAGCTTCACGAGCAGATTCCCGGACTGGACGCGGTGTTTGTGGCGGTGGGAGGCGGCGGAATGATCTCCGGAATCGGCGGGGCAATGAAGCGCCTGAACGATAAGATTCAGGTGGTTGGTTGCTGGCCCGAAAATTCCCGCGTTATGTATGAATGCCTGAAGGCGGGGAAAATCATTGACTTCCCAGAAACCGATACCATCTCCGACGCGACCACCGGCGGACTAGAACCAGGCAGTATTACCTTTGAGTTCTGTTCCCGTCTGATAGATGATTATGTCCTGGTCAGCGAGCAGGAAATCCGCGAGGCAATGAAAATCATTGCCCGGGAAGAGGGTTGGATCATTGAAGGGGCCGCGGGAGTGCCCGTGGCTGCGGCTCTGAAGCAAAAGGCCAAGCTGAAGGGCAAGAAAGCGGCGATCATTCTCTGCGGGAGGAATATTGATTTTGAAAAATATAAAAATGTCATCTGTCCGTAAAATTTTGGAAAGGAAGCGGGACCTATGAAAATAATTGAGCTTTCCCAGATCAAGCGTCTATTACCGTCCATTGATTTGATTCCGATTATCGCCGAGGGATTCGCCGCCTATTCGGCCGGCAAGGCGGTCATCCCGCCGGTGGGCGAGTTGCTTTTTGATCATGGAGATGTCCACATCAAATACGGGTATATTAAAAATGACGAGTTCTATGTCATCAAGATCGCTTCGGGTTTTTACAACAACCCCAAGCTGGGTCTGCCCTCCAGCAACGGTCTCATGCTCCTTTTCAGCCAGAGCACCGGGGAATTGATCAGCATCCTCCTGGATGAAGGCTATCTGACCAATATCCGGACCGCAGTCGCGGGAGCGATTGTGGCCGGTCATCTCGCGCCCCGGAAAGTGGAAAGGATCGGAGTAGTCGGCGCCGGCATGCAGGGACGGCTTCAGTTGAGATATTTAAGACCGGTGGTCGGCTGTGAACAGGTACTGGTGTGGGGGCAAAACGAGAGCGAGCTAGGCCAGTATAAAGCCGATATGGAGAGGGAGGGTTTCCGGGTTGAGACCACCCTTGAAGCCGATCAAGTTTTAAAATCCTGCAACCTGGTGGTGACGGCGACTCCTTCCACCCGGCCCCTGCTCCATGTCCAGAGTCTCCATCCGGGGGTCCATATCACGGCCGTGGGATCTGATACTCCGGAAAAGCAGGAACTGGATTCCGCAATCCTCGCCCAAGCCGACCTGATCGTCGCTGACAGCATCAGCCAGTGCCTTTCGCGCGGGGAAATCTATCGGGCGATCAGCAGCGGCCAAATTACCAGAGATCGTATCGTGGAACTGGGCCGGATCATCAGCCGCGATGCCCCAGGCCGGACTTCGGATTCCCAGATTACGGTTGCCGATCTTACCGGTCTGGCCACGCAGGACATCTCGATCGCCACCGCGGTCTATCGGAAATCTATCACCCGGATTTATGCGCCTTGAATCTCCGGGCAGAAATAACCAAAAATCGCAAGCCATCCCTTCAACTGAAAAATCAAACCGTTCCCCGGAAAAGCAAATGGTCGGGGCAGCGGGACTTGAAACCAAAACCCGGACGGAACGCTCCGAGCACTCGCAAGGACAGTATAGGTCCAAAGCCGGACAAAATCAAGAGGTTGCGCCGAACAATAGGACAGCGCCGGGCAGAACCGGAACTCAGCCGGAACCCACAAAAACCACAACCGGATACATAAGGGATACATAACGGACCCCGGCTTAAAATCCATTGTGGACGCTTGGCCGGACTTGCCAGAATCAGCCCGAGCCGAAATCCTGGAAAAAATTAAGCTGCTTAGGAAATGATGACCAGCTTTTCCAAAAATTTTCCTCCCTTTTCTGGCATAAAAATATGAGGACGGAAAGAGCCCTTTCTGGACTCAAAAATTAACCAAAAAGGAGGAGGAAAAATGATCTACGAGCAGAACTATCAGTTGCTGAAGCAGTTGGTCCCGGACCTTGAGACAGTTCCCCTGGAGACAGCCCACCGGAAAAGCAAGAGTAATGGTTACATGGATCTGTCCTTTGAAATCCTAAGTTGGGACCCGGATCAATTCACCTGTGCGATGGCACACTACTTTGAGCAGAACGGAGACCTGGTGGCGGATCCGGATATGGAAATCCGGGTGATCCCGTCAAGGCAGATGGCAGAGGCGTTGAGCTATCAGGACCAGTTCGGGTTTCAGATGGTCTATCCTGAGCCGGGAAAAGTTGACCTAAGGGCGAAAAAAGAACTGAACCAATTCCTGGGACAATGGCTGCAAAACCTCATAGCCCAGGGGCATAAGTTGATCCCGGAAACTCAAAATAAATGATCGCTGGTAAAACTGAGCGTTCCCAAAAACTTCCAGTTAAAGGAACTTTGACCCTTGCAACTGGGCGCCCTCTGGCTGGTAATGACCATTGATCACCCGATCTGCCACGCCTTTGCAGCACCGCGGGATTAAAAATTGAGCCATAAAAAATCTAAGGGCGAGGCAAGCCCCGCCCTTAGATTCTATTGAATTATTAATAGAGCAGGAACTGCTTGAGCATGGAGTTCCATTCATTCTCGGGGATTTTCTCCGAGACCTGGGGATTGAGGAGCGCGCCTTTGAGCGCCGTGGGTCCCAGCTTGGCTTGCAACAGGTTGAAGAGCCGCTCCGCGTCGGAATTCATCCAGGCTTTGGCGTCATAGCCGTAAAGCAGATTGGCCAGGTCCTGCTTCAGATTTACCGGCTCCATCAGGAACATCCAGTCTTTGCCATAAGGATCGTGGAGGGTGGAATGCGGATTGGTCCAGTTCGGATTCACCGCAACCACGATGCCGTCCATTGGCGAGCGGATTCTGGCCTTGTGCCCGTTCTGCTTGAGCTCCGATGCCGGGTTGCCCTGGCAGATTTGCTCGCCGATCCGGGGCAGTTCCACGGTCTCAACCTTGCCCACCAGCTTGGCCGCGAAATCGTCAATCCCGACCCGGACAATGCCGTTGCATTCCACCCGCGCCCAGGTATGGCCGCGATGAAAGTAAAGATGCAGAGGCACCAGGTATCCCGCCACCCAGGTCTGATCCTCTTCAATGAGCGGAAAATCCGCGCTGGTGCGATCCAGCAGGCTTTGATGAAACTCGCAGGATGAGCACCGGAAGCTTGAGTCGCACAGCCGGAAAGACACCTCGCCGGTCAGCATATGCCGGCATTTCCGGCTCTCCGGAGGCAGGGACAAGAACCTTTCCCGGTGCGCCTCGGTGAACCACTCCGGCGCCTTGGCCGGCATGCTATACATTGCCCCGGCCCGATCCTCTACCAGGGCCTGCTCCAGCGGGCAGGAGGAGCATTCATAATTCCGCGTGCACAGCTTGTAAGAAACGATCCCGATCTCCATCCACCTGCATTTCCTTTCCCACGCCGGGATGACCTCCATTAACTCCCTTTCTTTTCTTTCGCTTTCCATCTTACCTACCTCCTTTCTTCGTGGCGCAGACACTCCTGTCCGCGCACCTTTTATTCTTGCTTTTGCCTTTTCCTTCCATTTTCCTGTCTCCGACATCATTATAGAGCAACCAGCGTGCCAAATCCCTGATTTATATTATAACACATTGAAATTAAAAGCAAAATTCAATTTCCTCAATTTCCTGGAAATTTAATAATTGTTGAATTCTTCAACACCGCAACATTAAACGAACATTAAAATTTCCCATCCCATCCTTTATTTATGCCCTGAATCACAACTGTTGAATTTTTCAACAGAAGATTAAAGCTTTTTCCACAAAAGCCAGGAGCCAAAGGCCAGTGGTCAGGGGTCGGTGGTCAGTGGTTTGTGGTCAGTGGATAGTGGGCAGGATTCAATAGTCAATAGCGAACCGGCAAGAGCGGCTACGCCCCTTTTCGCTAATCGCTATTGCCTTTTGGCTCTTCGCGATTCGCTGATTGCTATTCTACTGTGGCCATTGTTGAGACTAAAGTCTCAGGCACAGAAAGGAATTGCGGGCAAGCCCGCTCGCATCCTGCTCCGCCAAGGCTACGCAGGACTCGCGGAATACCGCTCGCATTAAAAAGAATCAAACCACCACGGCACCAAGCTATAGAAAATTTTTGGTGTCGTTGTGGTTAAAATTTACTGCGGCTTCAGGCGGTCAAGTTGGTATTTTTTGATTTTGTTGTAGAGGGTTGCGCGGTCAATGTCCAGGTCTAAAGCGGTTTTGGAGATGTTCCAATTGTTCTCTTCCAGGACAAATAAGATATGACTTTTTTCCCAGTCCTTGAGGGCGCGGGAGGATGGTTTTTGGGGCTGTTCCTGGAGCCGATAGGGCAAATCTTCCGGATTGATTTCCTCTTTCTGCGCGAGCACCACTGCCCGCTCAATGGTGTTTTCCAGTTCCCGGATGTTTCCGGGCCAGAGGGAATTGGTCAAAAGCTCCATTGCCTTGGGCTGAATTTTTTTGGGCTTGCGATTGGTCTTGTTGGCGATTTTTTTGAGGAAGTGCTCAACTAAGAGGGGGATGTCTTCTTTGCGGTCGCGGAGCGGGGGCACATAAATGGGAACCACATTGAGGCGGTAATAGAGGTCGTCGCGGAACTGGGCTTTGGACACGGCTTCTTCCAGGTTGCGGTTGGTTGCGGAGATAAAGCGGACATCGGCTTTGATGGGCTTGACTCCGCCCACTCTTCGGAACTCGCTTTCTTCCAGCACTCTGAGCAAATCCACCTGGGTTTTGGGGCTGATCTCGCCGATTTCATCCAGGAACAATGTTCCGCCGTTGGCAAGCTCCAGGCGTCCTTTTTTGGTGTATTCCGCTCCGGTGAACGCTCCTTTTTCATATCCGAACAACTCGCTTTCAATCAGGGTATCCGGGAGCGCTCCCAGGCTGACCGCGATAAAGGGCATATATCTCCGCTTGCTCTGCGCGTGAATGGCTCTTGCGATCAGCTCCTTTCCGGTTCCGCTCTCTCCCCGGATCATCACCACGGAATCGCTTTCCGCCACGCGCTTGATCATCTCAAACACATCCTGCATGGCCTTGCTCTTCCCGATCAAAACCTCAAACGCGTAAACCTCTTCCAGCTTCTGTCGCAAGAGGACATTTTCCCGCTTCAGGCTCTGATGCTCCACCACCTTGTTGAGCAGGGCAATCATCTCCTCGGGATCAAACGGTTTGGTAACATAGTCAAACGCGCCCTCTTTCATCGCCTCCACGGCGCTGTCCACCGAGCCGAACGCCGTCATAATCACCACCTCGGTGTCCGGGTTTTGTTTCTTGACCTTCTTGAGCACATCCATTCCGTCAATCCCGGGCAATTTGAGGTCAATCAGCATCAGGTCAAAACTATTCTGCTCAATCAACTTCAACGCCTCTTCCCCGGTCTCCACCGGCACCGGCGCAAAGTTTCTCCTTGCGAGCAATTGCGCCAGGGACTCGCGCACGATCAGCTCGTCGTCCACCACCAGCACCCGGGGAACTTTGGATTTCACCTGGACTCCTTTTTTTCCGAGGCGGGAAAGCGGATTTGAAAAACGGTTCCCCTGCCCATCTCGCTCTGCACCTCAATTTTGCCCTGATGATTCTGGATGATGCCGTAAGCCACGGAAAGTCCCAGGCCCAGGCCCTTTCCTTTTTCTTTGGTGGTGAAGAAGGGCTCAAAAATATGCTGGAGATTTTCCGGGGAAATGCCGGAGCCGGTATCTGCGATTTCCACCCAGGCGGAAGAATTATTGGCGCCGCTTCGGACCGAAAGGTCTCCGCCGCGGGACATTGCCTCGGAGGCGTTGATCAGGATCGCCATCAGGCTTTGCTGGAGCTGGGGAAAATCGCCGGAGACCGGAGGGAGTTTTTCCGCCAATTCCTTGCGCAGGCTGATCTTCTGGATTTTGAAGTTATATTCCATCAGGCTCAGGCACCTTTCCATTACCTGATTCAGGTCCACCGGCTCTATTTTCATCTTGTCCTGCCTTGCAAAGGCCAGGAGATTTTTGACAATGGTTCCGCAGCGGGTTGATTCGGTCTCAATCAGGAACAGGTATTTTTTGAAATCATCCAGATTAGCCTGCAAAGCATCCTCTTCTTGCAAGTTATCCAGCAGAATTTTCGCCAGGGTGCGGATCCCGGTGAGCGGGTTATTGATCTCGTGAGCGACGGAGGCGGCGAGCTTGCCCATTGACGCCAGCTTGGCGCTTCTGACCAGCTCCTGCTCCTGCCGGCTGAGCTCGTTCAGGGTTCGTTGCAGGTCTTCGTGCATAGTCAGGAATTTGCTGGAGAATTGCGCCTGAAGATTCTGGAGATAGCCGGCAACCTGATTAAATCCCCGGGCCAGCTCCTTAAATTCCTCCGGGATTTCCAGATCAATTTTCCCCCGCGCATCCCCCCGGGAGATTTTTTCCGCCTCTTGCGTCAAGAGCCGGAGTGGGGAGAGGATTTCGCCGGTCATCCATCTTGCCAGGGCATAAGCCAGGACCATCCCGGAAATAGATGCCAGGAAATAGATACCGAGGATTTTTTGATTGAGCGCCGGTTCGGGCAGATTTTGCGCCTGGGTCAAAACATAAATCCCGAAGCCGAGATTGAGCAGGAGATAAAAAACCGCCACTGCCAAAAAAAGCCCGACTAATTTTCGTCCTATGGTCATACTGCTCTTGTTTCACTCCGAAAAATCCGGCACGCCCTTTAAAATTCTATAGATTTTTTCCGAGGCTTGCAAGACCGCGAGGGAGACCGGCCGGGAAAGCCCCTGCTGAAGGGTCTCGGAGATTTCCCCGGGCTGACAGCAGAGGAGCCAGACCTCCACGCCTTTTTTCTCCAGCTCGGTCAGCATCTCCGCGGCCGGCGGAAGATGCAGGGAGAAAATCCCGGAGGCTCGCTGGGGCAGGGAATCGGGTTTGCGCCAGGATAGCCTTCCCGGAGGACTTTTTTGATCCATCACATCCACGACCAGGATTTTTTCCGGCGGATGATCGGATAAAACCAGGTCAAAAAGGATTTCCTGAATGCCGGTTCCCACATCCAGGGCAAGCGCCTTTTTTGGCAGCTCAAAATTTTGGATCAGATGGTCCACCACCGCGGGACCAAAGCCGTCATCTCCGAGCAGGATATTGCCACTGCCCAGGATCAGGGTATCGTATCTTTTTTCTTCGGAACTGTTTTCAGTCATTTCAATCATCTGACCGGGACGACCTTCCGGTCGCCCCGCCCTTAGTTGTAGGGGCGGGTTTCAAACCCGCCCCTACATTATTGGGTCGGGCCTTAAAGGCTCAGCCTTCAATTTTTTTAATTAACTCGTCTTTAGGTCCCCGAATTTCAATCCGGAGCGCGATTCTTCCGAGCTGATGAGTGGCGCAGGAGAAGCAGGGGTCATAAGCGCGGATCGCCATTTCTACCATATTCATCAGGGTCTCATCATATTTCCCGTTCTTGATCAGGCTTTGCGCGGCCTGCTTGACCGACATATTGATCGCGGCGTTGTTATGCGTGGTTCCCACGATGATGTTGACATCGGTGGTGATGCCCTTGTCATCGGTCTCATAATCGTGGATCAGAGTCCCTCTCGGCGCCTCCACACTGCCGATGCCCCGGCCGGCTCGCGGCGTCACTTTTTTCCAGATCTCCGGGCTGGTCAGCTCCGGATCATTGAGCAGTTCCATCGCCCGCTCTCCGCAATAAACGGTCTCAATTAGTCTGGCCCAGTGATAAAGGAGAGTGAGCTGGGTCGGCCTTCCAAACGAGGACCGGAATTCTTCCAGCTCTGCCTGCGCCTTGGCCGTTGCCATTTTGTCGCAGACATTGATCCGGGCTAAGGCATTGGTGCGATAGATTCCCACGGGCTGGTTCAAGTCCATTGAGAACTTGCCGGCTTTTTTGGCATAGGGGAATTTCAGATAGCTCCAGGGCTCAATATGCTCGGAGATGAAATCCAGATAGTTGGCGACCGCGAAATCCTCGTATTTGCCGTCCTGGCTCATCAGCCGGAACTTGCCGTCATAAAGATTGAGCGCGCCGTTGTTGTCAACAGTGCCCAGAAATCCGGTATTGATCACCGCGAGGGTTTTCACCGCGTCCAGGTATTTGGGGAAGATGTTCTTCTTGGCAAAATCCGCGGCAAAGAGCGCAAAATCCAAACACTCCTGCGCGTCCTTTTTCAGGCCCGCCACATCATCTTTCAGAACCGGCTTGCTCCATCCGCCCGGAACCGCGGCATCCGGATGAATCGCCTTTCCGCCCAGCTTCTGCGTCATCATCTGCGCCAGCCATCTCACCCGCACCACTTTCTTGGCAATGTCCGGCGCCGCGCCAATGATCCCGAACACATTGCGCTTGGTATAATCCGCATCCGGTCCCATCACGAAGTCGGGTCCGGAGAGCACAAAGAAATGAAGCACATGGCTGTGGATGGTATGCGCCATATACGCGAGCTCGCGGATTTTTTTCGCCGCGGGCGGGATGTCCACGCCGAACACGGCGTCACAGGCTTTTGCCGAGGCGAGATGATGCGCCCAGGGGCAGACCCCGCAAATCCGGGGCACGATCCGGGGAAGCTCTTCTATGGGTCTTCCGATCCCGAAGCGCTCAAATCCTCTGGTCTCCACCACATTGACATGGGTATCCGCCACATTGCCGGCGTCATCCAGCTTGATGGTCACTTTGGCGTGTCCCTCAATTCTGGAAACCGGTTGAATTACTATTGTCTGCATTTTCACACCTCCTTTTACTTCTTGGCCGCGGGCATCGGCCGAAGTCTTCCAACCACGCCGATGAACCGGTTAAAGGTTGCCATCCGATCCTCAATCTGCTTGGCGTCCAGACCGATGGTGCTCAGCGCGCCCATCATATCCACCATCGGGTTGGCGCCGGCTCGGATCGGACCAAAGCATCCCCGGCAGGTCATAAAGGCGTTGACACAGCGGGGGGTTTTTTCCGCGCCGCCGCAACCCGACCTGGTCGCGGGACCGAGGCAGAGGAATCCCTGCTCCATAAAACAGCGAACTTCGCCCATTGGCTGACCGGGCTTGAAATCCACCGGCTCAAGCGGCCGCTTGAGCGTAGCCACTGCCTTTTTCTCGCGTTTGGTCGGGCAATCATCGCACACCGAGCGCTCCGCCAGACTGAACGGTTTGCCGGAAAGCAAAGCCGTAAGCGCCTCCGCGACCATTTCCGGGGTAGTGGGACAACCGGGAAGTCCGACATCCACTTTGACCACCTCATTGAGCGCGTAAACCCGGTCTTCAAACGCCGGGAGCTCCTCCGAGGGCGTTTTTCCCGGTTCCACCGAGCGGGTTTTGCGATAGACCTTGTCAAAAATTTCGTCCAGGGTGTAGAGATTTCCGAGCGCGGGAATGCCTCCGAAATTGGCGCAGGACCCGATTGCGATCAGGGTCTTGCATTTTTTCCGCATCTCCTCAGCCACCTCGCGATTTTCCTTGGTCCGAATCCCGCCGGAAATAATGCCCACATCTGCTTCAGGAATCTCCAGCTTTCCCGGCTTCTCGCCTTTTTGCCCGAAATACTTGTGATCCATCAGCACCGGCATATGCACGAATTGAAGATTGGGCAAAATATCCAGGAGCGCCTCTCCCAGATCCAGCACCGTCACTTCGCATCCGCCGCAAGTTGCCAGCCATTCTTCTGCCACTCTTACCGCCATTATTTACCTCCTTTTATTGCAGTTGACAGTTATTAAGAACCCCTTATTCTTAAAATCAGGGGAATTGAAAGGAACGGTTTAAAAAAGACCTTTTCGCCAAGGGTCTAATCATCTTTCCTTTCATTCCCCTTTCTGGCTCCGGAGGGGACCTTAAAAGAATCCATAAGCCCAATAAATTCACCATTTTCTTTTCCTCCCATCTCTATTTGATTTTTATTCGCTCGGGCGGATAGCCATACGCCCCACATTAAGCTTGCCCCTGCACAATCACCTCTTTAATCACTTTTCTCGTGTAAATATGAAACTTTCCCTGGTCCTCCACCACCATAATTTCAAAGCCTTCCTGCTGATAAACAATCTCGGCCTTTTGCGCCTCCTGCATCGTGGCATACTCCTTGCCGTCCCACATAAATTTTTCCCCTTCAAAAACCCTTGCCCGAATCTCCGGCATCTTCTCTCTCCTCTGGGCGCACACGCGGGTGCGCCCAGTACGGGCAGAGCCAAGTCTCTGCCCGCTCATTCCTCTTTTCTCTTTTTCTCTTTCCTCATTTATTTATACATACTCGGTCCCAGCGCCCTGACTCTCCTCTGGGCGCACACGCGGGTGCGCCCAGTACGGGCAGAGCCAAGTCTCTGCCCGCTCATTCCTCTTTTCTCTTTTCCTCTTTCCTCATTTATTTATACATACTCGGTCCCAGCGCCCTGACCTGATCCACCATTCCCCGGATCACCTCCGCGAATCTGGGTCCTTCCGAGGCCGAGACCCATTCCAGCCGGAACCGCTCCGGCTCTATGCCGAAATCCTGGAGCATCAGGTTGATGGCATCCGCTCTTGACTGCGCTTTTAAATTTCCTTCCAGGTAATGGCAGTCTCCGGGATGACAGCCGCAGATCAAAATCCCGTCCGCGCCTTTGGTGAGCGCCTCAATCACCAGGTTGGGATGCACCATTCCCGAACACATCACCCGGATGATTCGGATATTGGGCGGATATTGAATCCGGGCTCCGCCGGCCAGGTCGGCTCCGGCATAGGAGCACCAGTTGCAACAAAAAGTCAGAATCAACGGCTCAAAACTTTGTTCACTCATCTTACACCTCCAGAGCGGCATAAATTTGCGCCAGAATTTGTTCCAGCTTGAAGTGGTTGACAAAGATGCCTTTTTTGGGACAGGTTGCCTGGCACACGCCACACCCTTTACAGAGAGAAGCATTTACCTCCACGGTCTTTTTCACCGCGTCCTGATAAGCATATTCAATCAAAGTGATCGCCTTATAAGGGCAGGGATCAACGCAATACGCGCAACCATCACAGTTGGCGTCCAATACTTGAGAGATGGTTGCTTCCAGCTCAATCACCGGCTTGGAGAGAATGGTGGATGCGCGGGCAGAAGCGGCGCATCCCTGGGAGATGCTTTCATCCACATCTTTAGAAGCGTGTGCGAGTCCGGCAAGGAACACGCCCTCGGTGGAGAAGTCAACCGGCCGGAGTTTCATATGTGCTTCCAGGAAAAAGCCGTCCTGGGTCTGCGGAACCTTGAGCATCTGCGCCACTACCTTGTCCTCTTTGCGCGAGACCACTCCTGCGGAGAGAACCAGTAAATCCGGCTGGAGCAAAATTTCTTTTCCGAGCAGGAGGTCAAAAACCTTGAGCTGAAGCTGGCCGCCATTCTTTTCCACCTGCGGTTTTTTCTCCGGCTCAAACCGGATAAAGACCACGCCCTGCTCGCGCGCCTTGCGGTAGTATTTTTCGCGGAAGCCATAGGTGCGCACATCGCGGTATAAGATATAAACATTGGTTTGAGGGGAAAGCTCTTTGATCTTGAGGGCGTTTTTGACCGCCTCACTGCAACAGATGCGAGAGCAATAGGTCCGCTCCTCATCGCGCGAACCCACACATTGGATCATCACGATGGTTTTGGCGGAAACCGCTCCCTGGGCGAGCCGGCTCTCCAGCTCCAGTTGCGTCATCACCCGCGGATCCTGTCCATAAAGATATTCTTTGGGCTTAAATTCCTCGGCGCCGACCGCGACAATCACGACGCCGTGCTCCAGCGCGTGCTCCTGGTTATGCTGATGAATGATGGTCCGGAAATTGCCGAGCGAGCCGTGGATCGCCTGGATCCGGGTGTCCAGGAAAAGTTGAATTTTCGGATGATTGGTCACCATCATAATCAGCCGTTGCAGTTTGGGCTCCACCTGCTCGCCTTCCAGCAGGTATCTGACCTTGCGCAGATTTCCTCCCAGTTGTTTTTCCTTTTCAATCAAATAGGTCTCAAAGCCCTGGCTCGCCAGCTCCAGCGCCGCGGTCATTCCCGCGAGCCCGCCTCCGATCACCAGGGCTTTGTGAATGATCTCCAGGTCGCGCTTGTAAAGCGGCTCCAAAAGACGGGCGCGCGCGATTGCCATCCGGACCAGGTCTTTGGCTTTTTTGAACGCGGCTTCGGGCTCGCGCATATGCACCCAGGTGCATTGGTCCCGGATATTGGTCATTTCAAAGAGATAGGGATTCAGACCGGCTTCCCGGAGCACATCGCGGAAAAGCGGCTCGTGGGTTCGCGGGGAACAGGCCGCGACCACGACCCGGTTGAGATTATGCTCGTTGATCGTCTGCTTGATGGACTGGATGGAGTCCTGCGAGCAGGTGTAAAGTTTGTCCGTGGCAAAGACCACATCGGCAAGAGTGGAGGCATATTCAGCGACTTCTTTGGAAGGAATCACTCCGCCGATGTTTTTCCCGCAATGACAGATAAACACCCCGATCCGGGGCGGCTGACCCTTGACATCTCTTTCCGAAGGATATTCTTTCTTCCGGACCAGGGTGCCTTTTTCCTCGGCCAGAAAAGTCATCACCTTGCCCGCGGCGCCGCTCGCCTGCATCACGGTCTCCGGAATATCCTTTGGCTCCACAAACGGACCGCAGACAAAAATCCCGGGCCGGTTGGTATCCATCGGCTCAAACCGGCTGGTCTGGCAAAAGCCATACTGGTCCAGGCTGATTCCGAGCCGTTTGCCCAATTCCTGGAAGTCAGCGGGCGGACAGAGACCTGTGGCTAAAACTACCAGGTCAAATTCCTCGGCTAAGACCTTGCCGGGATTGGGCGAGATATACTGAAGCAGAAGATTCCCTGTTCCCGGGACTTCCTTGACCGTTGACGGAAGACAACGGGTGTATTTGACGCCGTGACTCTGAGCGCGGAGGTAATAGTCGTCAAAGCCTTTGCCGAAGGCGCGGAGGTCTATGAAAAAGATGGTGCATTCCAGACCGTGCTCGTGCTCCATTGCGATCACGGCTTCCTTGGTCGCATACATACAGCAGATTGATGAGCAATAATTTCGCTCGGCACTTCTGGAGCCCACGCACTGGATGAAGGCGACTTTGCGGGGAATTTTGCCGTCGCTGGGCCGGGTGAGCTTGCCCATGGTGGGACCGGAGGCGCTCAGGAGTCTTTCAAACTGGAGGCTGGTCATCACATTGGGGTATCTGCCAAAGCCGTATTCGCCGGCTTGCTCGGCCTGGAATAATTCAAATCCGGGCGCAACCACCACGGCGCCGATGTTGAGCTTGATTTCCTTTTCCGATACCATCTCGTGGTTGATGGCTTTAGCCTCGCACGCAAGCAGGCATTGCAGGCACTCGCAACAGCCGGCGCAATTGAGACAGCGCTGAGCCTCTGCCACTGCCATCTCCTCAGTGTATCCGAGCTCAACCTCTTTATTGTTTTCTTTTCTTGCCGGAAGCGAGAGCTTGGGCATCTTGCGCCGGGGGCTTTGAGCCAGCCCGGTCAAATCTTTGACTGCCTTGAGCTTGGTATGCTCTTCGTATCCTTTGTAGAGCCGCTCGGCCTGGAGGAAAAGATGAATGGACTCAGATGCTCGTTGACCCATGGCAATGGCTTCCACTACGGTGGACGGACCGGAAACCGCGTCTCCGCCGGCGAAAACCCCTTCAATATTGGTCTGAAGAGTTGTTGGATCAACCTCCAGCAAATTCCAGTGAGTGTGATTTATCCCCTGCTTCTTGATCAGCTCTATCTCCGGCTCCTGACCAATGGCAGAGATAATCATATCCGTCTCCAGAGTAAAATTGCTTCCTTCAATCGGAACCGGCCGGGACCGGCCCGAGGCGTCCGGCTCTCCCAGCTTCATTTTCAGGCATTCAATTCCTGCGACTTTTCCGTCTTTTCCCAGGACCCGGACCGGCGCGGACAAAAACAGGATTTTCACTCCTTCCAGTTCCGCTTCTTCAACCTCCCAGGAATTAGCCGGCATCTCATTGCGTGACCGCCGATAAACAATGGTCACTTCCAGGGCGCCCATTCTGAGCGCAGACCGGGCTGAATCCACCGCGGCGTTTCCTCCCCCGATCACCACCACCTTTTTTCCGATGGTTATCTTCTCCGCCAGATTCGCCTTGCGCAAAAACTCTATGCAGTCCCAGCCCCCTTCAAATTCATCCTCTCCCGGAACCCGGAGCTTAAGCCCTTTGTGTGTGCCGATGGCGAGGAAGATCGCTTGATAGCCCTGGGCTTTAAGTTGATCAATGGTAAAGTCCTTGCCGAATTCTTTTCCGAACTGGATTTCAATGCCGTAAGCCAGGATGGTTTCAATTTCTTTTTTCAGGATGTCCTTGGGGAGCCGGTATTCCGGGATGCCCACGGCGAGCATTCCGCCGGCAACCGGGAGTTTTTCAAACACGGTCACTTGATAGCCCTTTAAAGCCAGGTCCCGCGCCGCGGTCAAGCCCGCGGGCCCGGACCCGATGATGGCGATTTTTTCCGGCCGTTTTTCCGGGAGCTTGGGTTTGGGAATTTCGGTCAGCTTGCTCTCCCAGTCGGCGAGGAAGCGCTTGAGCGAGCAGATGGAAATCGGCTCATCCAGGTCTCCTCTCCGGCACTCGGTCTCACAGGGATGCGTGCACACCCTTCCGCAAGCCGCGGGGAACGGATTTTTCTCGCGCACCACTTCCAGGGCCTCGGCGAACCTTTTCTTGGCAATGAGCGTGACATAGGCGTGGGCATTGACTCCCGCGGGGCATCCGAGCCGGCAGGGAGACACTCCGGTTTTGTCAATGGCGAAAGCGCTGGGCACGGCCTGCGGGTATCTGCGGTAGATGGCGGTCCGCTTGGCCAGTCCGAGATTGAATTCATCTTCGGACTGGACCGGGCATTTTTCAATGCAGGCTGAGCAACCGGTGCATTTGTCCAGGTCTATGTAGCGCGCCTTCTTTTTGATCCGGGCAATGAAATCTCCGGCTTTGCCGGCCAGGCTTTCCAGCTCGGCGTTGGTGATGACCTCAATGTTCAGATGCCGTCCCACCTCCACCAGTCTCGGCGCCACAATGCACATTGAGCAGTCATTGGTCGGAAAGGTTTTGTCCAGGCGTGCCATAGTTCCGCCGATGCTGGACTCTTTTTCCAGGAGATAGACCTTAAGCCCGGCTTCGGCTAAGTCAAGGGACGCTTGCATGCCTCCCACTCCGCCGCCGATCACCAGAACCGCGCCGATTTTCTTTCCGTTAACTCCTGCCATTGCTAAACCCCCGTTTTTATCAACTGAATTGTTTAATTACCTGCTCAGCGCTAGTCAGATGCTTGTTCAGTCCCAATTTTTTAGGCGGAATGCCAAACGCCAGCCCGAGCAATTGCGTGAAAAAAAGCACCGGCATCCGGTAAGAGTTGCCCGAGGCTTTTTCCAGGTCCTTTTGCCGGGTGTCCAGGTTGGTGTGGCAGAGCGTGCAGGCAAGGGCGATTGCCTGGGCGCCGGCCAGCTTTGCCTGGTCAATCAGTTTCTGAATCAGTTGAAGCGAGACCTCGGTTTCGGTGAGCACCAAAGACGCGCCGCAGCAATCGGTTTTATATGACCAGGGCTGGGGAGCCATTCCGATGGCGGAAAGAATTTTGTCCATCGTGATCGGATTCTCGCAATGGTCAAACTGGGTGACCTTGGGCGGCCGGGTTAAAAGACAGCCGTAATAACAAACCAGTTTCAGCTCCGGGGTATGATTTTTCACCGCGCTTTTGATCTTCTTGAGCAAATCGTCCTGGCTGAAAAGCTCCAGCGGATGAACCACCCGGATCCCCTCGGGGAACGGACCCTCCAGGATTTCCATCATTTGTTTTTTCAATCTGGGGTCTTTCTCGCATTCGCTCAGGGCGAATTTAAATCGGGAAAAACAGGCGGCGCAGGGCACCACCATTTTGTCCGAGCCGGTTTTTTGCGCGAGCTGGAGGTTTTTGAGCGGAAGCGCGAGCGCGAGGAGATGGGAGGTTGAATGAGCCGGGGTTGAGCCGCAACAGATCCAGCCCGGGACCTCGGCAAGCTCAATTCCGAGGGTGTTGCAGACCTCTCGGAAGGAAAAGTCATATCCCGCGGCGGTAGAGAGCAGGGAACAGCCGGGATAGTAAGCATATTTCATCTGGCGCTCCTTTCCAGTTCCTGCACTTTATTGAAAATCTTCTGGACCTCGCGGTGCCGGACAAAATGCGGGATGATCTTCAGGTTCCGGCGCCTCATCATCTCCATTCCCAGCTCCAGATCCTTGGTGAACTCCCGGGTTTGGAGCTTGAGCCACATCATCAAGCCCAGCTCGTAAATCCTGCCGAAGAATTTGAGGTCCAGGAGGAAGCTGTGGTAAAAGGACGAAACTTTGGGCAAGGCCGAGGTTCCTTTTTCCAGCGAGATCATCTTGATCGTGTCCATTATTTTGGCGAGGTCCACTTCCTGGGGACAGCGGGTGGTGCAGGTTTCGCAGGATGCGCAGAGCCAGGCGGTTTTGCTCGCGAGCACCAGGCTTTCCTGATCCAGCCGGACCGCCTCCAGAAGCTGAGCCGGGGTATAATCCATGGCAAAATTTACCGGACAGCCGGCTGAGCATTTCTGGCACTGAAAGCACAGATAAACATTTTCGCCCGAGCGCTGATAAACCTCCCGGGCAAGGTTTGAAACCCATCCGTGATCTGCCAATTCCATATTCGCTTCCTCCTTGATCTGATTGTTCCTGAGTTGCGGTTGATCGCTAAATTCTTAACCGCGATTTTTTATGTCTCTTCCAAGCCGATTTCCTCCAGTAATTTCACCAGGGAAAACTCCGCCTGCTTGCCGCTTTTCAAGACCAGTTCCGGGGGCAAGCCGAGCAGACTGGACCAATGAAGCACATCCGGGAAGGACATTTTTTCCGAGGCGGACGCGGCCGGGGCATTGCCGGAGCCATTGGGTAATTCCACGGCAATCACCTTGGAGCTTTCGCGCAGGAATTTGGTAATTTCCTGGCGGGAATAAATCCCCTTGCCCTGGATCAGCCATAAAGGGTGATTGCGGTTTTTAATCTCCCGGGTCAACTGCTCAAAAAACGGACCGTATCTGCCTGGAGAATTTCCCACCACCAGGATGGTGACACGCTCGCCCGTGGAGAGCACGGTCTGGAGCGCGCGGATTCCCTCCGGCTTCTGGCTGGAACCCGATTCCGCCGGGTCGCTCTGGGCTTTTTTCTGCGTCTCTTTCCCGGTTGCCTCGCCTGGTTTGAGTTGTTTGGTCATTTTGTATCCTCCTCTTGGTTTTCCGCCTTCGCTTCTTGCGGAGCTACGGCGGACAAGCTGGTTTATTCCACGATTTCCCGAAGAATCGCATAAGCGATGTCCTCTATTTCATTTTCCTTCCAGGGCGGGGAATGGAGGTCAAAGACAATGGTCTCCGGGCAGATCGCCTTGGTCTCCAGCCAGCGGACCAGCTCTGGAATCTGCCCCGGGCCTCTCTGGCTCATCTGTTTCTTGAATTCCCGGCCCCCGTATTTCATAATCGGCGGGTCCCCGTCGGTTTTGCGGGTTTCAATGATGATGACCTTGTCGTTCAGATCCAGGTACCGGTCAAAATCCTCGCTCTCCACCTCGCGGTTGCCGCTTTCAATCTTGACCGGCATATTCATCTTGATCAGCGCGTCCAGGATCAGGCGCACCACCTTGGAATCCTTGCGGAAATATCTGCCCAGCTTGATCAGCCCGATCTTTCTGCCCGAGCGGGTCACGGTCTGAATCGCCCGCACCACCGGCTCGGCCGGCTCCCCGTCCGCGCTCTCCTTGTACAGCGAGTTCAGATATTCCATCATTGCCTGATCCTCGCGCCGAAAAACCAGCATGGCTCCGCTTTTATCCATTTTGTTCCTCCTCCAGGTTCCCCGGAATTTTGCCGAGCGGAAAGGCAAACCAGAAGCTCGTGCCTCTGCCTTCCTCGCTCTTGACCTTGATCTCGCCCTGATGCGCCTGAATCACCCATTGCACGATATTCAAGCCCAGACCCGAGCCTTCAATGCCTCGCTTCTTGACATTGGGCGCCCGGTAGAACTCATCAAAGATATAGGGCAGACACTCCGCGGGAATGCCCATTCCCGTGTCGGAAATTTCTCCCTGAACCGACCGCTCTTCAGGGTCCGCGCCCAGTTTCAAACTGATTTCCCCGCCCTCCGGAGTATATTGAAAGGCATTGTCCAGGAGATTGTATAAGAGATGTCTCAAGCCGTCCGCATGCCCGAAAACCGAAGGCAAAGGCTTTATCAGCTCAACCTGGAACTGGATCCGTTTCTGCTCCGCCCTCTGCTCAAACTCCTCCAGGATCGGCGCCAGCAATTTCTCCAGCTCCACCACCTCTTTTTCCTTTTCTATGTCTATGCTCTTGAGCCGCCCGAAATTGAGCAGGTCGTTCACGAAGTTCAACAACTGCTCGGACTTGCGCTCCAGGCCCGCGATCATTTCCACTGCCTTGCCGCTCACGCCCGGAACATACCCGAGCCGCATCGCGTTCAGCGCGGTTTGAATGCTGGCAAGCGGCGACCGGATCTGGTGGGCGCACATCAGGATCATTGAGAGCTTGGGGTCCTTGGGCTCAAAATTCGGCGGGTGGTCCTGCGCTTTGATTCCGACCGGATCAGGCTCCGCGCCCTCCCGGGCTTTCCAGATCCGCTTCAGCCACTCCGGTCTGGGAGTTCCCGACTTCTTTTTCACGCTCTCATCCAAGCCAATTGCCCCTTTTTCTCGCCGGTTGGAATCCATTGGTTGTCCCTATTCAAAAAATTTCGCCACTTCGCTCAGCAATTTATCCGGGCTGACCGGTTTATCCAGTAATTTATTCACTGGGAATTGTTCATTATCTGTTTCCGGATTATAATTAAAATAGGGTCCCTCCTGATTGATGGCTGTAATCATCAAAATCGGAATGTCTTTAAGTTCTGGATCGCGACGCAAAGCGTAGGCAACCTGAAACCCCTCAGTGTCCGTGCCCATCATCACATCCAGGAGAATCAAATCCGGCTTATGCTCCCGCGCCAGCTGCAAGCCTTCTTTGCCATCGTATGCGGCAAAGGTCTGGTAATAGTTGGACTCCAGGATCATCTGCATCGTCTCCACCAGCATCTTGTCATCCTCTATGATCAAAATCTTCTTCTTGACCTTGCCCTTTTTCTTGTTGCTCTTGTCCTCGCTGATAAATTTCTCCTGACGGTTTACCAGTTCCTTCAAGGTTTTGCTCCCCAGATAGTCATCTACCTTGCGCTGAAACTCACTCCAGAACTCCGCCATCACGCATTCCCCCCGACGGTTGCAAACCTCGGACCCGCTGTAGCAGTGAACCTCAACCAGAGGTCCCTCCAGAGCCATAATAATCTCCCGGAGCGAAATCATTTCCGGCCGGCGCGTCAGGCTGTACCCTTTGCCCGTGCCCCGCGTGTTCCGGACCAGATTCGCGATCTTCAACGGAATAATCAACTGCTCCAGATATTTGATCGGAATTTCCTGGCGCTCCGCGATCTCCCGCAAAATCAACGGCTCCTTCTCATAACTGCTCCCCAACTCCAGCATCGCCTGCAACCCGTATCTTGATCTGGTTGACAGCTTCATTTTGACCTCCTTTTAGCCTTTTTGACTTCCACCTTCTTAGCCATTCCATCAATTTAATATATTTGATATAATCAATATATCACAACCGTGAAACCTTGTCAAGAAAAAAATGATTAAAAAGACAACTTTTTTTGAAATTATATATAATTCAATGAGTTATAAGAATAAAATTGTTCCTGGATGATTGATAATTCCATTGTGCCAGACGAAATTCCGATATAAAAATGAGAAAACAAAAGGGGCAGAACCTTGGATGTTGACTTTGGAATTGAAGGCAAGAAGCGCTTTTTGAGGTTCAGGAGGAAAGACTTGGAAACATTCAAATATTCCCGCTTTTCGTCAAAATGACCCAAAGTCGCGTTGACCTGCCCCCATTTTCAGTGCCAGTCATAAGTTGACCACCGACGCTGTTTTTGGGCTCTGGAAGCTGCGCGAAGGGCCAATACAGCCCGGAGCGCAGCTTCCAGAGATTCGCGCAAATTCCCGCGGCGTCTTATACCCCAAACTGCTATGAGGACGAAATTCATTATATTCCCTTAACCAACCCTCCGCCAGCTTTTGTGCCTCCTTAACGCTTCCAAATATATTCATGTTCAAAAACTCATCTCGAACCTTGCCATTGAAACTCTCAATATACGGATTCTCCCACGGACTCCCAGGCTCAATGTATAAAGTCTTGCAGCCGCGCGCCGACAACCATTCCTTAATCGCCTTCGCGATGAACTCCGGACCATTGTCGCTCCGCAAATACTCCGGAATCCCTCTTACTAAAAACAAAATTCCCAAGGTCTTGATAACCTTCGCCGAATCTATTCGCCGCTCGATCCGGATCCGCAAACCTTCCCGGGTATATTCATCTACGATGTTCAGGATCTTCAATACCCCGCCCCCCTCCGTCCGGTCCTCCATAAAATCGTAACTCCAAACCTGGTTCGCTCGCTCCGCCTTCTGAGTTATTGCTTGCTTCTCCCCATACCGACGCTTCCGAGCCTTACGGTGCCGAAGGCTCAGACCCTCCGCCTTCCAGAGCCGATGCACTCGCTTCTTATTAATCACAACCCCGGATCTTTGCAACAGCTCCGTGATCCGACGGTATCCATATCGCTTATATTCATGCGCCAGCCCCCAGATCCGATTCCGGATGAAACCCTCGTCTCCCTTTACCCGCGGAATATACCGAGCGCAACTCCGGGAAACGCTCAGCAACCGGCAGCCCTGACGCTCGCTCAGCCCAACCGCCGATTGCAATTCCTTTACGCCAACCTTCCGCATCTGGGGGCTTACCATTTTTTTCCGATCAATATCCTTAACCCGTCGATCTCCAAAGCCTGTTGGGCTACGATCCGGTGCAACCGCCCATTCTCCAACTCCAACTGCTTCAGATGCCTCAACTCCGAAACCTCCAGACCCCCGTAGCGCCGCCGCCAGTTGTAAAAACATTGCTCGCTGATCCCCAACTCCCGGCATAACTCGGAGATCGGCCGGCCGGCCTCAGCCTCCTGGATAGCCTTGATGATCTTCTCCTCGCTAAACCTGCTCTTCTTCATCTCCTTACCCCCTTGATCCTATTCTACCAGACTAAACTTATCCCTGGTATCTTTTTCGGGGGGCAGGTCACTCAAACCCTGGCCCGGCATTCAACCCCAAACCTAACCTTAAACACCTATGCCCGGACTAGGCCCAAAAGGCTTTCCGAACTGGTGGAATCGGTCTGGAATTCCAAAATTTCCGCTCCCGGATACATAACCGAACCACAACGGGAAATTATGGCTTTTGGGGGAAAGCGGGAATCTCTTGAAAAATCAAACCGTTCCCCGGAAAAGCAAATGGTCGGGGCAGCGGGACTTGAACCCGCGACCACTGACACCCCATGCCAGTGCGCTACCAATCTGCGCTATGCCCCGATTTAAAATTTATCTTAGGCGGGAAGGCCGGTTTGTCAAATCTTTCTGATCCCCGGGTTTTGAGATGCGGAAGATAGCTAATTAGCTGTGCGAGCGACTTTAGTCGCGATTTCTATCAAATCAGAAATAAACATCTTCGTGCGAGCGACTTCAGTCGCGATTCATATCAACCTATCAACTTATCAACCTATCAACCTTCCATTATTTCACCGCCCTAATTTCTTCCACCAATGGTTTCAGCTCCGGGTCGGCCAGGTATTTATCATACATCGGCTTCAAGGCGTCCTTGAACGCGGCGATATTTTCCACCTCATTGAAAATCACCCCGGCCTGCTTCAATTCATTTTCGGTTTTGGCTTCAAACTCCCGCCATTGTCCGAGTTGGAAGGGGATGGAAAGTTGAACCGCTTCCAGAATCAACCGGCGATCCGGCTCGGAAAGTTTCTCCCAGGTTTTCTTGCTGAACACAATCAGATCCGGCGGCATGGAATGCTGATCCCGGCTATAGTATTTTGCCAGCTCATAGTGCCGGGCGGAATAATAGCTGGGCAGATCGTTTTCCGCGCCGTCAATGCTTCCGGCCTGGAGCGCGTCATAAACATCGTCAAAGGACATCTGCGCCGGCTCTGCTCCCAGGGTTTTAATCATCTCGGCCATTACTTCTGATTTTTGCACCCGGATGTTAAGTCCTTTTAAATCCGCCGGGGTTTTGATCGGCCTGACCCGGTTATATAAATTCCTGACCCCGGCTTCATAAAATCCCAGGCCGATCAATTCCTGTTTTTCCAGGTCTTTGAGCAATTGCGTCCCGATTTCACCGTCAATCACCCGATGAAGATGCTCGCGATCCTGGAAAAGATAAGGCAGGGACAGGACTCCCAGGGTTTTGGAAAATTCCGAGGCCGGAGCCACATTGACCCGGGCAAGGTCTAAAGCCCCGGCTTGAACCTGCTCAATGCTTTCCGTTTCGCCCCCGAATTTGGAAGCCGGATAAATTTCCAACTTGATCCTTCCACTGGTCCTTCCCTCCAGATATTTCCCGATAAAGGACAGGCCCTGGGTGGTGGGAAAATCCGGCGCGTTGGTTTCCGCGGCTTTCAAGACCATCAGATCAAGCTTTTCCTCCTCTTCCGGTTTTTTACAGGTGGAGAAGAAAATCAACGGAATCAGAACTAAAAATTTAAGCAGTTTCATCGGCTCCTCCTCTTGGAAATGGTTAGTTCATCATAACTTTAAATTACTCAATCGGCCGTTAAAGCTTTACCTCTATTTTTCTCAGCCGGAAATGTCGGAATTCCTGCTGAACAATTTTCCGGATATGATTAAGGTTCAGAGAATCCCCCGGCCGCAGGGAAAGGAACAGGCTTCGGATTTGGTCGCGATCCAGAGCCGGTTGCTTCAGTTCATATTTTAGCGCGCGCAAGACCCGGAGCGACCGGATCACAAAATGGTTGACCAGGGCCCGCTCTTTGCCTTCCATACTTTCAAATTCCACGGCAAACCCGGGGGGATAGATCCAGCGATCGCTGTTTTTTCTCTTCCGGTCGGAATTCCAGACCACCCGGCTGATGGCCGAGATGGAATGGCTTTCCATCTCAAATTCCAGATAGATCACTTGGTTCTTTTGGACCCGATGCTTACAGCCCAGAAAAGCCCCGCCGCCGCTCAAAGTAATAATCCTGGCTTTCCGCCATTTATCCTGGTGAAGAAACCGGGCGCTCAAATCGCATCCGGCCCGCTGATACCGGCGCTCTTTGGACCAGCCGGCTTCCGCGCTCTCCTCATAAACCGCACCGGTTTTTTTCATTTGAGTCAATTATAGCAACCGCCTATATTGAAAGCAATTGTAATGATACCGCCGATGATTATTTGACAGAAGCTCAAGCCGGCGGTATTTAAAGAGCATCTCAAATTTCATTTGGAGCTGGAGGCAAAGATGTCAGAGCGAGTTTCCGTCGCGATTGTCGGGGGCGGGCTGGCCGGGCTTGCCTGCGCCATCTATCTGGGCCGGGCCGGGATTGAGAGCAGGGTTTTTGAGCCGGCGGTTCCGGGCGGAATGGTCTTTATGGTTCACCAGATTGAAAATTATCCCGGTTTTCCCGA
>Ga0315277_10000210_pt1 | contig 99462 bp, 74 predicted proteins | sample YL17G05_15_MG_FD_203695 | JGI IMG/M metagenome (GOLD analysis project Ga0315277, IMG submission 203695) | Sediment microbial communities from Yellowstone Lake, YNP, Wyoming, USA - YL17G05_15 | ecosystem: Environmental > Aquatic > Freshwater > Lake > Sediment | place: USA: Wyoming | collected...
ATTGCGATTAGACCTTTAGGAGAAAATCCGTACTCTTGTACTAAATAGACAGTAGTTAAAAAGATCATTCCCGTGAAACCCCACCCTATGAAAACAAAAACAGGTGCATTGAAAAGTGTAGGCCAGTTACTCACATCTATATTCCATGTCCACCATTGTAATTGAGGATTCGGTGCGGTTGTTTCCATAATGAGAGAAATTCCTAAAACAACCCCTGTCCCAAGCAAAACTTTCATTAGAAAATTCCCTTGCAGACGAGTATTAGCAGTGATGCGAGTGGCAAAGTAGTGAGCTAAGTAAAAGGCAAAAACCCAGCCGAATACAATAGCAGGCGAAATCGGTCCAATTTTAAATCTCCCGGAATATAAAGGACATATGAGTCCAATAAACAATTCCCGAACTAATCCAAATATTATTCCAAGCCCAAAAAATAGGAGGGTGGTTCGTTTCCCCTCCGTTTTAAGGGAATGATAAATTAAAAGGAGAAATAAAACAAGAAGGGGACCAATTAGGAGATAGATTGAGTCAAACATTTATTCTGCCTTCTTCTCCTTTTTACGGAATATAATTAAGTAGATGATACAGATATAAAGCGGGATGTATGCAAGCAGAATAAGGGGATTATTCAAGATAATTAAAACTATAGCTGTCATTTCAATGGTGAAAAACGCCATTACAAACAAAGGAATTAAATCAATTAGCGATTTTTTCATTTTGCATTACCATCCTTCAATAAGCAATGATTTTCCCTAAAAAATTACTTTAAAGATTTATTTAAAGTAGTTTCATCAGGTTTCTTCTCGATCGTTTTAACAACACATGCAGGGATTCCATAAGCAATAGTATAGGGGGGTATATCTTCAGCGACGATAGAGCCGGTCCCGACTATCGCCCCTTCACCAATAGTCACACCGGGAAGGATAGTAGAGAAGGCGCCTATCCGTGCATTTTTTCCAATTTTGATGGGACCAAAAGAGATAGATAAGGGGTCTTTTTCTATGAAATTATGGGTCAAAAGCTGACAGCCGATTCCAACGCCGGAACCATCTTCAAATTCAATTAGATCTGGGAATAGAGGATCTAGTCGCGTCCATTGACTTATACTAACGTCTTTACCAATTTTCATCCGAGCAAATTTATGTAAAATCCGATTTTTGGCGCGTGGCCAAGCGGTAATGTGGCGAACAATTTCGGTAATAAAAAAAAGAAGAGCGCTTTTTACATAGAACGCTAAGGAAACATCAGGATTTTTTCTTATAATATGCAAGATTTCTTGGATTTTTAAGGCAGGGGCAGCTTCAATGATATTTTTTATATTACTGCCATTACTTTGGATATGAACATAGGTTAATTTCCCTTTTTCTTCTATGGTATATGATAATTTGTAATAATCAGCTCGCTGGTTCCAAATATCCTTTAAAAAAGTGTGCAGATCAAATATCTTTTCAAGGGAAAGTACAAAAAAGGGACTGGAGGCTAATACGAAAGTAACGAGTAGAATTAATTTGATTTCTAAGGGCAGAAAAGAAGTGAATATAAGAGCAAAAATAGTGTAAATTATGAGGAAAAAAAGACTAAAAAACATTATTAATGCACCCAATAAATTGGATAAATAACCACGTAAGTAATTTCGCTTCATATAGGCAAAACCTAAGCCGAAAATCCACCCTCCTGCGATATTAGACAAAATAATTGCGAGATAAATCCAAGATATCCATTCATTAAACACGGAATAGAAAAAGGTCCCTAAGATTGTAAACAAGGCGGGATAGAAGAATCCGATAATAAGAAAAATTGTAATTGCAATGGCTACGATACCTAATTTTTTAATTAGACTCATAAGATACTTACCACTTCGTTTAATGAAGTTATGACTTAATCTGAATTTTAATAAATAGCTCGAATCAAATTACATATCTTATTGAGGTTATTATTATATTACTTTACGGGGAAGATGACCTAAATTACAATGATAAGTAATTAGAATATCATGAATTAAAACTAATGCTTAGGAAAAAGGTGAGGCTGTATTCAGGATTGGAACGCTTTTCGACGTATTGAGGCTGCCTTCAATCATGAGATACCGGATAAGGTCCCTAAATATGAAGGTACCATTGAATTGAAGGAATTAAATGCTGTAATGAATGGGCAGGCAGCTCCTGCAGCGGTGCTGTTTTTCTCACCGCAAATGCTAAATTATTTCCATAAAGTACCTGCCATTGTTTTATTCTTGGAGAAATTGCTGAGACATCCTCACTTATTCTACCCGCTGGGGCGCATTGCTCCCCGAATCGTCAGTAAGGTGCACCGGCAATTTCACTATGACATGTTCGATTATACAGCCGGCATCCCCATGATTTTTACGGAGCGGCTCTTTCGGGATTTCAAGACAGAGGATAAAAATCGGGTTGTGAGACATCGGGAGGGCAGGATCGTGTGGAAAACAAGTCTTGAGGGCGCCCATGCGCGGTATGGTATTATGCAATCGCCTGCGGATTGGGATAAATACCTGCAATTTGATCCGGATCATCCCGGAAACTATGTTCTTACGGAGGCCGCACTCACTACCTGTAAGAAATTGGATATAGTTCCGCTCTTTTCCCTCTATGGGGGGGCTGGTTTTGAGGAACTATGCAGCTTATTCGGCTTTGAAACGCTGTTCAAACTACTTTATATCGATAAGTCCTTTGTGAAGCAGGCGGTTAAGGAGTTGAACGATTTCGCTATCGCAGTGGCCGAAGGAATACTCCAAAGGGGGGGTCATTTCCTCTATTTCACGTCGGATTTTGGATTCACAGGGCGCAGTATCATTTCGCCGCGCGTATTTCGCGAGTTCTTCAAACCCGCAATGACGAAATTCTGTAGGCGGGTTCATCAACTGGGGGGGAAAGCCATGTTCCACTCTTGTGGCAATGTGGTGGAATTGTTGCCAGACCTCGTTGAAACCGGGATAGATGCATTACACCCAATCGAGGGAACTGCGGGTAATGATATTTTAGATTTTAAAAGGCGTTTTGGTAAAGTCCTGACGCTCGTTGGAAATGTGCCAATCCCGTTGCTCACGCACGGAACGCCGAAGGAGAATTATGACTATGTGCTGTACTTGCTCGAGAATATTTCAAAAGACGGGGGGCACATCATCTCCTCCTCGCATTCCATTACGCAATGGTGTAAATTAGAGAATTTCTACGCGTATTACAAAGCCGTCGAAGATTATGGGAAGTATCCAATCACATTACGCAAATCGTAAGCAAGTTATTGCTTTTTGAATTCAGTATTCGGAGGAACATCCTGAACTACGAAGGCGTAGGGATATATTATGGCGTTATCGCCGATTTTAACGCCGGGCAGAACCTTCGCCCCAGATTCGATTACCACATTATTACCGATTTCTACGATCCCAGTCCTGAAACTATTCACGGTCCCCTCATGCGTAACAATCGTGGCATTGTTCTTAATAATCACGCCATCGCCAATCGTAATTTTTTCAGGATAGAAGGCATCAAAATGCACGTTATCCTCGATTTTCACATTCGTCCCAATTTTGATGCCTGCTAACTTCAGTAATTTTTGTCTAAACGATTGGGATAGGAGGGGGGACTTTTGCCACTCAATATACATATTCGAGAAGGCCGTTTTGAACGGTTTCTCTTTCGGGAAGATGAGTTTACTCATATAATCATGGAGCGTGAAATCCAGTTTTTCCATCTGGCGTTTCGGCAGGGTTTGAGATTGATCTTTGGAGATACGTATGGAACTATCGAGCCCCTGAGCCATTTCGCCCTTCAAATCCGAAGTTAAAAAGCCAGGCGTCAAGATTGACCCTTCTTCCATGTGGGTGCCGGGGAGAACAACTGATCCCACTCCAACGAGACAATTTTTATCGATTTTTACTTCACCCACGTAAAGTTTACCATCAATGAATTCATGACAGAATATGCTGGCTCCAAGCCCTAAAATGGTGTTGTCTCCGATCGAAAGCAATTCTGGGAAGTAAGGATCAATGATATTGCTGGAAGCAAGGAAAACTTTGGACCCTAACTTCGCCCCCATCACCTGTTTCAAGTGGAATGCTTTGACTTCGGGGATTCCGCCAAACCCGCTTATAATATTAATGTCGTTTTGAACTTTGGCAATTTCGCCTTTATCAGTGGTTTTTTTCGTGTATTTTGCTAATTCTTCTGCGGTGGCGGGACGGATGCGCCTTCCATTTTTCCCATCCCGGCTGGCTATGGCATTTTTGTAGAGTTTTTCAACGAGATCAGTTTGTGTTCTCTGAATATAATCTTTCAGCTCTACATCGCGAGGAATTTCACTTTGTTCCTCAGGATCGATCAGTAAGGGGTGGTAATAGTCCATAAATCGAAATAGTGGGTACATTTCTACGAGTTTCTGTAATGAAGGGGGAAGTTCTTTCTTCTGCTTCTTCTCCCATTGCTTTTGCCGGCGATCCTGTTCCTCCTTCCACTTTTTGTAAGATTCTTGCCCTTTTTTCAGTTGCTCTTGAATCCATTCGATCATAATAACATTATAATTAATTGGAATACTTAAATAATTAAAATACTACAATTTTAGCAGCAATCTGAAAAAGTTAAAAATTATAGAAAATTGGTGAGAGAAAAACAAAAGGTAAGAATTGGTGAGAGAATGTTAGAAGTGGACTTCTTTTGGACTTTTGCAATTGGGGCAATGTTCGCAGTGGCAGCAGCAAGGCAGCTGAAAGAAGAGAAATCGATGTGGGTCAATAAATACTTCATTACCTTGATTTTATTCATGGCGATATTCTTCGGCGCCACCGGGATGGTGCTTCTCTGGAATTTTCCGCACTGGGAAACAATGCAGGTCTTTTGGATACACGGTGATATTCCGTTGTGGTTGATTCTCTTGTGGTTTGTTACGAATATTACCAATCCGATTATTGCCTACTACTGGAGTTGGCACCTCATTAAGAAAGACCAGACCTATGAGGCGTTCCTCCTCAGCATCGCCGGTTACTTCGTGTTCTTCTTTGTGCTTATCTATGGTTGGGATGGCACTGGGTGGGACCGCTTCTTGTATGATGCAACGATTACTGGGATTCCCTGGACACCAGGATCTAATCTGGGGTTAGCATGGTTCGTCAGCAACGTGGCTATTACACTCTATATCTTAGGAGTAGTATTTCTGACGCCTCACTTCTATATTTGCGGTAAATGGGCCGTGGACGGATTGAGAAATGACCCTGCATTAAAATCCAAAGTGCCTGAAAAAGGGATGAAGCCATACATAATGATAATTGGCGGAGCCCTTATTGGTGTGGGGATGTCATTCCTGATGGTACTGGCAACTGCTGGCATAGGCTGGGGGCTTACTGCTATTGGGCTTCAACCCCCAATTATTGGCGGATTGATCGGAGCCGCCATCGTCATCGTGCCGGTGTATTTCTTCGGACTGCGGCGAGGTATGATCTTCCACAAACTGTTCGATAAAACCTTCAATATGAAATAATGTAGAAAGCCAATAACTTTCATTTCTTTTTTTTAGATTTGGACAAAAACCTAGGTGAATTGGGCTATCCATGCGGGGGAGCCCCGATCAATCCCTAAAACATCTTTTTTCAGCAGGGGCAAATGGTTTTGCCTTTTAATTCAGGCTAGATCAAAAAAAGTTTCAATTATTTTTACCTTTTTTTTCTTTTCTCTTTAGATTATATAGTTCAGGACGATGAAGAAAAAAAAGAGAAATTAAAAAATTAAATAGAAAAAAAGGAATTAACTGGATTGCTTGGCCCCACAGAATTCACAATAAACGGCGCTCTGCGCAATATCCTTCTCGCATTTCTCGCATTTCTTCAATTTCTTGGTTTTTGATGTTGGCTGCTTCTCTCCGCATTTCTCGCAATACTGGGCTTTCTCTGGAATCGTTTCCCCGCACTTCACGCAGTGCTTCACGACCACTTGCTTCTCCACAATTTTCGTGCGGGTCGTGGTGGTCTTTTTATGGGTAGTAGTCCTCCTTTTGCGCTTACCAGTACCGGTTAAGGCAGTAATAACTGATCCAATATCATTCTTGCTTTTCTTCACCATCTGTGTTCATCTCTACACCCTAAAAGTTGATTTTTTCCTATTTTTATATGTTTTTAAGCTGGAGACTTATAAAGTCGAAGGTGCGGATGCGGAATTCGAGCGATAGTTCTTGCTATCCTGAATCCTTGCTATCATAAGTTACTTAGACTAAATTTTCATTTATTCCTTTGATCACGTCGAGATTCCAGTAATCGCGGAATTGATAATTTTCCCACCCATTTATAAACCGATTTTCAAATCGCTTAAAACCCAATTCCTTTAATGTAGTTGCAAGACGAGCGACATTCGCCTTTTCCTTGGCAATCTCTGCAATTGCGTCAGCTTTGGTTACCATTCCTCCTCGAATGCGATAAGACCACGTTCTTCGCTTCTGTAGATCACTAAAAATCGCATTTATTATCCCGCCAATTTTACAATCGGTTCCGATGACTTCTCCAGTATACATATCCTGGGGGGCTTGCCATTTATATTTCGCCAAAAGGCGCATTAACTCTTGTTTGTTTTGAATTTCAATTGCGGTTAAAGCTACCTCGGGTATTTCTAATTGCCGATACCTCTCAATTTCTTTATCATTTAGAGCATATTTTTTTCTTAGCTCGCGAATTAAGGATAGGAGTTCCTCTTTATTACGCTCTAATTGGTCTTTAGGTGAAAACCGGTCTAAAATACTTAGAAAATGATTTGTAGTTGTATCGTACAGGTGTGAATGGGTTTTAATGCGGGGAAGGGTGGCTAAGAAAGGATTGGGGAGAGGGGTCTCACGTGGCAATTCAAGAAGATACCCATTCTGTATATCGGCAATGTCAGTGCCGGTTATCATAAGGGGAATATCATGATTAATCAGAAATCGGCTTAAAAGGGGAATATGTACGAAAGAAGAACACATAGTACAACAGATACCGCCGCCACCTTGGGCAAGAGTAGTGAGCCCAAATCGATATACTTTATCTAATAAAGTTTTTGAAGATTTCATATAGATGTGGTCGACTCCCAAACTGTCCACTAAATGATCGATGTTATCTTTAACACCATCATAAAAATTTGCTTTATCAGTGGTAAACGCAAGAATATTTAAGTTATATTTTTCTTTAGCAAGAATTAAAGCGGCAGAACTATCTTTTCCTCCACTTAGGCATAATAATGCATCATACTGATGTTGTTCCCCCTTAACTTTTTCAAAAAGTTTGCCAATATCCCTTCTTGACGTTTCAAGATAGGGGTGAAATTCTTGTTCGACCGCATCCCACTGCTTACATTGATTACATAATCCATTTGCGGTTATTTTTATCGGTTTCCGAAATAGCGTATCATACATTTCTACATTTAAGCACTTCGTGCATTCTTTTACCATAATGACCACACCTTAGTACTTTATCGCGATTTATAAACTCCCAACTGATAGTTTAATTTTATCTTTTTAGAGATCTTTGAGTGGGGACATTTGCGATCCAGCAGTTCTTTGGGTGAGCGGGATCATAGAATCATATTTTTGGATCTCAACATCCTTGTCGGTTATAAATCGTCCCAAGCTTCGGGCCTTTAGCGAAATTTTCTGAAACAGGAGATCCTCACACTCTTCGAACAAGAAAAATTTGACGAGAGGCTTCGGAGTTTGGACGAAATCCCAGACCCCAGCGACTTCGCCATTGATCAGGAGGCTGGATGTAGCATTTCCCCCACGATCGGAGATATATTCGTAATTTTTTGGAGAGAGATATCGTTCTCGATTTTTATAACCCATCATATATGGATCCAGCCCTGGCAGAAGACTTACCTCTTTTGTATCTAGAGGTTTAATCGACTTTAAGGCGTGTTCCTCAGGTGATAGGATCAGATAATCGCCCTCGATACCTGAGATTCTAATGTATTGTATGGTATCCTGCAATGAGTCCAAGACTTTACTAATGTCCCGTTTGGGAAAGCCAGTCCACCAAGCAATATCATTTTCCGTGACAGGACCAAAAGAAGTGAGATATTGCAGAACTAATAACGCTCTAGCATCATCTGCGTCAAGCGCCTTCAGATTAAGGCTCGGAAAATAATCTCGAAATAAATAATAAATATGGATATTGCTTTTCCATCCAGATTTTGGTTTTCCGCGGATAAGTAGACCTTGATCGCACATTAAATTCACAATGGGAGAAATATTTAAGCTGGTATCCAGAGCTTTCTTGATTTCTTTGGTAGACATCCCCCCTTGATCGAGAAGATTCAGTATCGATTTTGACATTGTTAAGTATTGTTGTTGGTTAATCTCCATATATTCACTAAAGCGTTCAGAGGCGAGTTCGATTATCGATTTCATCGCAGCGTAGGCAACGCCGAGGAGTTCTTTGGGAAGAATATACATAGTTTTACGAACAAATCGAATTTTTGCCAAATTTTTTTTCTGATATAGCTCTTCTTCCAGTTCTGTCCGCGTAAAATGATTGGTTCTAGCAAAAAGAGAGAGGTATGGAGTTGTCGATCCGGTTGCATGCAGCCCCCCAATATCCCTCACTATTTGGATGATATCGCCAATTTTGGCATCCTCTGTCAAATGTTGCTTTTGGAGCGTGTAAGCATTAACCAAGTTTAAGGTGATTTCATTCATCACGTTTCCATTTTTCAAGCTCTAATATTTAGAGGTTTGGAAAAAAGGAAATCAACGGTAATATTAGCTTTTCGTTTTCTTCTGAAGGTCTTTTTTAAGAGTTGATATAAGGTTTAATAACTGTTGGATTTTTTTATTTTGTCTTCTATAGATAATGAGCGTCATGATTACATTTCCGATGAGAATAAGTGCAAAAAGCCATACCAGAGGTTCTAACACAGTTAAAAAGTCTAAAATCGGAGGAATGCTATCGATAACTTGAATGAAGCCGGAAGTAACATTCCAATTTCCCATATTATCTTGGATATAAATTGTATAAAGATAATTACCCGTGCTGTTAGGCGCCCATGTGATGTAGCACCAGGTGCCACTAACCAAGTTGATCATAGTATGGTTACTTCCCTCGCAGGAGAGTATGACTGCCTGAATCCCGGAAAGATCCGCCACGCCAACGATGGTAATCGCTTCCGTGCTACCGAGCTCTAGCGGATCGGGACTTTCCGTTATGGAAATATAGGTAGGAGGGGTGGTATCGACAACTTGAATCATGCCGGAAGTCGTATTCCAGTTTCCTATATTATCTCGTATAAAAAGGGTATAGAGATAATCACCCGTGCTACCAGGAACCCACGTGTTATAGCGCCAGGTGCCGCTGCCCAGGTTAGTCATGGAGTGGTTGCTCCCTTCGATCTCAAGCAGGACCGTCTGGATCTCTGAAAGGTCCGCCACGCCAATGATTGTGATCGTTTCTGTACTACCAAGCTCCAACGGGTCGGCACTTTCCGTTACAGAGGTAAAGGTGGGAGAGGTGGTATCTACAACTTGAATTATACTGGAAGTGGAATTCCAATTTCCTGTATTATCCTGAACATAAATTGTATAGGACTTATCGCCCGTGCTATTCGGAGCCCAGGTGTTATAGCGCCAGATGCCGCTGCCCAGGTTGGTCATGGAGTGGTTGCTCCCTTCGATCTCAAGCAGGACCGTCTGAATCCCGGAAAGGTCCGCCACGCCAAAAATCGTGATGGTTTCGGTGCTGCCGAGCTCCAGTGAGTCAGCACTTTCGATTATAGATGCATAGGTAGGAAGGGTTGTGTCAACAACTTGAATTATTCCGGAAGTTGCATTCCAGTTTCCTATATTATCCTGAACATAAATTGTATAGGACTTATCGCCCGTACTATTCGGCGCCCAGGTGTTATAGCGCCAGGTGCCGCTGCCCAGGTTGGTCATGGTATGATTATTCCCTTCGATCTCAAGCAGGACCGCCTGAATCCCGGAAAGGTCCGCCACGCCAACAATCGTAATGGTTTCGTTACTGCCAAACTCAAGTGGATTATCACTTTCAATAATAAATATATAAGTAGGTGGTATCGTATCGACAACTTGAATCATGTTAGAGGTCATATTCCAATATCCCAAATTGTCTTGGATGTAAATAGAATAGGGATAATTGCCTGTGTTATTAGGAGCCCAGGTGTTATAGCACCAGATGCCACTGCCCAAGTTGGTCATAGTATGATTGTTCCCCTCGCAAGCGAGCAGGACTGTCTGAATTCCGGAAAGGTCCGCCACACCAGTGATGGTAATGGTTTCCGTGCCGCCGAGCTCCAGTGGGTCAGCAGTTTCATTATTGAACAAATAAGTAGGTGGTGTCGTATCGACAACTTGAATTAACCCGCCTGTTGCATTCCAATTTCCTATGTTATCTTGGATGTAAATGGTATAGGGATAATCATTTACCGTGCTAGGAGCCCAGGTGTTATAGCGCCAGGTGCCGCTGCCCAGGTTGGTCATGGAGTGGTTGCTCCCTTCGATCTCAAGCAGGACCGTCTGAATCCCGGAAAGGTCCGCCACGCCAAAAATCGTGATCGTTTCCATTTGGCCAAGCTCCAGTGGATCTGCACTTTCCGTTACTAAGGTATAGGTCGGAATTGTTGCATTGACAACTTGAATTGCGCCGGAAGTCATATTCCAATTGCTTAGGTTATCCTGAATATAAATCCTATAAGGATAGTCACCAGTTGCGTTAGGAGCCCACGTGTTATAGCGCCAGGTACCGCCACCTAAGCTAGTCATGGTATGGTTATTCCCCTCGAAGGCAAGTAAGACCGTCTGAATCCCGGAAAAGTCCGTCACGTCAAAAATTGTGATGGTTTCCATGCCGCCAAGCTCCAGCGGGTCTGCACTTTCAGTCACCAAGTTATAAGTAGGAAGTGTAGAAGGGATAACTTGGATTGATCCACTGGTGGTATTCCATAATCCATGATTGTTTTGGATATAAAGTGCATACGAGTAATTGCCAATCGTGCTGGGACTCCACATATTATAGCGCCAGGTACCTTCTCCCAAGTTAGCCATGGTATGGTTGGTCCCTTCGAATTCAATTAAAACAGTATTAATGCCAGAGGGAGCCATCACGCCGGTGATAGTGATCGTTTCTGTGGCACCAAGCTCCAGCGGGTCTGCACTCTCTATTATGAATTGATAAAAGGGAACTCGGCTTTCTAAAGCACCAACATCAAAAAAATAGATCGTATTATTACTTCCTGCGGTGATGTATTGTCCATTACTCGAGATCGCGAGAGTCTGCACGTAGCCGCTAGTAGAGAAACTCCAAAGAGGCGTAGAACTCTCACGTTGAAAGAGAAAGATTTTGTTATTGCTACAGCCTGCAGTGATGTATTTCCCATCACTTGAGATCGCCACATTCCTTACATCGCCGCCAGTAGAGTAGGACCAAAGAGGCGTAGAACTATTACGCCGAAAGAGATAAACGTTATTATCATTGCTTCCCGCTATAATGTATTGCCCATCACTCGAGATCGCTACACTTCTCACTGAATCACCTGTAGTTGATACCCAGAGGGGCGTTAAACTGCCACACTGAAAAAGATAGACTTTTTTATCACCTCCCCCTCCAACTGCAATATAAATTCCATCATTCGAGATCGCTACGCTCTCCACATAATCGCCTGTCGTGTAATCCCAAATTTTACCAAAGCGCTGAAAGAGCGAAATTCTAAAATCACCACCAAACACGATATATGGGTCTCCACTGGGGCTCGAGTCCGATATCGCTACGCTCCTCACATTCCCTACCTGAACGGACCAAAGAGGAGTAGACCTGGAGCGCGAGAAGAGCCTAGCGGTTTCATAATTTGAATATCCAACCCAACTTCCTGCCGCGATATATTGCCCATCACCCGAAATCCCTATACTCGTTGGGGGAGCGGAAGTAGAGTAAGACCAGAGGGGTGTTGAACTATTGCGCTGGAAAAGCTGAACTTTGCCAACCCCAAAGGATGCACCAACAGCAGTCGCAATATATTGTCCGTCACCCGAGATGGCGACGCTCTGTGGGTAAGTGAAAGAGGAGTTAACCCAAAGTGGCGTTGAATTATTGCGTTGAAAGAGGTAGGTTTTACCATTGCGGTCTAGAGCTGTGATATATTGACCATCATCGGAGATCGCAACACTAGTTACATTGCTAGTGGTGGAATAGGTCCAAGCATCCAACACCGTGAATGTAACAAGCCCGGAACTCATATTTCCTAGTCCATTTACGGCAGTGATATTAATACTAAGGATTCCCTTGGCAATGTTAGAAATATTGTAATACCCGAATACCCCTGAGGAGTTCCCTTCTAGAGAGGTAGCATTTATGAAGGAAGTGTTGTTGGTGAGCATTTTGGTTATAATCTGCCCGGGCCCAGCAGAAACGGTGCCATTTATCCAAATTTTCGGAGAATTGATAATCGTCCCATTGGAAGGGCTGGTAATCAAAAGAACAACATTTAACTTAGTATGAACCACTTGAATTGCACCGATGGTCACATTCCAATTACCGACACTATCTCTAATGTAAATTTTATATGTGTAATTACCAACATAGCTGGGAATCCATGCGTTATAGCGCCAGACGTTGCCGCCTAGATATGCCATAGTATGGTTTTGCCCCTCATAGGCAATCAGAACCGTTTGGATCCCTGAGAGGGCTGCTACTCCAGCGATGGTGATGGTTTCCGTGCTCCCGAGTTCCAGCGGATCGGCACTTTCGTTCACGGATGTATATGTTGGTGTGGAGATACCTGGCAGACAATAGACCTTATGATCGTAGCTGCCCACAAACACGCGTCCACCTGCCACTGCCGGGGAAGAATCCAAGTAACCCCCCGTGAGATAGTACCAGAGCAGTTTACCGGTAGTGGCATTCAGGCAATATACTTTTTTATTGCCGCTGCCTAAATAGACGCACCCGCCCGCCACCGCCGGGGAAGAGTCTACGCTACCCACCAAAGAGTTGTTCCAGAGTTGCTTACCCGTAGTGGCATTCAGGCAATTGACCCGAACAGTACCCGTAAACACACGTCCGTCGGCCACCGCTGGGGAAGAGTATACAGGTTGTCCTGTATTGTAGCTCCAGAGAAACCCGCCCGTGGTGGCATTCAGGCAGTAGACTCTATAGGCGTCGTCCACATACACGCGCCCACCTGCGACCGCCGGGGAATTACCCACGCCAGCCCCAGTGGTGTAGTTCCAGAGGAAGCCGCCCGTAATGGCGTCCAAGCAGTAGACCTTATTATCGTTGCTACCCACATACACGCGCCCACCTACCACCGCCGGGGAAGAACTCACACCATCACCCGTAGTGTAGCTCCAAAGGAACCCGCCCGTGGTCGCATTCAAGCAATATACCTTCTTGTCCCAACTACCCACATACACGCGCCCAATCGCCACAGCGGGGGAAGAAAACACACTATTATTTGTGGCATAGCTCCAGAGGTACTTGCCCGTGGTAGCATTCAGGCAATAAATTTGGTCGTCTTGGCTGCCCACGTACACGCGCCCATTCGACACTGCCGGAGAAGAAGTAACGGCGGCGCCCGTTGTATAGTTCCAGATGAGCCCGCCTGTGGTAGCATTCAGGCAATAGACCTTGTGATCGTTGCTGCCAACATATACGCTTTGGTCCACCACTGCTGGGGAAGAATGAACCTCATTCCCTGTTGTGTAGCTCCAGAAGGGACTTGCGCCATTCATAGGTATTGTATGCGCCTCGCCCGTATGATTGAGTTGCCCACGGAACATGGGCCACTCGTCCTCGCTGGGGTCACTGCTCCCTGGAACGGTGGCGAGACCTAAGGTCCCTCGAGGACTGTTAGCGGTCTTGGGAATTGAGAAATCTATACAAGACCCTAGATAGATCAGTATGAAAAGGAAGGTAAAGCAAGTGATTTTTATGAAAACGCGGCGGATCGTGACCATACCTCCTTAAAAACCAAGGAAAAAAAAATTTGGGTTTTTAACTAAAACTATATTCATTTTGCATGAAAATAAGCCTTTATGTGATGCAATAGGATCACATTCGATTGATGTATAAAATCGAAGGGCGCCTTTTCTTGCTATTCTCAAGAAGAATATGAAATACCTTGTAAATACCAAAAAGAGGGATGTTAATCATTATTTTACGGGTTTTCCGTGTGTTTTTTAAGCCGGGGGAAAAATCGGGGAACCGCCTTTTTATAGGTCAGATATTCCTCACCAAAGCGTTCGCTTAATTCCTTCTCTTCCCACCGTGCCACAAGGAAGAAGAGGAGCATGAAGAAGAATAGCATGATCAGGAGGAAAGTAAATAGAAGAATGAAGAACCAGCCAAATAATTGAATCGTAACTCCTAGATACAAGGGGTTGCGAACATGTGCATAGATCCCGTGAGTAATCAAATTGCTTTTCGTTTTAATCTGGTAAATCTCTTTCCCGAAGGCCCTTCGGACGCTAAGCGCCTTAAGTGCTTGTATTAATACATAAAATCCAAGTCCCAGAAGAATTAACCCGATTATTATGCCCCACGGCAGAGGAATCGGTACGGACCAAGGGAGCTTGAAAAGGAAAGTTAAACCGATAGAAATCGATGAGAATAGGGCGAAAAAGATAATGATGAGCAACCAGAGCGGCGGTTGTTTCCGTTCTTTACTTCCCTCCATAATATTCCACTTAAAAACCATAATTCATTAGAAAGAAATTGCCATAGTTTTCACTTAAAATTTTTGTTCAGCCATGCGATCAGTTCTTTCCAGCTACCTTCAGGATACTCGGCATGTTTAGCATGTGGGATCACCGTAAAATCTTTGTTATCACAGATAATTTCGTCATAGAAAGCGCGGGCAGATTCAACAGAAAATATTTCATCTCCGTCTGCAATGCATACCAAAACCGGGAAATTATAACGGTCGGTAAATTTGAACTTCTTGATGAAGCGTTTAGCATTGAGAATGTTCAAAAAGCGGGGAGTATATTGGAAATTAAACAGAGGATCATTGAGACCGACCATCCCTTCCCGATAGTATTTCAACACGGGTTTCCCATAGGCAAAAATGATTTTAAAGAGCGTCTTCACTTTCTGGCTGAAGGACATGGGCGGATATGCATCAGGTTTAACAAATTTCCCGATACTCACGAATATTACGCCATTAATATCTTTTATCTGCTGCTTCAAAGCTTCCAATGCAACTAGATTCCCTAAACTATGTCCTAATAGGATTAGGATCGGAAACTTTTCTTTCACAAACAAGATAGTCTCAGAAATATCTTTTAACAGGCGTTCTTTGCTGGGGCAATCGCCCCGTTTGCCATCGGACAGCCCATGCCCCCGGAGATCTAATCCGAGCACCGTATATCCTGCGGCTGAAACTGGGATACCTATGGTGTCATAAACACCGCTATATCCAGTAATGCCATGAAAGATGAGAACCGCAATTTTGGAGGGGGTCGCTGGTTCCCAAACCCTGAGAAAAAGGATTTGCCCATCTGAAGTTTTAATTAAATGATGAGGAACCTTAAATTGTTCTCTCAATTTGGACACTTTCAGTTCTATAAGATTCACCTTCTCTGCAAATTATCATTTTTTTGGATTTCGCTATCTTTTTCGGCGGTTTTTTGGCTTCTTGGATATGGATTTTGTTTTATTCTTTGGGTTTCTAAAGATATAAAATTTAATTGATCTGTAAGATTCTTTTAATAAATGATATATTTAAATTGGAAAATCTTATAAAATATTCAAAATGCTTCGATTAAAGGGAAAAAGATGAAAAATAAACTAAAAGCAACAACAATTAGTCGAAACAGAGAACTTTTAAAGATACTAGAAGGACAAAAATATATTAAACTTACATATCTTTTTGGTTCCGTAGCCAATGGGAAAGAGGGAAAATTAAGTGATGTGGATATAGCTGTTTTACTTGATGATTCATTAAGTAAAAAAGAGCGATTTGACCTTCAGTTGAAACTAATAGGTGATCTTAGCGCAATTTTAAAAACTGACAATTTAGATTTGATAATTATGAATGATGCGCCTCTTTCACTTAATTACGAAATAATCAAAGCAAATTATCCCTTATTCATTAGAAATAAAGCAGAAAAAGTAGATTTTGAGGCGAATTTATTATCTGCATATTTAGATAGAAGATATTATGAGAAGAGAGCATCCGATGAATTTTTGAAAAAAGTTGCCGAAATGGGACTTTAGGTGAAACCATGGATACAAACGAAAAGATCTCTAAAAAACTCAGAATTATGAAAAAATATCTTGATTTTCTAAGATCTCATAAGTCGATAACTAAAGAAGAATTGGAGGAGAATTACGAATTAAAATCTGCGATAGAGCGAAATTTTCATCTTGCCTTAGAATCAGCCCTAGACATCGGAGAAATTATAATTTCTGCAGAAAATTTTGAAAAGCCAGAAGATTATAGAAGTGTTATTTTAATTCTTGGAAAAAGAAAAATTATCCCAAAAGTTTTTGGTGAACGTTTTGCGGATGCTGCAGGTTTTAGGAATGTTTTAGTCCATGCCTATGAGGATATAGATCTAGATAAGGTCCATGCCTATCTTCAGAATAATTTAGAAGATATAAATGAATTCGCTAAATACATAGTAAGTTACCTTGAAAAAAAGAGTAAAAATGAAAAGAATTAAAAAACTTGGCTTTTGAAATCTGTTACGAATTATACAGTTTCTGAACGATTTCCTTAGCTTCTTTCATGATTCGATCGAAGAGCTCCTGCACCGTAGGGATATCCTTTGCCAAACCGATCGATTGGCTGCATGAAATGATGCCTGCTGTGATATCGCCGCCATCATACATAATCTTTGATTTTGCACCAGCCGCCGCTTCAAAAATCTCGTTTTGATTCTTCTTCTCTTCTTCTAACTGTTGAACCCGTTTGGCAGCCTCGTTATTCCACACGCGATGAGTTGCATTTAGCGATCGCATGATGATAGTGGTATCGTAGATCGTCGCCTTCGCAAGCGCCGCTTTGAGATTATCATGGATGGGGCACTCTTTGGTGAGGAGGAGACGAGAACCGATTAAGCCCGCTTGAGCACCCAAGGATAACACTGCAACTAAGCCTCGTGCATCCGCAATTCCGCCCCCTGCTACGACAGGGAGTTTTATTGCCTCTATGGTTGCGGGCGTTAGCACTATCGTTCCAATATCAAACATACCCGTTGCCCCACCATTCTCCCATCCCACCACTTCGACGATGTCGGCACCCAGCGATTCCGCTTTCTTGGCATAGCGAACGCCGGCGCACTTATGAATCCACGTTACATGATTAGCCTTGAATATGGGAATCAATTTGTCGGGGGCTTGATGCCCGGAGGTCTCTATAATGGTCACGCCTTCATTAATCATCATCTCAACTAATTTATCCAATTTGACAGGCATGAGCATGGGGAAGAGGTTCACATTCACCGCAAATGGTTTCTTTGTTAAGGATTGAAGCTTTTGGACGGCCTCGCGTAATGGCTCAGCGGTTCGATACATGACCGAAGCCATAATTCCGAGTCCACCTGCATTTGAGCAGGCAGCAGCAAATTCTGGTTTGGAAATATTCATCATATTGCCTGCAAATATCGGATATTTGAGTTTCAACATTTCGGTTACTTGCGTTTTAAACATATCAACACATCCTGCACGATATCTAAATGATCATTCAGGTCCTTAGAACTTATCAAAGTTATCTAAACGCTGATTGTTTGAGTATATAATTTTTTCATCATAGGAAGGCACTTAGAGAAAGTGAACTATTCGGAAGATGAGTGAGTGCAAGCGCTCGATCCTCTCCTCAGGATCGTTCTCACTCCAGAAAATACAATATAAAAACTTATTTTATTCAATAAAAATTAATAATAAAAATATGAGGAGATCTTCTATAAATTCTAAAATAATAGAATTTATACCAAGACCTATGCTAGGCAAGTCCCGTGAATTTGCAATCCATTATGAAAACACTAATTCTTGATCAGTTCGATCTGATTCTCTAAATCTCTTTTTAGTTTAGGATCATTCATATATAAGAAATCATTCAAAGAATATATTGCTAAATTAAAAGGAGGTAAGACGCATGAACATAAAGTGGATTACCCATTCGTGCTTTCAGATAAAAACAGATAATGGAAAAGTAATTTATACGGATCCTTATCAGTTGAAGTCCGGAGATCCTGCGGATATAATTCTAGTAAGCCATGATCATTACGACCACGCGGATGCTAACAGCATTAAAGCCGTCTTTACTAGTAAAACAAAGGTCATCTGTCCGAAAACAAGTGCGGGAAAATTGAAGGCGTTTAATCCCATCGGGTTGGCGCCGAACGAATCGAAAGAGATTGAGGGAATAAAAATAATAGCGGTTCCAGCGTATAATCCGAATAAGCAATTCCACCCAAAAGGGAATAACTGGGTGGGGTATATTATCGAGGTGGCAGGGAAACGTCTGTACCATGCCGGCGACACGGATGTGATTCCTGAGATGAAGACCTTGGGTGCCATCGACGTAGCGTTATTACCCGTTGGAGATCAATTTACGATGGGATTTGCCGAGGCAGTGGAAGCTTGCAAGATAATCAAGCCGAAAATCTGCGTTCCGATGCATGATTGGAATCATGACTTGAATGAATTCAGCAATTTAGTGAAAAAAGGTGCGCCTTCCGTAAAAGTGGAAATTCTGAAAGGAAAAGACTTGAAATTATAATTTTTTTTCTTTAGAACTGTATTTATTAGGAGGGGACAATTTTTCCAGGCGAAGATTCCTTCCCGCTCTTTTTTCCTTTAAAGATATATGCCATAGCCAAGGATCCAATAGCCATCCCAAGATAGCCAATTGGTTTTAAGTAAGAAATAGAGAAAAAGCCCGGAATAATCGCGAAAAATATTAATCCGAATATTATAAGATTGATCAGCCAGTAAAAGATAATCGATATTTTGCGTTTTAGAGCTTGATTATTCGATTTTTGAGCTATGAAAACAAGCCCAATAAAGACATAAAACCCAAGGATCGAATAAGTCGAATCCACAAGGGCCATGAACCAGGGCTGAATCACATATTCAAACCTTCCAAGTACGGGAATTACAACAAAGGGGTGTAAGATAAGACATAGAGCTGGGAGTATACTAATTAAAATAGAAAAACTGAGAATAAAGTTTCGAGAAACATAACCTTCATGAGACAATGCGTAATAAAAAAAGGTCAGTCCTGCTAAACCAGTATTGACGCTTACTATTTGAAAAAAATAACTATAATCGCTGAGAATGGGGCTTTGTAAGAAGAGGTAGAATGAAACAAATCCAGCAATGCCGAAGAGGAACATCATGAAGTATTGGTGCTCTCTACTCTGTGGGTCTCTGCGATAGATGATAACTGCGGCTAGAATATTGGCAGATGCACAAACTATTACACTTAGGATTATCGCCAAATTAATGAAATCTATGCCTTGGGTCAAAGGTCATTTCTCCATTCCGAAAAGAGTTTTCAATTTATCCATCGGGTAAATAATCGATTTTTTTAATTCTGTGAATCGATCTTTAAGAGAAGTGGATTGTTGTATGAAACCTTGAAGTAAAAATTCGAATGCGGTGATAAAATCGCGATCACCGCTGAAAAATAAACAAAAGTCCAGATAAATAGTGTCTTTCTGCAGTTTTGAAGAGTTTATACAAAGCAGGTTATTGTCAATAAGATGAATTAAAGTGGGAATTTGTTTTAAAGTGGGGTAATGATATACTTTGACTTTTTTTGTGGCGCAATCTACACAGTCTTCCCAATTTTTGGCATTAACATTGAGAATGAGTGATATGTCTTGTCCTTCCAGGCTCTTTTTGCCTAGTAGATCAAGAGGAATAAGAGGTTCCTCTGTTAAGGGGGTAGGAAGGACTGCCATAATAGTAATTCTTTTCTGAGAGGCTTGTAATGCCTTTTGGATTTCCAGCCGGATAGCCTCATCCGAATTCAATAAAAAGATACCTTTCGTGACGGGTGAGGGCGGTTGATCAATAATACATTCCTGAATTTTATCGAGGGCAGTCTTTTTCGAGCCAATTTGAGTTTCTAAGTCCTTTAATAGGAGTCTTGCATTCGTCACTATATATTGGGGACGTTTTTGCTCTAGTTCTTGTGCAACGAAACCCCTGTCTATTAGACGTTTGAGTGAATCATAGACCCGGGGGCGTTTTATTCCCGTACCTTCTGCAATATCGCTAGGATTTGATAATCCGTGTTTCAACAGCCAAAGATACACAATAGCATCATTCTGTGTTAGATCGCACTGCATCAGGTATGTAACAAGCGTATCCACCGGAAAATCCAAGAAAGAACCATCCCTAATTGACCTTAAACTGGATTAATGAAATATTGTTTAATATTAAAAAATTTATGGGTTCGATACGAAACACGATAATCAGTTTATGAATCCATTAAATTATTAAGTAGGCAACTAGTGAATCGGTTACTATAAATTTTTAATGATAGAGTGGGGACTTTGAATGAAATTCGTTTTGGTAAATCCCGGTTTTCTCCAGGGCGGGATGGCGGCGGTGCTTCGGACACCCCCCCTAGGTCTTTTGTATGTTGCAGGGGCAATTTTGGACGCAGGGGATCACGAAGTCAAAATTATTGACACGGTCTTGGATAAAAAGTCCCCCAAGCAATTAAAGGCAGAATTCAACAGGGCAGACGTGGTTGGCGTCTCGAGCCTCACCTCTTCGTTTGTGAAGGCCAAGCAATATTGTGCGCTCGCCAAGGAAACCGGCGCTACCACCATTATGGGAGGGTTCCAACCGACCCTCATGCCGGAAATCGCCATTTTTCCTGAGATCGACGCTATTGTCCGCGGTGAGGCAGAAGTTACTATAAAAGAAGTGGTGCAGAAAATGGTCTCGGGGGAGGACTGGCGCCACACGATTGGGGTCTCTTTTTACGATTTCGACATCGGAAAAATCGTGCACATGCCGGACCGACCGCTTGTTCCGGACCTAGACATGCTGCCCTTTCCCCGCTTTGATTTAGTGTCCCACTATACTTACAAGTCGCTGGGATTTGACACGGGCGTGATTGAAACATCCCGCGGGTGCTCTTTCGGGTGCAATTTTTGTTGCGTCACAAAAGTGTACGGGCGCAGTTGGCGCAGAAAGTCCATCGAGCGGGTGATCGAAGAACACCGGCGCATGCCAGAGAAAATCAAGTGGGTCTTCAACGTTGACGATAACTATTGTATGAATCCCAGCCGCACCGTAGCATTATCGAAACGTTTAGTTCACGATGGCTTGAATAACAGGTCGATGATCATTCAAGCCCGCGCGGACTCCCTCGCACGTAACCCTAAGATGATGGACTGGCTGGCCGCGTCAGGCGTTCGCTTGGTCTTCATAGGCGTAGAATCCATCCACCCGCGGTCCCTGAAACTCCTGAATAAGGGCGTGAATTCAGCCCAATACATTCGGGACGCTATTGAGGGATTGCATTCGCGAGGAATTGCTGCTTGGGCTAGCTTAATTGTGGGAGCAGAGCCGACCTTGTTAGAAGCACGGGAGGCCCTCGACTCGACGATCGACTTCCTGCACGCCCACAATGTCGAAATCATGCAGTGCACGTCATTAACCGCGTACCCAGGAACCGGTTTTTACGTTGAAGCGGTTAAAAAAGGATGGATCAAGCCGATCGACATGACCCACCTGGAAACGGTGGACCTATCCCCAGAGAGGCCAGATTTTCCACGCAAAAAGTTAATGGAGCTCATCAACCGCGCGTTCCGCCGGTTCTATCTAAGTCCGAAATATCTCTTTAAACTGTCAAAGTGGACCAACCTCCTCAACCGGAAGTGGTGGTGGGTCTACAAGGTGCTGGGAAAGTTCGTTCGAGTTGGGATGGATTTCATCTTTGGCAACATTCTCAACGATAATTTGTATGGGAATGAAGACTGGGAAGAGCTCGCCCGATGTGAACAAGATTTGGCGCATGTGGATGGAGTTGCCCTTGTCCCCGCCGGAAAATGAACTTTTTTTGATCTTGATAATTCAGAGAAAATTAAAATTAATATTCAAATTTATGCAATTTTACCAACCTCTAATATGAAACTAAAGATTTTCGAGAGGAACTTATTCAATATGTTCTTGAACTCGGCGATCTTACAAATTTTTACTCATCTGAATGTGTTTGCCGGGTAATGAGGTATTTGCATGTGGGCTTTCCATCGCAAATGCATTCGATCTCTTCTACGTTAACAGAATCAGGCGACAACATGCCATCAATTACGCCTTTAAACAAGCCGACCTGTATTTCGCAGATCGACCGGTATTCTTTGATGCCTTCACAGATGCAGTTGTGAATATCGATGATGAAACTTTGAGAATCTTTTTTATAGACTTTCGCTTTGACTGAGGGGGTAGGATAGGTAATTTCAACAGCTAAGCCCACAAACGTGACGATATTCTCAAAGGTTTTCTCAATGGTTTCAAACTGTTTGGAATAGAGTTCTGTGACGCCCCTCTGGGCCATCTTTATTCCGATTTCTTTCGCCTTTTTTGTATCGCCTAGAAAATCATAGAAGAAAGAGGAATGGAGTGTTTGATAAAATTTTACCATGTAATCGGCCCGAGCCTCAAACGCCTTGGATTTCCGGATCGGATAGAAAAGCTTTTGGGTAGGTCCTTGTTCACGCTTGTAAATTAGTTCTTTTTCAGCCATTATCTCTAAATACTTCGCTGTGGAATTGCGGTTCAGCTCAATTTTTTCCGCAATCTGAGAAATTGTTAATCCTAGATCCTCATCCTCTAGTAGATTTAGGATCTTGAGTTGAATTGCGTTGATTTGATTTTTATTTGAGGACTTATCCACAAGCATCACATTTAGAAAAACACTTGGCTTAATTCTTCCTTTCTCAATATGCTATTAAAATATTTTCAATTTTTGTTCTTCCGACAAATCGGTATCCAATGAAATATAGGTGAGCGAGGCTTTTGAAACCGGGGTTTTACAAGAGAATAATTTTTTTTTGGATATTTTTTTTGATAAAAACATTTCCGGGTGTGAAATAGCAAGGTTGCAATGCAAATTTGCCAGAGAAATCTTTTTAAAGAGCGTTCGGAGAATTATCTTCACATTCCTATAAATAGGGAAAATCGAGCAAGATTGCATAGCAATTTTGTGGATTTTCGTTTTATTTACATAAAATATATAAAATTTTGATTTTTCGTGATACAAAATGACTGCGGTAGAAGAATTTCTCGCTAAAAATCGCGAGGACCAGGCAATCCTTCATAATTCACAAGTTATAATGGAGCGGCTGGAAGAAATAGAGGGCACATCGCGGAATCCGATTGATGTGCTTTTCCGACGAGTAAGGAAGCAATCCTTGAAGCATTATCCTTTTGTAGACACCTTTATGGATTTCGCCTCTATCTCGATTTTAGAAACCATCTTGAGGTATTTTGATCGTAAAGTGAATGCGGTGCTAGAGGGAAAAGAAAACATTCCAGTGGGACCGCTTATATTTGCAAGTAATCATGAAACGGAGACCGAGCATCTTTATCTTGCAAGGGCTTGTTGTTCAACTCGAGATCTGAATTATTTTAAATTTTTGAAGTTTTTAAATTTTAAAGGTATTGCGAATAAAAAGCAAGTACCAATCTTTTTCGCTAAATATCAATTATTCAACCTCCCGCTTATCGGTTCTATCTTAGCGGCCACCGCTTTTCCTGTCGAGCGGGAACTCCGGGATGCTAAATCCATGGAAATTGGCTCGCTCTTCCTAAAACGCGGATTCAATATCATTATCTATCCAGAAGGCACTCGCAATATAGAAAAGGTGGTGAAGCCGAAGTCGGGTGTAATAAGGTTGGCGATTCAGAATAAAGTTTCCGTGGTTCCAATTGGCCATGTAGGGCTTTTTGAGCTAACGAAAGGCGGTTTTATCCCGAAGAAAAAGGGTACATGGTATTGTACTTATGGTGAGCCAATAACTTATGAAGATTATTACGATCGGGAACCCACCTATGATGAGTTACGGGTTTTAACCGAGCAATTAATGCAAAAAATTGAAGATTTGAAGGCGCATGGATATAGTAAGATAAAAGAGATCGAAGATGCACATATTGCGGCCTTGCGTAAAAAGAGTATTAATGAGATTGTAATTGATAAATTTGAGAGACTTGATAAGAAGCCGAAGAACCCATTTGATACCTTATATCGGAGATTTGTACAATTCTCTTCTAGGTTTCCAGTTACTGGAGATTATATAGATGCATTCACACATTCATTTATTCGTCTCGGTGTAGATCTGCTAATAAACCCGCTCAATTTTAATATCAAAATTACGGGAAGGGAACAGGCTATTAAAACCAAGCCTGCTATCTTGTGTTCGAATCATGAATCGTTTTTAGATATTGCGGTCTATGGAATGAAATTAGTGCCTAATGAATTATTACACTATTATGGTCGATTTCTTCCTTCCCAGCAGTATGAGATGACTGAGAAAATTTGGTTTATGATGAAGAAAGAATTAGCCCAGGTTCCGATTCTTTCGAGCTGGACCTTGAATGCAGGAGGATATCCAATCGGCAGGGGCGAGAAAGATAAGGATGCATTCATTATTTCGAAAGAACTTTTAAAGAGGAATCGAAATATAATAATTTTCCCGCAACAGACGACTTATCCGACGATCGATGTCGAATCTGGTAAAACTGGCGCGATTAGATTGGCTATCGAAACAGGAAGGCCCATTCTTCCAATGGCTATAAAAGGATCACATGATGCAATGAAAACGGGAATATTAAATTTATTATTTCCGCCCAAAGGTTATCCCGTGGAAGTTAATATCGGAGAGCCTATCTATTATGCCCACTACAAAGGGCTGAATTTAACCGCAGAGGATTATCAGAAATTGACACGGGAGTTAATGCAGAAAATTAAGAATTTACAAGATGGAATAGGGGTAGCTCCATTTAATCCGGAGTATGACGGGGAAGCCAGCAAGCCGACAATAGCCAAACTGATAGAAGGCGTAGGGAAATTAATCGGACTGCCTAAAATCGATTTACAAAAAACAGTTAAGGAGAATGTTATTACAAAGGCAATTAATCAATTAACCGATTCGTTAGGCATAACCAGCACCCAAAAGGAAGAGGGAAAACCCCCAGAATTTGCGAAATTAAGTCCCATTGATAAGTTTCTCGCAAAAGTGAAGAAACGCGGAGAAAAATACGGTTTATTCCCGTTTTTGGATAATGTTTTTTATCGAGTAGCAAAAAATTCCATAGAACTTCTAGTCCACAACCTATACGATTTCAAGGTGATTGGGCGTGAGAATATACCTGTGGATAAAGAAGTCGGAATTATTCTCTTGGCCCTAAGCAAAACGACCTTGGACCTCGTCTTTGGAAATGCCCTTATCCCAGAAAAAGTCCATTTTATGATCGATAAAAAGACCTATGAGAAGCCAATTGTCTCCACACTTCTCCAATCCCTAGGATTCTTCCGAAAAACGGAATCCCCCGATGATTTAGAGCCGCTCTTACAATTAAAAGATAAGCTAAAGGAGAAGAAAATCGTTGGAGTTTTCTCGCAGGCTAAAGGGGATGAAGCGGTGGTCCGAACGATTGCGGGCGTCGTCAAATTAGCGATTGAAGGCAAGCCAACAATGATAGTCCCGCTGGCTATCGCTGGAACGGAGACGCCCTTTCCACCGGTCAAAATAACGGTCGAAATTGGGGAACCAATCGGCCCAATTAATCGAATGAAAAGAGAAACCCGATATGAATTTGCAGCAGAAATAGCTGAAAAACTTAAAAAATTGCAAAGTAAGGCGTTTGAAGCACGCTATAAGGAGTTAGAAACAAATAAGGAGGAAAGTTAAATGGCAACAACTGTTAATAGTGAAGTAGATTTAAGTAATATTAAGGCGATTGTTTTTAATTACGATGGGACCCTGTTTAATAACATCCCTGCAATCAAAGCTGCAACCCAGGATGTTCTGGATCGAATTAATACAGAAAATGCAGACAAGGTCTCAATCGATGAGTTTTTAGAATTGATGACAGAAATTAATGAAAATAATCTGCCCTCGATCCTATTAAACCATTATAAAATCTTGAATAATTTACCGATTTTCAAAGATCTCACCTATCTGCAAAAGTTGCAAGTGCTATTCATGATTTATTCCAAATATAAGCAGTATAGCGAAGTTTCTCAATTGTATTCTGGGACAAAGGAACTCTTGACGCATTTATCACAGAAATTTGATCTTGCCATTGTAACGAATTCAAACCGTGAAGATATTACTCAAACACTTCAGAAATTTGGAATTTTGAATTATTTCAAATCGATCCTCACCTTAGATGATGTGAAAAATCCAAGACCGAACCCGGAAGGTATTAGAAAAGCCATGAGTCAAATGCACTATCTGCCGGAAAATACTCTTTACGTGGGCGATTCCGCTACGGATATTTTAACAGCAAGAGCGGCAAAGGTGTCAGACATTGCGATTTCTAATGGTTTAATTTCACGGCAAAATCTAATGGAATGCAAACCGAATTTAATATGCGATCACATAACAGAATTGACCCAGTTCTTCAATCTTCCTGAAATTTTAGTCGATAAAAAGAATGATCTGGAAAAACCCATTGATTATCATGCAGAGAAAATTAAGGCTTATGTAAAAGAAGATTTCAACTTCTTTAGTCTCCTCCAGGAGGTCCTGCCAACAGAAATAAAATTTGATGCGCGACAGGCAGAAAAAATTCTTCAAGATCCATTAGGATTTATAGGGGCTATATTACAAGATGGCATAAATCGATATACGCGAGGCGAAATTGAACTTAAACAACAATTTACGGCGTTTTCCAATGTGGAAGAGGATCTTATGAAATGCTTAGGGCTCATTATTATTCATTTCGTGAATGAACGGAGCAATAACTTAATTGCAACTCTAATAAAGACTCCTGTAACAAGACTCTCTTCGAGAATCACTGCTTTAGGGTTAAAAGTTGCATTCAACTATTTCTATCCTGTGGAATACAAAAGGAATTTTCAAAATTTGTTTTTGAAACTATTCGGGAAAATAATACCGGCGGAAAGTCTGAAGAAACTAGAGAATATGGAAACCTCTATTTTTATAAATTCAGTGTTAGATGGGTGTGAATTTGCACTATACGATCTGGGCTTGCCGAAATTGAGAAATATAGACTTCAAAACCATAAAGCCAATATCAAATTCAGTTTCGAGCGTGGTTTTCAGTGGTCCAATTATACTAGGGCAACGGATTTGGAAAAGACTGAATGAAGTTGCGCAGGATATCATAGATAACGATTTTAGAAAATATCCCGAAGATAGGAGCTAAGCTTGCCTAAACCTGGAATTAATTGGTGATCAAAATAAAAAATATCATTGGTATTCCTCGAAGCTTGCTCTACTACAAGTATTTTCCCTTGTGGAAAACTTTTTTTGAGGAACTCGACTTCGCGGTAGTGGTGAGTGACAAATCAACCATTTCCACAGTGGAAACTGGGGGACAATATACCATTGATGAAATTTGCATTCCCCTCAAATTATATTTTGGCCATTTAATCAATTTATTAGAGAAAAAGGTGGATTATCTATTTGTTCCGCGGTATATCTCAACCACTTTTGGAACCTATATGTGCCCAAAATTTCTGGGGTTACCAGATTTGGTAAGGGGTACTATTGATGATCCACCTCCTATTATTGAAATGGATATAGATCTCCGGAAAAAGCCAAAATATGCGTCTGCAATTCAAACTGGCAGGCAATTAAAGCGCTCATTATCTCAAATTCAGAAAGCATATACAAAGGCAGTAAAAACCTATCACTACTTCAGAAATTTAATGGTGCAAGGACTCACTTTCCAACAGGCGATGAACATCACAAATGGCGGAGTTGAAAATTTTCAACCTAAAATTTCAAAACATAATGGAGTGAAGATTGGTATTGTCGGACACGGATATAACGTTCATGATCCCTATATTAACATGGATTTGCTAAAAAAATTGCGGAAGATGAATGTACAGGTCGTCACCTTAGAGAATTTACCCTTGGAAATCTTTAAGGAAAGAACAATTGTAACGAATACGTTGAAGAACTATTGGGGAAATGAAGAAGAAATTCTCTCTGCAGTTAATTATCTATTTAAAGATAAAACCCTCGATGGGCTGATTTTCATTTGCAGCTTCTGCTGCGGCCCGGATTCCCTAATTGATGAACTTATTACACGTGATGCGCAGAAGTTAGAATTACCCTATATCTCGTTAGTCCTTGATGAGCACTCAGGACAGGCAGGCGTTGTTACTCGTGTCGAAGCGTTTGTGGATATGATCATCCGCAAGAAGCGTGCAGAGAAAATGCAGCCAGTCCAAAAAATCGCAGCTAAACTGGTCACAAATTGATTTAAGGAGAGATGCAATGAAAGTAACTTATCCACATATGGGCAACTGCTGGCCTTGCTTTAAAGCGCTGATTGAAGGGATGGGAGCTGAATCCTACTTGCCGGATTACAATAACTTGCAACAGTTAGATATTGGATTGAAGAATTCTCCAGAATGGGTTTGTTTTCCCTTTAAAACCACCCTTGCTAATTTCATCACCTCATTGAATGCAGGTGTAAAAATAATAGTCATGGCTACAGATTGTGGACCTTGTCGCTTTGGGTTCTATTATGCAGTTCAAGAGCGAATCTTAAAGGATTTAGGGTATGAATTCGAAATGAAATATCTCCCGCAAGGGGACCTCTTGACTTTCGAATGGGTGAAATTACTGAAATCCATGTGCGAAGATAAGTCCATTTTCAGTAATTATTTGGTTTATCGCACGGCTCGCGTTTTTTTAATGAAATGCAGCCTAGTACAGGATATTGAAGCCTATGAAGGAAGTACGCGCTGCTATGAGATTAATCGCGGTGAAACAACTCAAGTAGTGAAAAAATGCGTCAATATGGTTGATGCGGCAAATCGCTATCATGAGCTGAGGCAACTTAGATCAACAATTAAACGATTATTCAACGAGATTCCGAAGCGCAAACATAATGGAGAGGGATTAAAAGTGGGTTTAACGGGAGAAATCCATGTTACCTTGGACTCCTTTACAAATCATGATATAAAACGAAAATTAGGGGAGTTAGGCTGCGAGGTGCACATGGATCTGAGCCTTTATGATTGGATTAAGCATAAATTTCATGTAAATTTTCATCGGAAATACATCGAGTATTTGAGTAAGACTCATAGAGATATTGGGGGTATTCAAATGGATATCGGGGGCGAGGCATTTTGGGTCCTTGGAGAATATATTAATTGGGCCCAAAACAACTTTGATGGCTTCGTTCATATCTATCCATTCACCTGCATGCCCGAAATTACGGCAAAATCGATCATTTCGAAATGGTATTCGGAGAGAATTTTTGATCTCCCACCTATGTTTTTTGCGTTTGATGAGCACGCCGGTGAGGCGGGGTTCGTCACGCGCCTCGAATCTTATGTTGAATTATTGAAAACCAAGAAGGAGCAGAAGAAGAAAAATGGTTCTAGTTGAAGGTAAAGCTTCCACAGATTCAGGTGAAGACCTTTATCTTGGAATTGATGTCGGAAGTGTTTCGACCAAGTTCGCCATAATAAATGATAATATGGAACTGATATATGCCACCTGGGCTCGGTCGCAAGGATCACCCATCAAATCAGTGCAAAAGGGGTTCGAAGAGATGAAGAAAGCCCTTGACATATCCGTTGAATCCCAGATAAAAGGGGTTGGTTCTACGGGGTCGGCCAGATATTTGACGAAAGCCCTTGTAGGGGCCGATATCGCAAAAACCGAAATTATCGCACATGCCGTTGCAGCGAATTACTATATCCCAGGAGTTCGAACGATTCTAGAAATAGGGGGGCAAGATTCAAAGGTTATTTTATTGAAGAATGGCATAATCACTGATTTTGCAATGAATTCCATTTGTGCAGCAGGTACCGGCTCTTTTCTCGATCATCAAGCACACCGATTGGGTGTTCCAATTGAGGAATTTGGGGATTATGCAGGGCGATCGACGGTAGATGTCGTTATAGCTGGACGCTGCACTGTTTTTGCAGAATCCGATATGATCCATAAGCAACAAATGGGTCATTCGAAAGAGGACATTATTCGAGGGCTCTGTGCGGCGTTGGTCAGAAATTACATGAATAATGTCTGCAAAGGAAAGAAGTTGGAACCCCCAATAACGTTTCAGGGCGGAGTTGCCGCCAATTCGGGGATCAGAGAGGCTTTTAAGAAACAATTGGGCTGCGACATAATAGTCCATAAACATTTCTTAACAATGGGGGCTATTGGCGCCGCCATGCTAGCACGAGAGCACGTATTGAATGAAGACATAAAAACGAATTTCCGAGGTTTCAAAATCAGTGATATGATATTCACCCCCAAAGCCTTCAATTGCAAAGACTGTCCAAATCATTGTGAAGTGACTTACGTTGAAAAAGACCAAGGGGAGTTAATTGCCCGGTGGGGCGACCGCTGTGGAAAATGGTCCATGTAGGTGAATTGTGATGCTTTCTTATATTGTCCGAAAAAACATGGAAGTTCTGCGATTCCGGCTTAAATTATCGGAATTCGTCGATTTATTCACCGATAACTTGTATAAGGTGCTGCCTCCAAAATTAGTTGAGCCAATGCACCGCTTACTGAATGATCTCATCGATGAAATCATCTGGCTTTAAAAAATCAATTTTTTCTCTTTTTAATTCACCCCTTTTTTGGAAAGCTCAATCCAAACGAATGGAAGACCTATTCGAAAAGAAATAAATTTAGGATTTGGATATTAGAAGATATTAGATAATGTTGAAAAATTAACCGAGCTGATGAAAAATGGCGCAATTTGCTGCGGAAACTCAGCGTGAAGCGGATCTTCAAGTAGTTTCTTTGAGTGATCAGAAAAATTCAGTGAAAGCGAAAATAATTCCCGAGCTAGGAAATAATTTAGTTAGTCTGACAGTTTCTAATTTGGGTAAGTACTCTGAATTAATCTCTATGCCCACCGAAATTCCGAATTTAAAGAACAAAGAATATCAATTTTATGGAAATCCAATCCTTTTTCCATTTCCAGGAAGAATTCCGAAAGGGGAGTTTCAATTTCAGAATCAAAAATATCAGGTGCCTGTCAATTTCCGTGATGGGACCGCGATTCATGGATTTGTATTTGATAGAAAATGGGAAATTTCAGAAATTTCTTCCCCCTCTTCCAAAGAAGCTTTCTTAAAATCGACCTATATTTCCGATCCAACCGTGAAAAAATTCTTCCCCTTCCCGTTTCAAGTTGAAATGGTCTATATTTTAAGAGAAGCGGAGTTGGAAATGGACTTTAAAGCGGTAAATAGAAGTGAACAACCCTTACCTTTTGGTTATGGGATTCATCCCTATTTCACTTTACCCGGGAAACGTGAAGATTGGACACTTCATCTCCCAGCCGCTGAACTTTATGAATTAGTGGATATACTTCCCACAGGAATCTCGAAAAAAATACCAAAGCAATTGGATTTTCGCGCTGAAAGATCTCTGCAAGGCATATACATGGATGATTTGTTTGGGAAATTGAAGAAAAAAAGGCATGGATATGTTTCGTGTTGGCTAAAGAATCGGGCAAATAACTTTAAACTGACAGTTATTTCAGATCAAAATTTTGATTACTATGTCCTTTATGCACCATCGGAACATGATTTCATTTGTATTGAACCATATACGTGTATCCCCAACGCGTTTAATCTGGAAAATGCAGGTATTAACACCGGTTTGCGGCTTCTTAAAGCTGGTGAGCCTTTTAAAGCGCGTATCTGGTTTAAATGGGATTTTAAGTAAAAAAGTTCTTTTTTATTTGATCAGCTAAGAATTTAGCGACCTCAGAGGTTTCAAACGGCCAGAGATAGGAGAACTCAATGGTCGGAAATTCCTTTTTTATGGATGCTATCGCAAGAGGAATATCTCGTTCCGAGTGTTCTCCGCCACGAGTCATCATGGGGGTTATTATAATAATCTTATCAGGGGCTTCCTTTGCCGCTTTTTCCAAAATTTCCGTCAGGGAAGGCCCGCAAAACTCATTGAATCCGATATACACCGGAATATTCAGTTGATTCTGAAGTTCTTGAGCCAGTTCGTGCGATCCAGCACAATAAGGATCGTTCTCGGGCGTCCTAGGCCATGCACGCATTTTCTTTTCTAAAAGTTCGTATTTCTGGCGCATTGGCGGTGGCGTGCCATCACCCATTGCCTCAATGCCGAAGTGAAGCTTGAAATAATCAAGCATGTCATTTTTAGGGAAATCTTTCGGTGGCTGCCCATGCATTGCTAGAACGGAAATGATTTTCATAAAGAAATTAGGATGGATTTGAATATTTAAAGTTCTTTGAATGGTAAAATGAGAGGAGTACTACTATGAGATACTCTTGGTACTAATTTTTCTCGACGGTTTATTACCAGTAAGGCTGTTCTCATCCGGTTTATTACCAATACGGTTAATTACCACTACGGCCACTACTGCTAGACTGACAATAAATAGAAATCCGGTCCATGGGAAGGGAGGTGCCGAAGGAATCGGATCTATTTTCACTTGAAAAGAGAGCGTAGAATTGTAAAAAACGATATCACTACATTCAAATGAATAGAAATAGGTTCCTGGGGCTAATTGTATTATAAATTGGTATAAGCACCCATCTGAATAGTTCCCATCGAATGGATTTTGCTTTTCCATAGTGTAGGGGGTTCCATTAAGTACTATATTGATATATAATGGGACATTGTTGTCTAAATCCTGGTAAAGAATTGAGAAATTGAATTGAGTTAGAGTATTCCCGGTTTCGGGGATTCTTGTGGGATTTAGCAAATGCGGGGCATAGTTACTCTTATACCCTAGCCAGCCAAAGGTATTATTGATGAATATGTAATTATCATAGTTGGTAGCATCGAAGAAGATATATTCTTCACAAATAATAACTATTCGCCCTTTCCCGAATTCCATTGCTGCCACTATAATAGAATTATTCAGCTCAACACAGATTTTGGCATTTGGTTGCGCTGAAATATTCAGGGATAGCTTTGGATCGTTAAGACGAAGTTCATGAACGTTATTGGTTATCGGATGAAAGTAGGTTTCATTAGTATAGATCCCAGTTGTCCCAGGCTCAAAAGTAATATTAAACCGTTGAAGTAAATTTACGGCTGATCCAAAATATTCTCCACAAACGAGGAGCCTACCACCCTCCTGAATCCATTCCTCAACAGCATCAATTTCAGATTCAGCCATATCCTCACCCCTTTGATCAAGCCAAAGCATATCATAATTGGATAATAGATCAAGGGTTAGCAAGCCCGTTATATCGGTTATATTTGCGCCCCGGAGCATTACTAAATATGTGACATATGGATAAAACATGTGCTTTGTTCGGGGGTTGTCTTCCCCGTGGGTTATTATACCCCCAATCCGTACATCTTGAAGAGAGACTGAATTCCAATTAACCGAGTATTCGACAAGGGTAGTATAGGGACCTATATTATCAGAATAGGTGTCATCTGAGCAATTATAGAAATAGAAATTGGTTCCTCTTCTTAAGTAAGTTGAAAAAATGAAGATACACCCATCTCTATAATTACGATCAAGAGGATCTCGTTGAATCATCGCGTAGCTTGTTGAATTGATGACCACATTCACAAAAATCGGTACGTTATTGTCCATGTCAGTATAATTTATTGAAAATATGAAAAGGGTCGTAGCCTCATAGCCAATATTTGGAGAAACCTGACCATTCGATAATATGGGGGCTACTAGATTGATTTCGGTCACGTTTAAATCGAAAAAGTGGGTAGTCTCATTAGTAAATTTCCCATCATCGCACATGAAGGAATAATTGTAGAGCCCTGGGTTCAGATAAGTCAGAATTCCGAAAATACAGCCATCATCATAAGTAAGATCCGAGCTATTTAATTTCTCTAACGAATATGTGTTCTCATTTATTGAAATATTAACTGAAAGAGGAGGGTTATTATCAGAATCCATATAAATTACACTGAAATTAAAAAGGGTATATTGCGTACCATTTCGGGGAGTAACGGCCCCATTAATCAGTTTGGGTACATATTCATTGGATGTTATAGAAAGGGTGGAATAATCAGACCAAAACCCATTGAACGCACCATATACAGGACATACACGCCAAAAATATTGTCCCGATGGTAAATTTATTGTGATTTGTTGGGATGAAATATTTGTTGTTTCGTGAATATCCCTTACTTCTTGAGCAATATTGGAAAAATTGCTCATGTTTGAAATTTGAAAGGTATAATTAATGGGATTGAGGGGTAATTCGAGACTTTCCCACTTAAATTCAATGAGACCTGAAAAAAGCGCACTATTATTGGGAGGAGTCAAAAGCTGGGCGAATAATGAATTTTTTCTCACGCCTGTTTGACCTGAATTCAAATTTCCAGGTGTGCCGACCTCTTCAACTAACCAATCAGATGCATTATGAGTATCTTCATCATCTATTCGATATGCACAATCGCTATCCAGCGTGATTGGACTATTCTGAGTCCACTTCACATCGTTAGGTCGGAGACCAGTAAATGCGCTGGTTTGAAACCAATCTTGATGATAGCCCAAATTATTAAAGACCCCCACGGCTATTTGTCCAGAATCCCAGGGAATACCCCACTCAGTAAATAGATCTGTTGCGTTATTGGTCCCTGTTGTCCCACCCCATTTTTCATGCAAAACAACCACAGTCTGCTTATAAAAAATCCAGCCTGTAGGGAACTCGAAGGTATTAATGAGGACATTATTGTAATATAATTGTAATGTCCAATCGGTCATATTTTTATCTGTTCCATAGTTATACAACTCGATATAGGAGGGGTGGGCTGTGAAAACCTCATTTATTACGATTAATTCTTCGATGAGTTCAAAAAAGGGGGTTACTTCAGGGGCATTAATCCAGTAAGTCGTATTACTATAGGTGCCATCAGAGCAGGTAATTTGAAATTGGTAATATCCAATCTCCAGAGCCGTTTTAAAGTGGTATTCCACCCCATCCATCGCATTGCCATCAAATGGATTAACTTGCACCATTATATAAGATGTAACATTGATAGTAACATTGATAAAGGAAGGGAAATTGTTATCCGCATCAAAATAATTTACTTTGAAATCGAATAATGTTATATTGCCTCCAATTTCTGGCGATACTCGTGGCTCTATTAAGTATGGATTTTGGCTATTGGTTCTATAAACAATCAACAAAGTTGAAGATGCATTAGTGACAGTGTATTTCCCATCACTGCATCTGAACGAGTGATTATAGGTTCCGGGTTGTAGAAAAGTGAGATATTGAAAAATAGCCCCGTCGGTATAGTTTTCATCGGCAGCATTCAGTTTCGACATCTGATACAAAGTCCCATTTACTAACAAATCGACGGAAGTAGGCGCAAAATCATCGAGATCCATATAAAGGACACTAAAGTTATATAATATCGATTGGTCTCCTGTTTGGGGTGAAACTGAGCCATTCACGAGCAAGGGTGCAAACTTATTTTCAACATTAGAGATATTCGCCCAGCCTTCGCTAGAAATTGCTTTTGCTATCAGATAGTATTTTCCAGATGTGAGAGGTGTGTATCTAACGAGTTCAGTCTTACCAGATTCATTTGAGATACTGGAAGCGAGAAGCTGTGGTTCTCCTATTGAGCTTGGCGAATTATTATAAAGATATAAATCAAAATCAGCATTCCAAGGCATTGTTAACTTGAAGGAATAGTTTTGTCCACTAAGGAGATTTACGTGACACCCCAGTGCGTGTTTGGACATGGGGTTTGTATAACTACTTGAAAGCCAAGCACTTTTTGAAGAACTCACATTTAATTCATTAAGATAGGCTTCTAAAGCAGCATCTATATTAAGACGTCCATAACCTTCATGAGAATCCTTTCCTCCGCGCTCGAGTGTGGGGCTATTATTGGCGTAGATCTCACGTTGTAAAGGATAAGTTTCGCTCGCTGCCATTAACAACAGAGCTTTAACTTCCTTGGCTTCTATCGCAGAATAATTCCAGTTTGAAGAGCCGCCCATTGCTTCGATTAATAGATTTGCCGCTCCAGCGACAGCAGGGACTGCCATGGAGGTTCCAACCATAGGTGAAAGATCATTTAGAAATGCATCTGTAGAATAGACTCCGAACCCATCATTATCATTGGTATCCGTAGAGAAAATTGAGAAATAATAGTGGCTACCGCCAGGGGCCATTATATCAGGTTTAACTGTATTCCCGGTAAAGGAAGGACCACCTGGACTACTATATTCTGTCACATTGTCGGCGCTGTTCATTGCAGCGACGGTAATGACACTATCAGCATCTCCTGGTGAACCTATGGTGTTACTCAAACCACCGTTGTTTCCCGCCGCTACCACGACAACTATTCCATTCTCAACAGCGTTATTTACGGCACTTATTATGCTGGATTGCCCAGTGTCCCCTGAAAAACTCAGAGAAAGAACACTTATATTGTAGGTCCTCTTATTTGCGATGACCCAATCGATTCCAGCGATAATATTTGAAAGGATTCCACTACCATAGGCATTCATCGCCTTGACTCCTACAAGATGTGTTGCGGATGCAACGCCCCTCCATAAATTTCCACTATCCATAGAGGGAGGATTGAATGGCCAATAAATTTCAGTTCGAAATTGCGCATAAGGTCCCGCAACCAAAAACCCTTTTAAAACGATGGCAAGTCTCAATGAATATTCCCCGAGAGTGGGAATTGTAGCATTGAATGCGATTGTATGGTTCCAAGAACTCACCTCAAGAACATAAGAATCCATAATTGTTTCGTTGTGATAAAGGTAAGCCTTAACATAAACGCTTCCAGAGCCCTGAACAGAAGAATACGCTTGGCAATTTAGTTCAACGGTGCCAGGATTTGTTACATTGAATCTCGCAGCCGTTACATTAATAATCTGACCAGATACAAAAATGCCTTTTTGATCGTATACATAGGCATAAGTAGCAACCATGCGTCCAGATCCGTCCAGTGTGGAGCTACCATTTCCTGCAGCAATCCCCGCACAATGCGAACCATGCCCGTTATCATCATAAGGATAACTGAGATTGTTCAAGATATCTTTCCACCCGATAATTTTATAACTCGCATTTCCCTCGGAATATCCCGGTGTGAAAAACGTGTGAGAATCATCAATCCCGGTATCAATTAGCGCAATCGACCCGCTTTGATCACCGGTGAAACCGAGCGAATTCCAGACGTATGGACGTAGATTCATATTTCGGGTAGCATAATACAAACTCATATTGAAGCAACTATCTTCTTCAATTAGAAAAGGAATATGATCGCCCATTAATATATTATAAAACGCTCTCAATCCTTGGTAGTTGATTGATCCTGCAAAGCCATTAAGTGCAGTATCATAAATCACTTTAATTTCCCCCCCATAATTTTTAAATAGGGGAAAAATTGAATTAATGTCTCCTTTAGGAAATTGAACAACAATTGATATGTTCTCAAGTTCTTCGTTTGCTGGATTTAACTGTTTTCCTGTATTAATTTTTCCATCGATCTCTCCAAGATTACCTAAAAAATTTAATTTTTGCTCTAACCGATCGTTTAATCCATTCTGATTTTGATCTGCGTTGATATTCATTTCCTTCCAGGTCTCTACACATTCTTGAGAGAATTTAGGTAATGAGAAAAGAGGTTGCTCTGAATAAAAGGGGGTCTCTTTTTCAGAGAGAATAGGAATAGGCCCTAAAAGTGGAACGAAAAAGCCCAAAATGATGAACACTAACAAAAAAGAACCCCATTTATAATTTTTCATCAAAACCACCATTCCCATATGAAATAATTTAATAATTTGAAGAATTAATAATATAAAAATTACTTAAATTACATATTAAACAAATATCCTATCAATGAATTTTAATATAATGAAAATCATTTTATAGAATGGAATTTTAAATTTACATTATTTTGGGCGGATCGTGTTGAAAAGGAATTATCTTCTGGGTTTAATGGTCATTGGGATTATTTTCGGGAATTTTATTTTTTATGTCGCGATCAATTGGAGTCCAATAGAGAATCAGCTAAAGGTAAGGAATGATTCTCCTTCCTCCGAATCAAATTTTGAAAAGTGTACAGTTGTAACTGAGAATTATTTATCTGCTTCGGGCAATAATGTTAAAACGGAATTATATACCAATGTTTCCGGAATAGTTTCCTTAAAAACGCCTTATTACGAAGAACATGGGTATAAGTATTTTGAAGTGCCTATTAATACCCAAAATCATAATATAAGCCAGACTAATCTCACCTTTTTTAATATTGAGGCATCTACAACGGTTCAAACTATTGAAGACAACCCCGAAGATTATCTTGACGAGTGTTCACCCGGGTGGCATGCAATGAGCATCAAAATTTCGACTCCCTGTAAAGTAAGGCAATTACAACTTTTCGTTCAAGAACTTAATCAAACTGCTGAAAGTCCATATTGGACCGTAGAAATCTTTAATGCCTGTCGTAAATTTGATTTCAAATGGTATATCGCTCCTGACAAATTTACAGGAATTTCTATTGATCAAAGGGTCATTGGGACTCAAGCTGCACATTGGCATAATTTTACTTTTCCAGAAGCCCAGTTAAATATGTCCAATACATATATTGACCCTAGTGGGTTTGCTTTTTATTTCTTTAAAATTACTATGCCCCCAAAGGCAGCTGATGCGCGATATCTTTATTTCAGTTATGATCATGTGGAGGTAGATGATGGCTGGGCTTATTATGGGGTAGGTGAGAGTGAACTATATATAACAGAGAACGATATTTGTATGAGAGTTGAAGTAGAACCGCTCAATACTAAACCGCAACCATCAGATATTCTACTCGGGGTTAAAAATGTTGACCGCCCGTTCTCAGATGTAACCATTGAAGCAAATCACTCTGTACCAGTGCTAACGCTAGATGCAGTTAGTCTTCTATCCGGAAAATTTAGAATTCCTGCTCAAAACTTCACCTTGACAGATTACGGAACCATTCACAATATTTCACTTTACCTTAAATGCTCAGGGGGCCTTAATTCAGTCCTTTTGGGGATAACTCCTCCTAACACCACGGGGATAGGACCACTTTGGGATGGAAATTCCATTTATGATGTCGCAGAGGCGATTAATATCTCAGATGGCTTCGAAGGGTGGTATACGTTTTCAATGGGCGAAAGGCCAAATCTAAAGCCTGGAACCTATTGGTGGGGATTATTATATTATGGAAATTATTTAGAACCTGGAAATAATCTTACCTTATATGGATCTCAAGATCCTCCCGATAAAGCACAGGCCTTGAATATTACAATAACCAGTTTCTACGATACCCGTTTAATTGCTTATAATTATGCGAATATAATTGGAATCCAATATGGAAAGGACATTTTAAATGTCACAAAAAGTTGGATATCTAATGAAATTTTAATTCCGGATTTGTCTGCTTATTATCATTATACAATTGTTACTCGTTGGCTAGGTATAACCCGATTAAATGTTATTTATTCCATTGAATTGCAAAATATCACGTCTGTTAAGTCCAATTATTTTTCGTTTTTCCAAAGTGAAGAAGTATTATGGAATCTTTCGATTCAAGCTACATTTCCATTAGTAAGTTCAGGGAAAAGTATCCATTTCATAGTTCCCAGAGATTGGAACGTGAAAAATATTACTATAAATGGAAGGTCTCATAATATAGCTAATTGGACGCTTTATCAGCAGCAAGGCGTTCGAATCCTTTCAGTTCATAATTGTTCTAATGGTAGATGGACGGTTTGGTGTAACTCAACTGCGTATCAAGTTGATTTCACTATAGAAAAGTTGATTGCGGGGCAATTCCTACCTTGCGTTAATGGAACGGTATATGATCGTTTTCGCATTAATACAACAATTGCGAATCAAACCAATGGGGCATGTGATTTAAGAGTCCTATATCCCGATAACAAAACCATGTTTTCCAATCAAACTGAATTAGCCGCCAAACATACAATTTTATCATGGTATCCTGAAAATGATACCGCTGCTTCTGGAGGAAAGTATGTATTCGTGGTCTATTGGTCCAATGGAACCGAACTCGGTTATAATCGGCGTCTCCTCTTTTTGACTTCCATCCCCACAAATCTCACCTTAGTTTCTTTGATTCCCTTACCCTATGTAAACGACATCACTAAAACATTGATAATTCGGTATAATGATTCTCGAGGCGGCAATATTCTTGGTGCGACTCTCTCTGCCAAATTGAGTGGAATTCCTCTTGAATGGGAGGACCTCTACAGTAAATCCTTAAATCCCGAAGATAAAGGCTTATATCGAATAAAACTAAATACGACTGGATTGAATGCAAACCAATATTATCCCTTAAGTATTAGCGCTCAAAAGGAGGGATATAACAACGTATCCCTTGCACAGCGACAAGTTTTGGTACAATCCGTCCCAACTTCAATTACAACAAGTTTTAATAACATTACGCAATATGGAAACCAATTCATCAGTTTTTCGTGTTCTTTTAAGGATACTTTTCACGCTACGGGAATTGATTGGGCTTCAATTAGCTATATCATAGTAGGTACGAACATCAACGGGTCTATGATGAACATTATGCCGGGCGAGAGTGTTTATATAGTCAATAACCTTCAATTATCCAATCTAATTGGTAGAACAGCACCATACTTAATCAATATTACGGCTAATGCCCTTAACTGTGAAATCAAAAGTGCATTCATTGATCTTTTTGTATTAAATAAAACAGGCACTATATTGGAAGTGTTTACACCTACAGGAACCTTTATCCAAGGTCAAAGTATGCAGATCCAAGCGCACTTGCAAAATAAATCTTCCCTTCAAGGGATTCCCAATGCCACCATTAGATTTTATTTCGGCGGTGTTATTCCCGAACGAATCGCAATGACCGATTCAAATGGAATTGCAGTCATCGAAATTTCCATTCCAGAAATCGATTTTTCCATAACTGCTGTTTTTAATGAAGTGTCCAGCACAAGTGGTTCCTTCACCACCCCCCTGAAAATCAATGTGCTTTCCTATACTGATCTTGCGCTTTGGATTGGAATAATTGCTGCGGTCTGTGTAGCATCAATTATAGCGGTGCGTCAATTATATTTTGTTCCTAAAAGAAAAGTTAAGATGCAAAGATATCAGAGAATTGCAAATAAATTTCAAGATGTTGCAAATCTTCGCCAAGTCCTGATCATCATTAAGGAATCTGGAAATTGCATATTCCAACAATCTTTTGCAGCGGTGATTGATGGAGATTTGATTTCGGGCTTTCTAACAGCGATCTCAGCCTTCGAAACTGAATTGAAAGTAAAACAAGTCCTCCAAAAGGAGCCTAAAACTGGTGGATTTGAAATCAATTATCAAGATTATAAAATCCTTTTGTTTGAGGGCACTCTCATACGCCTGGCAATAGTAGTCGAACAAACCCCATCCGAAGAATTCCGGAAATTGGTCCAATCACTTGTTGGTGAATATGAGGAGCGTTATGGCATGTATATAAAGAAATTCGCTGGGAATCTTGCGCCCTTCGATAACAGCGCCCAATTTATTACCCAAAAATTGGAAATGTCCCTTATCTGGCCCCATAAAATACGCAAACCCGGCCCCATGGAAAAGTTTACTGCTCTTGAACAATCAGTCATGAAAATTGCAGATACTATTATGAAATCCCAAGCAATGGATTATGTATTCTTGCCTATGGTTATCTCTGTAGGACAAGCAGGAGCTCCCAAATCGAAATTAGAGATTTTTGCTACTGTTTATAATTTACGATTCCGGGATATCTTCATTCCTTTGGATCCAAACACAACGATTTAAATACAGATAAATATTCAAATTTTTTTCCGAATATACTTAAAATGATGAGCCTTACAACAGGAGTACATTAACTATGACTTGGTTTGGTAGTTCATTACGGGATTTGCCGCGTTTAAGACCGGCAGAGACGAAGCGAAGACGTGTTTCAAGCTATGATCCGACCTATGGAAATAAGGATTTTATTGAATTAAGAAAAGGGGAGAAAAGGACTGTAGCGGACATAGGAGGAGCAGGCTGCATTACACATATTTGGGTGACTATGGATTGCTCTGAAAAATATTTTCTCCGAAAAATTATTTTGCGAGCTTATTGGGATGGGGAGGAAAATCCAAGTATTGAGGTTCCTATCGGCGATTTCTTCGGAATTGGGCATGGAATTTGTAAGAATTTTGTTTCTCTGCCCTTAACTATGTCTCCAGAGAGCGGACGCGGGTTTAATTGCTTCTTTCCGATGCCTTTTTCCAAGCGAGCGGTATTTGAAATCGAAAATGAAACGAGACAAAGAGTTATTTTCTATTATTATATAGATTATGAGCAGTATGACGCGCTAAAAGAAGATTTGGGACGGTTCCATGCGGTCTGGCATCGCGAGAATCCATGCCAAGGCATTTCGGAAGAAGGCTTGACGAATGTTCTGTTTCAATTGGGCGGAATCAATGAGGACCTATCAAAAAATTATCTAATCTTAGAAGCAGAGGGAAAAGGACACTATGTAGGATGCAATTTAAATATTCATAACCTCCGGGTTACGACGGAGGATAACTGGCCTGGCGAAGGAGATGACATGATTTTCATCGATGGTGATCCACTCCCCACAATCTTCGGAACCGGCACAGAAGATTATTTCAATACGGCGTTCTGCCCAACACAAGAGTATAATACACCCTACCATGGAATAACCTTACCCGGTGGACTCAACTGGGCAGGGAAAATTTCCTATTACCGCTTTCATATCTTGGATCCCATATATTTTGAGAAATCCATTAAGGTGACGATCGAACATGGGCATGCAAATCACCGATCGGATGACTACTCCTCCACGGCTTACTGGTATCAAACGGAACCGCATAAAAAGTTCGAGCCCTTGTTACCTATAAAGGACCGGTTGCCCCGTGAAACACCAGAAGGATTAAAATGATTCAAATAGATTAAGATTACACAGAATTTATTCAGATTTCGATAAGGTGATCTATATTTCCGAGGAAATGAAGAAGAAGAAGGAGTCAAATCCGTTAGATCGCGTGTTGAAAGTGATAGCTTTTTCGAAGCCAGACAGGGTGCCGATAATATTCTTCCCCGAGTGGGACTTTCTCGCAGATTTTTTAGGCATCTCGGTCAAAAAGTTGTTGTCCAATGTCGATTTACAGATCAAGGCCAATGAAAAGTTCAAAACGCGCTTTCCGGGAGCTTATGGCGCCGTTTCCATCTATCAGCCATACGCTTCAGCCCAGGCCTTTGGATGTAAGGTTTCCGATCAAGAGAATGAGATCCCTGCAGTCGTGGCCCCGATTATTACCCAGCCAGAGGACGTATTTTCGCTTAAAGTCCCAATTCCATGGGAAGCACCTGGAACGCGGGATTGGCTCTTGAAGATAGAATATGGTATCGAGAAGGGAGTCCCTGTAGCGGGTATTGGAGAGTTTGGTCCGTTTGAACTCGCAGGACAATTATATGGGTATGATCGCATGATTCTACATATGCGAAGAAGACCCGAGGTAATTCATGCGTTACTCGAAAAGACTACACAATTTATGATAGATTTTTTCATGACTTGGGCGAAAAAATTGCCGACTGGCAGAGCTACCATTACGCTCATTGCCGATCATGTATCAGGGTTTATGAATAATCAGCTTATTGATGAGTTCTTCGGTCCATATCATAAGAAAATAACTCAGGCATTAAAGCCTATTTCAGCCGTAATGCTCTATCATTCGGAAAATCGCAGCGGACATATCATCTCGAAAATCGGGGGCTGGGGATATCAAATGTTCCACGGGCAAGATTGGGCAGTGGATGGTGATTTAAAGAAAACGAAGGAAGTAGTAACAAACTCCCCGAATCGGTATGTTTTGATGGGGCAAGTCCCTGGGCGAGATGTTATACTTAGAGAGCCATCCGATGAAGTAGTGAGGCAACACATTATTGAGAATATCGAAATGTATGCGCCGGGTGGGGGTTATGTCCTTTCAACGGGAGGTGGCATCAATCGGGGCACTCCTTTGAATAGATTGGATATGATGATAGAACTCGCAGATAAATATGGGCGCTACAAGTCCAAAAAGGAGCTCTATGGTCCCGATGAAATTTGATTGGTGATGATGTAATGAGTAAAGAATTAGTAACGTTGATGAGTGAATTAAAAGATGAGGAACTTTTAGAACTTGTTAAATCAGAATTGAAAAGACAGGCACCCCTTGAGATTATTGAAAGAATAAAGGAAGGATTAACGAAAGTAGGGGATTTATTCGAGCGGGGTGAATATTTCCTCTCGGATTTAATTTTTGCGGCAGACATATTTACACGCGTGAATGACATTCTTGAGCCTCATCTCACCAAAAAGGTCAAGGAAATTCGGGGCAAAGTGGTAATTGGCACGGTCGAAGGCGATTTTCACGACATTGGGAAAAATATCATTAAATCCTTGCTAAAATCAAACGGCTACTTAGTCGAAGATCTCGGGAAAGATGTTACCCCGAAAAAATTTTTGGACGCTATCCAAAAGACCCGCCCAGATATCCTTGCAATGTCGGGGCTTTTAACGACTTCCTTTGCCCCCATGAAAAAAACTGTTGAATTGATAAAGAAGGAATACAAAGAAAAATTATTCGTCATTTTGGGCGGAAGTCCGGTAACTGAACATTGGGTAAAAGACATTGGTGCAGATTTTGGAACAAATAATGCGGCGACTGGGATCAAATTGATAAATAAAATCCTTTTAGAAGTAAAAGTTTGAATTAACTTTTCAAAAGGGAACTTTAAAAGAAACGAGGTCCTATTTATGAAAATCAAGGTCTATGCCTTGCAATTCACGAGGGAACTGAATTATAATAAGACACTGGAAAAAGCAAAGAACCTCCTTAAAGAAGCAGAAAGTCCTGATTTTGCCTTAATTGGAGGCGAGTTCTCAGTTAATGAATCAATAAACACCAATCCCTACCCAGCTCTCACCGACCTCGCAACAACCTTTAATTGTAATATCGTAGCACCCGTTAATGCCAATGTCAATCGGTTCCCGAATTCGAAACAAAAAGGCTTTTCCTCGATGCACGTGTTTAACCGGAAGGGCAAGGTTGTTGCAATCCAGGATAAATACCATTTTTATTGGAAAGAGCGGCCGTGGTTTAGACAGGGTAAGGAAGTGAAAGTGTTTGAGATTGAGGGGATCAAAATAGGTCTCATGCGCGGGTTGGATGTTTTGTATCCGGATTATTCCCAACAATTAAAGGAAGCAGAAGTTATATTCTACTCGACGATGGCAATAGACAATATGATGCTCGATTTGGCAAAAACAAGAACATTGGAAAATCAATGCTACTTTATAATGTCATCTTTTATTGGTCCCTATGTTGGAATGACATTTATCGGTAATGCAGCTATCCTTGAATCTAATTTTGTGATTACAAAAGGGATGAGAATAGTTAATCAAACTAAAGTACTGCAATATACGACGGGAGAGGGGATTATTCAAGGGGAATTGGATATTGATTATATTAGAAAGATTAAGCGAGAGTATCCTCTGAATGAATTATAGAATTTTTTCCAATATTTATTTTCTTAAATTTTCAAACTTACTAAAGTGAATATTGCTTTGAGTTAAGCTTTTGAGCTTGGTTTGTAAATTTATTTGTGCGAATTATGATAAAGGAATGGTTTAATTCAATTCAGAGATTATCTAAAACGATTTTTATTTTTATCTTAGTTAAGGCCTTCCAGTGCACTTTTATTGAAAATCGAGCGAACTGGTTAGGTCCGATTAGAATTGGGGAGTTTTCATTCTAATTTTTTTACTATAAAAAATGGATGAGTCAATAATGGCTAATCATCAATCAACGTTTGACAATTATTTTAAAAAAGGGCTTACGAGTGCCGAAGCTTCAGAGCGATTGAAAAAGTTTGGATTAAATAAGCTGCCTGAAACTAAAAGGCGTAGTCCTTTAACAATTTTAGCAGCTCAATTTAAGAATCCATTGATTTATATCATTAGTGTCGCTGCGGCCATTTCTCTTATCTTAGCAGAATATGCGGATGCTGCGATTATCTTAGTGGTTATTATTTTGGATTGTATGATGGGATTTTTTCAGGAAAATAAGGCAGAAAGCACTATGACATTTCTTAGAGGACTTCTACATCCGATTGCTCGTGTGATTCGAGATGAGTTTGTAGTGGAAATCGATGTGGCGCAAATCGTTGTGGATGACATCGTATTGCTTAATCCTGGCGATAAAACTCCAGCAGATGGTAAAATTCTCGAAGCGATAAGCCTCTCCGCAAATGAAGCCATTTTAACTGGGGAAAGTGAATCGATATTGAAGAAGCCCGATGATATGGCGTATATGGGGACAGTAATTCTAGCTGGAAGAGGGGTAATGAAGGTTACCTCTACGGGATTAGCCACCGAGTTAGGTAAAATTGCAGAATCGCTCAGAGAAATAAAGACAGAAGCAACACCGTTGCAGATACGCCTAGATAAATTTAGCAAGACCTTGACCTATTTAGTTATAGGGATCTGTATTCTCATTTTTACTACCGGATTATTATTAAAATTTGATATTTTACAAAGTATTGAACTCTCAATAGTGCTTGCGATTGCCGCCATTCCAGAAGGCTTGATAATTGCGGTGACGATGATTTTAGTTATTGGAATGCGAGCAATTCTCCGAAGAAACGGTCTTGTAAAAAGGCTTCTTGCTGTTGAGATTCTTGGAACCGTAACAACAATTTGTACAGATAAAACTGGTACATTAACTGAAGGTATCATGCAGATAGTGAAAACCGACTTTCAATCTGAACAGAAAGCGGCATTTACGATGGCCCTATGTAATGATCTCGCGGATTCACTTGAAGTCAGTTTATGGAATCATGTTAAAGCAATGAATTTAAATCCTGAGGAAATTTTCGACAAATATCCACGGGTTTATGAAATTCCATTCTCCAGTGATACCAAATATATGTTAACTACAAATAGCATTGATGAGATAGAGGTTGGATTTTTAAAAGGCGCTCCAGATATCGTTATGGAGTATTGCAATCTAAGTTCTGACCAAAAGAAAGCATTAGAGAGAGAACTAGAAGAGTGGGCGGGTTTAGGTTTAAAGGTGTTAGCACTCGCTTTCAAGGATACTGGTAACATCCGAGAAATTAAAGATTTCACTTGGATCGGAATGGTTGGGATTGAAGATCCGATAAGACCTACAGTGAAAGATGCGATTGCACTCTGCAGGCGTGCGGGCATCAAAGTCAAAATGATTACCGGGGACTATCGCAGAACGGCGGAAAAAGTGGCGCAAAACCTTGGTTTAATGGTTGGATCGCATCAAATTATTGAAGGGAAGGAACTCGAACAAATAAAAGAGGAGGAATTAGCACGAATAGTCAAAAATACCGTGATTTTTTGTCGTGTGACCCCCCAGCACAAACTTAAGATTGTAAATGCACTTCAAAGGAATGATGAGATTACAGCAATGATTGGCGATGGCGTGAACGACGCGCCAGCTTTGAAGAAATCTAATATAGGGGTTTCAGTCGGAAATGCCACTGATGTCGCCAAAGAAACTGCCAATCTCATTCTGTTGGATAATAATTTTGGCACACTTGTCAATTCCGTGGAAGAAGGACGTATAATTTTCGATAATATCAAAAAAGTCGTCGCGTATGTTCTTTCGAATTCCTTTGCAGAGATTATCGTGCTATTTACGGCTTTTATTTTAGGATGGCCCATCCCGCTGACCATAGCTCAAATTTTATGGATTCACCTCGTGTGCGATGGCCCTGCAGATATTTCGCTCGGATTTGAACGGGGCGAAAAAGGCGTTATGGATGAGCCACCGAAGTACTTTATGGAGAGTATTCTAGATCAAAAAAGTAAATTTTTAATCATGATTATTAGTATAGTTTCGGCATTGTGGTGCTTGATATTTTTTAGGATTTTTTGGAACTTTGGCGATATAGCTCTTGGACGAACTATCGTCTTTTCTGTATTGGGAATTCAATCGATGATCTATATATTTTCCTATAGAAGCCTGCACTACTCGCTCTTAAAATCGGGTAATATTTTTGCCAATAGACCACTGATTCTATCAGTACTTCTTGGAATTGGGTTGATAGTCGCAGGCGTTTATGTTCCGGGTCTGAATACGTTGTTAAACACGGTACCACTTGATTTAATGAGTTGGGGTATTGTACTTGCAGAAGGTTTTGGCATGGTGGCTATTGTAGAATTGGTTAAATTCCTTTATAATAAACTCCATCCAACCCCAATTAAGGAAGTTTTTAAGAATTTGCAACATGCCCAACAAAAACTCCCTGAAATTAATCATTTACATAATATATCGGTTGATATCTTGCGGGATCGAACGCTAATTCAATTTCACTTCGATTTACCCGCTGAAACACCATTGGAGGCAGCTCATAACATTGCTAACTCCATCGAACAGCGAATTGAAGAGGAATTTCCTGTTCAACTTCGAAGGAATTTAGAGATCATCAGCCACATCGAACCAACCAGCTTTCCCCACGCAAAATTACATTCACATGTCACTCGCCCGACATCACCGGAGATCCAAGCCCTCATCGAAAAGGCTCTAAATAATACGCCTCAGATTAAGAAATGGGATAACTTAACAGTGATTCAAGAAGGAAATAATATTGTGGTGTCCATGACGACTTATTTTGACCGGACAATGAGTATCTTGCAAGTCCATCTTATCACAGAGGAAATTGAATCAGAAATCCGAAAATCAAGTCCTCAAATAAAACGCTGTACTATTCACTCTGAACCAATTACATAGTAAAATAGATTAAAACCGCTTCGTTCATGTTCAGGTTTTATGGGAAGGAGTTCTCCCCTCAATTTAGGAAATATACCAAAAACTTAATGAGATACGTTTCAAACTATTGAATTAAATAATATGGAATTATATTTAGATGGTAAGTAATGATTTTATCCCCGAAGACGCATTATTCCAATCTCTCGAATTTGGAGAGATAAAGGGGCTGACTAATGAAGAAGCAGCCGAGCGATTGCGCCGAGATGGTCCAAATGAAATCGTGAGAGAACATGCGGGATCAATTTTCGGGGTTGTTTTGAATATATTACGTGAGCCAGTCTTTATTTTACTTTTAACCGGCGCTATACTATACATTATCATGGGCGATATGACAGAGGGGTTAGTTTTACTTAGCTTTATTTTAGTCATTATTATCATTGATATTTACCAAGAAGCGCGAAGTTCGCGAGCAGTCGAGGCCCTACGAGCAATGTCGTCACCACGTGCGAAGGTTTTGCGCAGTGGCATCGGTAAGCGAATTCCAGGAAGAGAAGTAGTTGAGGGGGACGTCTTATTCGTAACGGAAGGAGATATAGTCCCAGCTGATGCAGTAATTTTAACGGCGAATAACCTTAAGATAGATGAGAGTCTTTTAACAGGCGAGTCGCTTTCTGTTGAAAAAAGACATATAGCATCGCAAGAAAAAACAACTCAATCAGACGAAGAATTCAAATTAAATCATATTTATGCATCTACACGCGTCGTAGCAGGGCGAAGCATTGCGCGAGTAATAAAGATAGGTAATAAAACAGAAGTAGGATTAATAAGTCAGCATTTAAAGGAAATTGAGCAAGAAGAAACACCATTGCAAAGGCAAACAGGATTATTAGTGAAACGTGTAGGATTAATTGCGTTTATTAGTTGTTTAGTTGTTGTTTTATATTATTCTTTTGCACTTTACCAAATAGTTCCAGGTATTTTAGCGGGAATTTCCTTAGCTCTTGCTTTAATTCCCGAAGAATTTCCGATTGTCTTGACAATCTTCCTTGCGTTAGGCGCTTATAGAATAGCAATGAAACAGGTATTAACCCGCCAAGTTCCCTCAATTGAGGCGTTGGGAGCCATTACCGTCCTTTGCACGGATAAAACAGGCACTTTAACTGAAAATAAGATGAAGGTAGCAGCACTCGCCGTTTTTCCAACGGATAAAACATTAGAGACGGTAAAAGGGAAGTTTCAAGACGATTTAATAACCATCGATCCAATAAATGAGAAAGATAACTTTTGTATCAAAGATCTTAAGGATGAAAAGCCAAAAGAATCGATGCGTTATATAACGCAGGTATCAAAAGAAGAATGCGATTCTTGCATCGAGGAATGTGCTATAAAGGGCGGATTGATTTTAAAGCTTGAGAATCTTGAAGAAGAATTTACGCAATTTCAGGGAAATAATATCGATAAACCAGAAGTGGATTTACCCTATCAATTTGATATTTTAGCACGATATGCGGTCTTAGCGAGTGAACCGAATCCTTTTGATCCAATGGAACTAGCATTCTACGAATTGGCAAAACAGTATGTTTGGCGTCATAAAGAACTAGCAATTCCTAAAGACTGGACAATCTTGAAACATTATGAACTCGCTCCAGAATTACCCGCAACAACACATGTATGGGCATTTGAAGATCACGATGCTGAAAAACCTTGTATTTTATCAATGAAAGGGGCGCCAGAATCAGTCTTAGAACTATGTCATACGGGGATTCGAGAAAAGAAAATTGTTGAGAAAACTACTAAGATAATGGCTGATCAGGCATTAAGAGTGTTAGCTGTTGCAGGGAATGATATGAAGCATTGTCATCTCGGAGATCTTCCTGAGAACCAGCATGATTTTAAATTTAGATTTTTAGGGTTATTGGGATTACATGATCCGCCCCGAGTTGAGACAGCTCCGGCAATTGCTAAATGTCGGGAGGCGGGAATCAGAGTTATCATGGTTACGGGCGATCATCCCGAAACGGCAATGGCCATAGCCAAAGCGGTGGGGCTACCTTTTGGGGATCAAGGTCGCGGGATTAAAGGCATCATTACTGGCAAAGAATTAGTAGAGCTTAAAGCCCAAGGGCGTGATAAAGAAGCCCTCAAGGATCCCTCTGTTAATATTATAAGCAGAACTTCACCAACTCAAAAACTAGATATTGTGGAAGCACTTAAAGATGCTGGAGAATTTGTCGCAATGACAGGTGATGGGGTCAATGATGCAGCCGCTCTTAAAGCAGCAGATGTCGGAATTGCAATGGGTGCTAGAGGGACAGATGTCGCTCGAGAAGCGGCAGACCTTGTTTTAGTTCAAGATGACTTCGCCTCTATAACCTCTGCTATTGAACAAGGACGTAGAATTTTTGATAATATACGAAAAGCTATGATGTTTATAATAGCAGTTCATGTACCAATTGTGCTTTTAAGCATAATCCCACTGTTTTTGGGCTTTCCAGGCTTTCTAGCTCCAATTCATATTGTCCTATTAGAATTAATTATCGATCCTGCTTGTACCTTAGTTTTTGAAAATGAACAAGCTGATGCAGATGTAATGAAGAGGCCACCTCGTAAAACGGATACTCCCATTATTTCAAGGTATGGATTTGCCTTATCATTGATCCAAGGAATGGTTATTGGGATTTGTTTGTTAGGCTTAGTATTTTATTTAGAAGGTATTCTTCAAGGTATGTCATGGGAGCAAGAAGATATACATATTTATATACGAACGACGGCTATGATGGCATTAATAGTAGCCGATTTAATGCTCATTTTAACAAATCGGTCTCTGAAATTGAATTTTATTCGCATTCTTTCTGTGAAAAACCGTATGTTTTGGATCTTGATTATTTTAGTGGTTGCAATAAGCTTGATAATCTTTGGAATTCCGGCGCTTCAGGGATTATTCCTTTTTACAGCTCTTGACGTTCAAACAATAATATTGGCAGTTCTAGTTGGAATGGCATCCGTCCTCTGGATCGAATTAGCCAAACCATTCATCGGGTCTTCTGCTAAATAAGCGAGGGTTCGGGTGGTTCGAGTTCTTCCCTTTTCTCCAATAATACTACATTGAGATATTGCACTTGGTCGTTTAATCCGATGTAGGGGATGTGTTGGATGATTTTTATTTTGAAATAGTCTGTTAAATAGGCAAGGTCTTGTTTCTCTCTAAGCAGATTCGGAATAGAAAGGTTGTCTGATAATGGATATACCAGCAGGAAAAGCCCACCATCTTTCAAAAGATCATAAACTAAATGTATCAATGGTGGCTTATCTTCTATATTAACGAATTCGAAACAGCCTAAATCAAATATAAAATCAAACTCTTCTTTTTTAAAGGGTAATTTAATACCTTGCTGATCTTGTCGGTTTTCAAGGAGGGAATAGCATAGATCGACACCATCCACTTCAAATCCATTTTCTATTAAAAATTCAGCATTTTTACCGGTCCCACAGGATAGATCTAAAGCTTTTCCCTTTTTTATTATACCAGATTCAATCAGATTAAGTAAAATTTTCTGTGTGGGCCCTATTTCATTTAGTTTTGGTATTTCTTCCCATTCTTTATATACAGAAACGGTGCTCATTATATCACCTCATTTATTCACCTTATTTTATTCAACCATTTTTGTTCAACTCTTTTATTCACCTCATTTATTCAACACATCTATCGAACCGTGCTTGAAGTTATCCGAGAATTAAAAGGAAGCACTAAAAATTGCATATAAGTTCTTAATTAAGAAAAGAATAGAAATATTATAATTTAAAATAAGAGGGACCTGCTCAAAATTGGCGGAAATTCCAGATGAGCTAAGCAAAGTTGCTCATTTTCATGGACATCTTTGTCCAGGATTGGCATTAGGCTATAGAGTTGCAGTCTTAGCGCGAAAAGAATTAAATCTACTCCATAGTGAAGATGAAGAACTAGTTGCTATTGTAGAAAATGACAGTTGCGCGGTTGATGCAATCCAATTTATAAATGGGGCGACTTTTGGAAAGGGAAATCTCATCTTTCAAGATCACGGGCTTCATGCGTATACTTTTTTTGAAAGACACTCTGGGAAACAAATACGAGTTGAGCTAAAGGCGGATATCTTTAATGATTCCACGAAGCAAAGGCATGAATTGATGCGAAAAATGAGCGAGAATATTCCTTTATCGGACGAGGAGAAATCTATTTTAGGCAAATCAAGGCAAGAATTCATGAAAAAAGTTTTGTCAATGACTGATAAAGAACTGTTTAATGTGAAAAAGGTACATATTGAAGTCCCAGAGAAAGCACGCGTGTTTCAATCGGTAAAATGTGCAAATTGCGGATTGATGGTGATGGAAACACGGGTGCGGGTTTTAAATCAGGCTTTCTATTGCATTCCCTGCTGGGAAAACAAATTAGGAAAAAAATAAATTAGGCGTGATATTCAAATTCGCCTTCCAATCGAATATCGCGCGAGGAACTGCCTATGAGAATTTTAAAGCTACCCGCTTCTGCTCTCCAAGTGCGCTTGTTCTCATCATAAAATGCGAGGTCCTGTTCGGATAATTCAAAGGTGAGACTCTTTTTTTCACCGGGTTCAAGAGCTACTTTTTGGAAGCCTTTCAGTTCTTTCAGCGGCCGTTCCACGCTTGATTCAACATCCTGAACGTAGAGTTGCACCACCTCAGCGCCGGCTCGTTCGCCAGAATTGGTGAGATCCAGAGTAATTGAGATTTTATCGTCTTGGGAAATTTGCAGATTCTCATAGGTGAAAGTGGTATAGGATAGCCCGTATCCAAACGGGAAGAGAGGTTCTATGTTCTTGGTATCGAAATGGCGATATCCAACGAAGATGCCCTCCTCGTACAACACTTTATCATCTCCAGGGTAGGTTGAGGGGGATTTATGGGCTGGCGAATCAGCAAGTTTCTTTGGGAATGTTATGGGAAGTTTCCCTGAAGGATTGATATCTCCGAAAAGAATATCGGCTATTACATTTCCAGCTTCAAGCCCAGCGTACCATGCTTCAAGAACCGCCGGCACATTTCCGATCCACGCATCCATGGCGATAGGGCTCCCATTGATAAGAACCACAATCGTATTTTTATTTTCTTGAGCGGTTTGGTTAATGAGAGCTATTTGTTCTGGAGGCAGATCTAGAGAGGTTCTATCAGAACCCTCGCAGTCATTACCGCCTTTATGATTCAAGCCTGCAACAATGATTGCCACATCGGCTTCTGCCGCGGTGTTAACGAATGTAATTTTCCCCTGACATTTGGTCTGCAAGCCATCAAGTGAGCTCACTTCGTATTTTGTACGGACAATAGAACTGCCGCCTGCAAAAGCCATTTTACTTTTAGCATTGGGTCCAAGAACTGCTATTTTCTTTATTTTCTCGATCTTTAGCGGTAGTAAATTGTTATCGTTCTTCAGAAGAACCATCCCTTCTTCTGCTATTTCCCGCGAAACTGCAGTATGTTCTGGAGTAGCCAGACTCCCCGGAGGTAACTGAACTTTCTCATCAAAAAGACCTGTGAGGAACATAACGCGCAAAAATCGCCGGATATTTTCATTCAAGGTTTCCTCTGTAAATTTACCTTCGTGGAACGCCTTACTCAACTGTCCTTTATTGAATTTACAGTGGATCGGGATACCCGGCATTTCTAAGGTTAATCCAGCATTTACACAACTTTCAGTGCTGGTCACGTAGCGTGTTGCGAACCAATCAGAAACAACGAATCCCCTAAAGCCCCATTCGTCCCGCAGCCGGTCTATTAGGAGGTTTTTATTTTCACAGCCATAAATACCATTGACCTTATTATAACAAGCCATAAAGCACCACGCATCTGCTTCCTGAACGGTCGCCTTAAATGCTGGTAGGTAGATTTCCTGTAATGCACGTTCACTTACCTCGGAACTGACCTTGAACCGCTGATAATCCTGATTATTACAGGCGAAATGCTTCACGCAGGCTGCAATTCGCTGGCTCTGGAGACCCTTGACCATTGCAACGGCAGTCCTTGAGTTAAGATAGGGGTCTTCGGTTTGATATTCGAAGGTCCTCCCACAAAGCGGAGTCCTTTGAATATTGATGCCAGGAGCCAGGAGCATATGGAACCCGAGATCTCGCACCTCTTGACCTATTGCGATACCGAATGCCTCAGATAACTGTGGATTCCATGTGGCACACCTGCAAATGGCGACAGGAAAGTAAGTGGTCTTTATTCGGCTGAACAAGACTCCACTACCGACTCCGTGAGGCCCATCCGTCATCTTAAAGACCCTAATCCCGAGTCTTTTTATGGGGTTTACATGGAAAATTGAATACCACTTGCCCTTGCAGAGTAAGAACTTCTCATCCAATGTCAAACGACTTAAAAGATCTTCCACCCTTTTTTCTAACTCCAAATTACTGTCCCTAAACGGTAATTTGGCAAGTTCTTCGGAAGTATATTTTTCTTGCATGACCAACATTGGGGAATTCTCTTTCTTATAATTTTTTAATCTCGAATTTTTTTTTATAGAGAGAGAATCCTTTAGGTTAACATATTTCTTTTAAATGGTAAAGGAATGCGAAAATGCCCTTTTTAACGAAAGAGAAATTAATTGATGAATTAAATCTCTTAAAACTCAGTCCGCAAAAATCACAAGGACAAAATTATCTGATTGATTCTCAAGTTTGCCAAGATTTTGTGAATGACGCAGAAATCCTTCTAAATCAGGAAGATGTCGTCGAAATTGGACCTGGCTTAGGTGCATTCTCAGATTTATTGGCAATTCGCGCCCATAATTTGGTGCTTATTGAAAAAAGTGTGGAATCTTCCAGATTCCTGGAACGTTATTTTCGAACACATTATTCAACTCAATATGTTGAAAGTCGCCAAATAAAATTCTTAGGGTTCATTCCTATTAAATCGAAAATCACGATCGTTGAAGGGAATGTTTTAGAAATGCCACTTCCGAAAGTGGATCTAATCATTGCCAATCTACCCTTTCAACTCTCGGTTGAGATCTTTATCCACTTGATCGAGAATTGGCAGTATCGCCGGGTGGTTTTTATCCTCCAAAAGGATTTTGTGAAACATTTGATTGCAGAAGCAGGGCATCCTCATTATACTTTCATCTCAATACTCGTGGGATTCTATTTTAATGTGGAAATTCTTCGCGAACTCCCTAGGGATGCATTTCATCCAAAACCCGATATCAACTTGATGAGTATAAAATTCACGCCAAAAACCACATTATGTCAAGGCGCCTCTGAATTCGACCATCGCATTGAGTTCATTGAATTCTTAAAAAAGATAATGCCGTTTAAAAATAAACGCAGTATCAATGCTATAAAGGCATTTTTAAAACAGGGAGAAATTGATTCTGTTCATGAGGTCCGGGTTATTCAAGAACTCCTGAAAATAAATCCAGAATGGAATATTACTCCGTTAAAAAAACTTAAACCGCTAGAACTTTACTCTTTAATGTTAAAAATTCAAACCATTGAAATTTTCAAATAATGAATTAATTTTGCGCATTTTATTAATTGTATTAAGTTAATAGGGCTTCTAATAGTTGCCAAGTGGCTTGGGAGAATGAATTTTAACATCACGAAAGGTTAGTTGCAATGATGGATCCCCCCAATAAATATAGGAATATTTAGTTGTGAAATTATTAAGAGGATCTCTTGCCATTCTTATTGCATCACCTATTTGACATCCTTCAAATAACTTTCTATAAAATTCTCGCATAAAGATGTAAGCTTGGTCATCATCGACTTCTCGAACTGGTGCTAAAAAATAAGAGCCTTTCGATAGAAATTGAGTGGCAAGAGTAGCACTTTCGGCTGAAGTTAGACCTGCATGACATGAATTAAAAAAGGTAAAAAGAATATCATTATATTGAATAAGTTCATCAAATGGTTTTAAATTTATATCTACTTCACGATCTTTTAATATGAATCCCCTTTCCCAGCTATGACCAGAGTAATGGATTAAATTGAATGGTTGACCTCTGCTTATTTTGATAATTTCTTTGAGTCCATTTAAGGAATTCTCAATACAATTGTGTATAAGGTCTGAAGGGAGCTCTGAAATATTCACATTATTTGTGCGACATAACTTTCCAAAATCCTTAATAAATGAAGAATCGCAAAGAACTTGAAAATCAAGGGAATATTCTTTGCATAATTTCAATATTTCGAGTAATTCCTTTTCAACCGATAGGAGTTTATTTAATGGTTTTCCATTTTCATTCTTTACATCAGTTTTACTTACAGCAATTATTAATAATCTTGGGGGATTTCTTAAAGAGGGATAAAAATTCCTCTCGATTTCGGGAATTATTTCTGACTTCTTTTTATTGACCAAATTCCCAAACCTTTCTACAGCGTTTGGTCTTATATTTAAGGACCGCCCAATCGGAAATTGATTATACAAACTGTCTTCCACATTAACTCCAATAAATTCCCAGCAATTTTCGAAGAAAAATGGAAAATCCAAAGAAATTTCTAGTGGAATCTTCTTTATTTCGTTAATTGGGAAGAAGTTTTGGGAAGTTATAATTGAATAAATAGTTTCCGTTATTTGCGAAAGGAAATTTATTTCCGGGTTTTGAAGATTTTCATGATATATAACATGTGTGACCCAAAGGGCAGGATTTATTCTTCTTGGGAATCTAAATTTTTTTTCAAGAAATTTTTTAAATTTTTCATCTTTGCCTTTACCACCTATAGAAGGTTCGCGCGGATTAATTCTAATAACTAAGGGATTTAAAAAGTAAAATTTAAGGATTTCATACTTCTTATCGCCATAATGTTCAAATCCTAAAATATTTTTATTTCCAAATTCCCAATTAATTCTCAATTGTTTATAATATTTTCGTATGAAAGGGCTATAAGCTCTTTCTATTATTAACTGTAGAATTTCGTCTGTTACAGGAATTACGTCTATATTTTCTCCGTATTTAAAACGGATCTTTTCTCTTATTCTAAAGATTTCAGATCTATCTTTTTCTGAGACTATTACGATGATGATTAATTTATTTGGTTCTATTACTAAATCTTCAATAATATCTTTATAATAGTAAGCGAATTCCTCAAATTGTAGAGTTTTAACATAAATTATTCTATGAGACGTCTCGACAACAAGGTCAATTACTGAAGAAAATATATTTTTTCCAGTCTTTTGAATTTCCCCTGCTTGATTTTCTCCAGTTTCTTTCTTTCGATATTTAACTATAGTATTTTTTTGAATGGCTATTATATCATCTTTATAACTATTCATTTCATCGAATAATTTTAAGATTTCTGGAAGAATGAGTAAATTGATGCTATTTCTTTCAAAATCAGAATAATTCCTCAAAAATTCAATGTAATATTCTTTAAAATTGTTGGAAAATAATGCCATTTTGATAAATAAAATAAAATATGGCTCTGAAAGTACTTTAATCTTATCCTTTTCCATGGCACTTCTTTCAAATTCATCTAATTCTTCAAAATCTTTTTTAAATTCATTTTTTCCATAGTCTATATCATATTTTGCCAAAATCTGGTTAAAACAAAATTCAAGTTTCTTTAAAACCCTAATTCGATCGATCAGTTGATCTGGTTTGTTTTTACGTAATTTATCTACGCTTTTAAGTAGATCAAGTGCCCACCTGTAATACTTCGATGCTTCATCCTTTTCTCCCCTTTCAGCATATGCTTCAGCTTGATTAAAATATATTTCAGCGATACATTCCTTACTTTCTGCTTCCCAATATTCAGATTTAACTTCGATAGCAAGGGTTAAGGCGCTTTTTAAAGATTTTAGGGCATCTTCGTAATGTTGGTCCTCACCTTCTATTAATCCAGATTCTATAAAATCCTTAATTTTATCTTCCAAATTTATTCCCTCACACACAATTAAAGGTCTATAAATTTATTAAGGATATATTAATTAAATTTGACATTTTTTTCTTTAAAAATTTCTATTTTATAAAAGGTGGACATCTGAACTATGAAGTAGAACAAATTAATTTAAACGATTAATTTTTGATTATTTTTTGAAATTCATCATTTTTGTGTGATTCATTAAATGTGTTATATTATTCGGCGTTGCTTCCCAGATATGTTCTTCTTTGCATTGCCATTTCAGATTCGTGCGATTATTGAAATATTCAGGCGATAAGCATTTCCTATCGCGTTGATTTGCGATTTCTTGTATCGCTTCGATGGTCGATTTTCTCATCCAATAATCATCCAATAAATAATAACAAAATTCACTTTTCTGTATGTTTTATCGTAATGGCTTCATAGTGAGTACTCGGAATTTCGCTGATAAACTGGGATGGTTGCGTGAGGTCCTGCCCATAGTAGGAACGGCTGAAAATCGGGTGGATCACATAAAGATAATCCTTCGCGCGCGTGGATGCCACATAGAAGAGGCGCCGTTCTTCCTCCAGTTGGCGCGCGTTTCCGATGACACGGGAAATCGGGAAGCTCCCTTGGGATGCCATGATAATGAAGACCACCTTCCACTCGAGTCCTTTCGCTTGATGGATGGTGCTCAGGATTATTTTCTCCTCATCGGAATCCGTCTTACCAAAGACGATGGTCTCGCCCCCGATCTTCAAATCGACCACACAATGGGAAATGAAGTCTTCCATACTGCGGAACGACTGGGAATAAACGATGAGCTGGTTAATTTCAATGATCCTTTCCTCATGATTGGGAAAATTTTTCTCGAGGTATTGCCGATAAAAGAGTTTCAGAAAGACGTCCATAATTTTAGCGGGGTCGGTTAAATTCTTTTCAAGGAGGGCCTTAATAATGTCCACGAATTGTTTCCAAGAGTTCTTATTGACGCGTAACCCGTGCAAATGAGGTAAAAAGGCATCGCTGGTAATTTCATGGAGCGGGTCTGCAAGCTTATTAATGACTCCAAAGATTTTTACGGCGGATTTTTCCCCAATCCCTTCGATGAGTTGGAGACACCGGGTCCAGGCGAGTTCATCGAGGGAGTTGTTCATGATTCGTAGGAAGGAGACGACATCCTTAATGTGCCGCTTTTCAAAAAACCGGTAGCCGCCCCGTACCTCATAGGGAATATTCGCCTCATTCAAAGCAATTTGGAGCTCATTCGAATGGTATGTTGCCCGGAAGAGGACTGCCATGTCATCCAAAGCCACGCCCATGTCGCGATGCTCTAGAATCTTATCAATCACGAACCAGCTCTGATCATCAATGTTATCGGCGGTGGCTACCGTCACTTTCATCCCCGCTTCGCGCTCTGTCCACAATTCCTTCTTGAACTGATGAATATTGTTTTTGATACACTCGTTGGTAAAGTCGAGGATTTCGGGCGTACTGCGATAATTCTGTTTAAGGTAGAAAATCTTACATGCCTTAAAAAGTTTCGGGAAATCGAGCAGGTTCTGAATGTCTGCTCCACGAAAGGAGTAAATGCTCTGAGCATCATCGCCCACCACCATGACGTTGGCCCCTTTCTGCGCAATTGTCTCAACTATTCGCGCCTGCACTTTATTGACATCTTGATACTCGTCCACTAAAACATAGCGAAACTGGCTACAAATGGTAGGACCGACCCTCGTATCCTGCAGCAGCTTCAACCAGTAATTCAATAAGTCCCCAAAATCTAAGAAGTTCTTCGCCTGTTTCTCGGCTTCATACGCCTGTATGACCTGTAAAATGTCGTTCAAGTCATCGAGGTACGCCGGATATTTCCCAGTGAGGACCTCCTCCACGGACTGGTTACAGTCAATGTGTGTTTTATAAATTTCATTTAGCTGATTCGCGGTCGGGAAACGCCTCACCTTCTTAGCTTCCTTCATCGCCTCCTTAAAGGGTGCGGTGCACTTCCGAAATACTTGGACGGAATCTCCCTCATCTAGAATAGAGAAATTATTGGGGAGGCTGAGCACCCCGCCATACTTCCGCAGTAGCAGATTGCCGATGTGATGGAAAGTACCGCCCCACAACCCCTTCGGTTGCTGCCCTAAAAGGTGTTCCACGCGGGTCAGCATCTCGCGAGCTGCTTTGTTTGTGAAGGTAACGAGCAAAACTTGGTCAGCTGGCACCCCATTCTCGATTAGCCACGCTACACGATAGACAAGGGTGCGCGTTTTTCCGGTCCCTGCGCCCGCGATGACAATACTCACGGGGTCGGCCGCTTTCACGACGTCATACTGGGCGGGATTGAGCTCCTTCTCATAGTCTATCTTGTATTTCCTCGGGCGCTTCTTCAGCACATAGACCTTTTTTTCGGTTTCCTCCACCATATCTTAAGACCTTAGTTCCTTCGATTTTATTATTTTTTAACTACTTTTATGGCGCGTGAAATGTCATTTCGTTTCTCAATATGAATGACATAATTCACGAAGCTCTCCACCTCCGGCTCATGGGAGACAATGATGAGCTGGCGCGTATTCAGCATGCTAAATACATCGCGCACCCGTTTGAGCTGGTCCCGACTGAAACCGTAGGTCGGCTCATCGAGAATGAGGAGGTCCTTGGTCTTGATATCTTCCTTCTGGTTATTAATGACTTGATTCAATGCCAAGCGATACGCTAACGATACAGAAGTCCCTTCACCGCCACTCAAATTGTTGTTAAAATCTGTTTCGTAGCTATTCTGAATTATAACTGGTCGGAATCCCTCATCTAATCGGACATCGATGGAAGAATCCTGCATTAGAATGCCGAACCATTTCTGGAAAATTGTGTTAAAATCAAAGAGGATTTTTGCAGTCGCCTGCGTCTCCATCTCGGTGAGGAGTTTTGGCAAGTGCTCTTTCAACCAGTGACCTACTTCTTGGAGATGATTCGTATGGCGCGTCGCTTTCTCTTTCGCTTGGATCGCCTTATTCTTTTCTTTTATATCCTTTTGGAATCCACGAATCTTTTCCTCCAGTTCCGCCTTTTGCGCGGTCAGTATATTCAAGTTCCCCTGAATTTCCTCCAACTTTTGCTTCAATGGCGCGTGTAATTCTTTAAATTTTCCCTTCGCAATTATTTTTTCTTGTGCTTGGACCAGGTTTTGATTAACTTCTTTCAGCTTCCCCTCTGTCTCCTGGATTTGTTTCGTTTTAGCAATTTGGTCCTGTTTTACCCGCTCTAAATTAGTAGTAAGATTCGTAATTTCAGCTTGTAACACTTTATTATCTGAAATTTTCTCAAGCAGATCCTTTTTTTCCTTAATTTTCCCCTCAACTGCTGCTTTTTCACGCAATAAATCTGTGTGATACGCTTTCTTAGAATCAATTTTATCCTGAAACTTGGATTTATCTTGGACTTCTTGCTCGCAGGTGGCACAAACGCCTTCAGCAAGAATTTGTTCAAGGTCTGTAATTCGTTGATTAACCCCGCCTTGTTCTTTTGAAACCTCTTTTATGCGGGATTCGAGCGTTTCAAGTGTTTTCTTTAAATCGATTCCCTTTTCTTCAATCGGCTTCAATTTCTTCTTTTTATCTTCAAGTCTTCCTTCGTAGTCTTGCTGCTCTTTTTTTAAGTTCCCTAGCTTCTTCATCGATTCTTGATTCTTTTGCTCATACTCTTCCTTAAATTTTTGCGTCATGGTGAAGGTACTTTCCAAGCCAGCCAATTCTTTGAGCTCATCTTGGACAGTAGCGTATTCGCGGTCCGCTTGCTGCTTCTGTTCCTGAATGACCTTAATCTCTTTACTTGTTTTGACAAGAGCCGTTTCTCCTTTCTTTAAACTTTCCTCGGCTTCATTTAGAGTCTCACGGTCCTCTTCCAACCCCTTTGCATCTCGCACTAATTGCTTTACCATGTGATTTATTTCCGTCACTGTTTGGGCAGCCCCGTCCCCTACAGTTTTATACCGATCAATATCAAATACCGCATTCAGGCTTTGTTTGCGTGAATCTGGGTCCGTCGTTATTATTTGCTTAATCCGTTCTTGTGGGGTGTAGACGGTGAACTGAAAGATATCGATGAAGTGCTTCTCCAAGAGTTCAATGGGATACCCCAATGCCTCCAACATCCGCGCTTTGATTTGTTTCGCGGCGAGATCACTTTGCATCCCATCCATGATAATTGCGCCCCCGCTCTGCTGGATGCTATCTTTCGTCCGTTTGAGGTCCCTTCGGATTACCATCTCCTTTCCCCCTATTTCTACCGTCAGCTCGATGAATCCGCTGGTAGCCCCATGGCGAAGGAGCGCACTCCCGTCGATCTCGCTTGTAATCGGAGCAAAGAGCGCAAAGAGGATTGCCATCAGGATGCTGGATTTCCCGGACCCGATTTCGCCAGAAAGCATTACCGAGCCAAGCGGAAATTCGATCGTTTCATCAGTATAGCTGCGAATATTTTTTAAGCGGATTTTTTTGATGATCATAACCCCATCACCCCTCGTTATATTCCTCCCAGATTTGTTTGATTCCTAATACTTTCAAGAATAAATCCAACTTCTCGGCGTCATAATCTTTCACTTTCTGGTCACCCCCGCGTCGCTGGCTACATTTTTCCAGAAGATCTTTTATAACCCGCTCTTCGGTCTCTTTATCCCACGCCGTCACTTTGACCTGCCCAAGATTTTCTCTGATTACCTTCGCCTCAATTTCAGCCCGGGTGAATCCGATCGCTGGTTGGATGACGACTGACTCTTTCGAAGTCAATTGCTGGGTATTTCGGAAAAAATTCACGACTTCCCGTTTAAATGCGAGCTCCGTTAGTTCGCGAAAGTCAATATCCGCAGGACTCCCCGAACTCATTTCCCCATCCACGCGCAAAGTCACAATTTTCCCTTTCATATCCTTTGTCTTAAGTAACCCCTTCAATTCCTCTTGCACCGCTTTCAATGGTTTTCCTTGCGCGCTTAAATGCAGGGGAAGGACATCAATGAGATGCACCTCCCTCCATTGCACTAAGACCCCCTCATTCTGAGTCGGTTCCACAATACAATAGCCCCCAAAAATGCCGCTTTCCAGCTCGCCGAAATCCGTAGGGAAGAGACACCCTGGATAGATAATAGGGCTGGTCGATTTTAATGGCCCTTTACGCATACTTTCGGGGGTGGGAATGTGAAGATGCCCCCCAGCATAATAATTAAAGCCTTCGGGCAGAAGTGACTTAGGAAAGGAATCGTAATTCTGGGTTTCTTTGGTCTTAAGCTCACTAATAAAGTTGTGAAGGATGAAAATCTTGAATCCTTTTTCCTTCTTAAGTGATTCGCGCTCCAACTCTCGGTAAAGCTCTACATCCGTTCCCCGAATCCGCCCCAGAATCCCTGTTATTTTCGCCCCTGTTCGTTCATCGACGGTGAAAGTTAGTTTTATTTTCCCATCCTCTGAATCACTTGCTTTATAGACATCCACCAGCAGGTCGGCCTCCTCGAAGACCTTCAAGATGGTCTTTTCCGTAGGGGAATAATCGTGGCTCCCTGCGACAATATAGATCGGAATGCCCTTCTCCCTTACATGCCGGAGGATTCGCGCTGTCTCTTTCAATACATTTATCGGCGGATAACTGCTATCAAAGAGATCCCCTGAAATCAGGATGAAGTCCACTTGGTCTTCAAGGACTTTCCTCATAACCGCCTCAAGCGTCTTTGTGCCCAACTCATTCATGCTCGAATCTTTCCAACAACCTAGATGAACATCGGCTAAATGTGCAAACTTCATTATTTTGTCTCCTCAATTAACTCTCATTTCGCCCCAGGAATCGCTTTCTTCAATTTCTTTGGTGCGTCTTTGAGAATATCATCAAAAAGTGGAATCATGATGGGGACCGCAAATTTAGTGAAGTTCGAGGAGATAATCGCCTCTCCAGTATCCAAACTCGCAATCGTCCGATCATCTGTGCTGAGGTCCTGGGACGCGCTATCGATGATTGCTCTCCGTTCAGGACCCATTTCATTCCCGAGTATAATCTTGGTATTCATGTTTGCGAGGACTTCCCTAGGGATTTCAGATGGGAGCTGGGTAATTGCGACCAGCCCGATCTTGAATTTCCGCCCCTCTCGTGCAATCGTGCCGAAAATGTTATCCTCACCCATGACCTTTTGCCCGATCACCCGCGGGGCCTCCTCCAGAATGATCGCAATCACAGGTTTCTCCTCCAACTTGCCATCTGCCTTATAACCCTTATAATTGTCAAATATCCGCTGCACGATCATTGTATTTAGAATGAGCTCCGTGCTTTCGCTCAGTATTGATGTATCGACTATGACTTTCATGCCCTCTTCAAGGAACCCTGTGATATCGTTAATGGTCGAATCTCCTGCATCAACTTTAAAGATGCTCCGCGATGTGATTAAATTATTATTCTCGTCCCAATCCAACCCCAAGTAATTACGAAATTTCCGTCGAAGTACTTCCAATGTCCCGAGTTTGACTCCTTTACTTGTTAAATCAACGCCCGTTACAATATTTTCCACCCATTTAAGCCTGTCCGCGTTGTAATAAGAATATAATGCGTCAGTTTGGGCATCCGACCAAGAAAAGACGTTTAAGTGCCATGGTCTCAATTCTTTCACGTGAACTGCCAAACTAATTCCGCCAGGCGGCAGGCTCGCCCTCGGGCTGTAATATTTGAGATAGGTACTCGCCTCGCTGTGATTCGATAACCCTTTCCCCTTTACCCCGTAGTACTCATCATGGGGATCGATGAGCAGCATACCACAATACGTCTCACTCAGGTTCTTGAAGGTAAATACTTTGACAAGGTTGGATTTGCCGCGCCCCGTAGTGGCAGGGATGAGGATATGATGACTGAATATCTTGTCTCCTGGCAAGGTGACATCAATATCTAGGACTCGCGATCCCGATCGTATTTTACCGACATAGACCGGCTTTTCCGCCTCCTGCAAGAAATCGAGGTCTGCAATCTCAATGCGTCTCAGCCCCGTGAAAAATTCAGGTAAGTCTTTTGGTATTTTAGGAGTCTTTCCCTTCTCAGAAACACCGACATTCACCAAACTCTTGGCATAAACCAGGATATAGTTACGAAGCTGCGGCTCCATTGTTTCCATATCGACGTTGACTTTCTCCAGCTGGAGCCCCGACATCAGTTCGCGGGTCGATTGTGGGATCTGGCTCCCATACTTCAAGTTATAGACCTGAAGGATGGAGTACCCACCTTCATAATCAGCGACCAGTAATTCACCCAATTCAATTTTCTGTGCGTGCTTCTGCCGAATCAGAATCTCGGCGAAGCCACCCGATACGACCTGTCCTATTATATCCATTTCACTCAACCTCTCGTGATAAATCTATGATATCGTGACCCAGAAGCGGGGCCACTAAACCCTCCAAATCCTCCCTTTGTTCCGCAAGGGAGAGGAAGATTGTATTATAATAATTCACCTCTTGAGTCGAAACTCGAGCAAAATTATCGGCATCAATAAGTCCGTAGAGGTACCCCGGAAAAACGGGGTCCCGCGCGTTCATTACGAGTTCTGAAAAAATACTGTTGAAATCATCTGGATTCATCGTGACCGCCTGATCTCTGAAAATCTCATAGCGGAAAGCACTCGGCGACAATGGGTGCAAATTCACGAAGAACATCTCAGCTTTCTGGTCGGAGGTATTGATTTTTGCAATGGGATAGTAGTACCATGCTTTCCGTGAGAAAATGCTGTCTCCTAATTGCTTAATCACCTTCGCAAGACTATTCCCCGTGGTTGTCAGCAGGCGGTTCGTCTTTGCTAATCCACAAAAAATTACATTCTTGGCTGAGGCTGCAGTATATACGGCATCCGCAAAATGTGCCTCATTCGTTAGGCTTGTCTGGAGGGTCCCGTCCCGAATCATTAAATCTCCTTCTTGCAGTTCATTCTCAATAACCGTTGCCGTAAACTTCCATTCCGCAAACCGTCTCGCCGCGTCTGCGACCTTCCACACAGGGGCATAAAAATTCCCGATCATTAAGGATCGATCACTCGCTAATAACTTCAGCGATGATTCTTCTGGGAGGTAGGGAAAAAACTCTTGATTTAATGGTATAAGGTGCCCTTGATACTCAATCTCATTTTTAGAAGTTATATACGTAGTAACTACTGTGAAGAACTCAATTTTGGGGGGGAGTTTCTTCGCCTGTAACCTCTTATTTCCTCGAAATAAGTTGAAATAGATGCGGGTGAGTTCGACCGTGAAATTTGGTCCGCTAAGGATGGTATTATTACCTCCATCCAGAAAGGAGAGTTTCCTCTGTCCTGTCTCGCCCAGCACAATTTCATGGAAATTCTTGCTCTCTAATGGATAAACTTTTATTCGTGGATCACGAAATAGCGGATCACCCGCTTCGATTTGAATGCATCCTTTCCCTAAAATATCGAGGCACGCCCTAATCTGTTCCAAAATATCACACCTCACCCTTGAGCATAATTTCTTTACAATTCATTATTCATTCAATAATTTATAAAATCTTTTAACTTAATAACATCAAGATGATTCTCCGAAATTGAGATAAGTATATCATATATTGCTATAAACGCGCTCGAGATTTTATTTTAAAAATTATAATCCTCTTAAAGCATATATTATTTGATACTCATTATTTTCGTGATTTTTTTAGACTTCTAATTAATTTTTTCAGCTGAAATGGATTATACTTTTGTTATTTTTTAAGAGCGTTTGCCTTTTCTTATATTTTACTAAGATTGTCCTAATCTTCATTTAAGAGAGAAATTTAAAAATTTCAACGGTTTCCTCCCCTAAATCGGTCAACGTAATCTTTTGATTTCGTTTTGTATTAGAAATTTGAATATAGCTCCAAGTATCTTTAAGCGGATAAATATATTGTTGGTTCATTGCCATGTATTCAGCCGAGAGTTTTTTCGGGTCACTAGGAATCTCATATTTCTTTTGAATTACCAGTAAATTTTTTGCCAGGAGTTTCTTCCGGAATTCCTTCTTATAAATTCCCGTTTTCTTTTCAGCTATTATTTTAAGGGCCTCAATTAATTGGGGCGCAGGCTTAATCAAGTTGAAAACCGGGGGGATAAAAATGTCCATTTTACCATAACTTAAGGCCGTGGTTTGTTTTGACACTGCTTTTTCAGGAATGTAATGTTCGCCTATAACATAGTAGGGAGTGCAATCCCAAAATCTACAAGCATCCATGGCAGCAATGGCTGTAATTTTCGTTCCAACAGAAAGATTAACATAAATTTTCGTATCGGGATTATGGTCTCGTTCATTTTTAATAATTAATGAAACATTTTGAATAATTTCAGTGTAATTATGAATATCTATACCCTTTTTTATAACGTCTATATTATGTTCTTTCAGTTGATTTTCAATAGCATGATATTGATCCATAAACTGCTCCGTTTCTTCAGCTTTAAATATGAAGATATAGGCTTTATTGGCCTGCAATTGTATAATTGGTGCTGAAATCCGCTCTATTTCAAACCCTTGAAACGCAATATGAATAGTATTAATATTTAATTTCCTAATATTTTGCCACCCTACTAATTTTATTAATATTATTAACTTAACAAGGCAACTTTAATAAAATTTTAAATTTTAAAATATTTAAAGGTGGTGCAAAAGGAGATTCTTTTCAGGAATTAAATGAGTCTTTCAATCATTAGGTCTCAGGTTGGTGGAGCTAGTAGGAAGATTAATTAATAGGAAACAACCCCAACCTCCACCTTCCTACATCGATCCAAAGGATCTAATGAGTTCCCTACCTGTTTTCTAGATTTCCTATAAATATCTGCTTTAAATAGGTCTAGAGAAATTCCTCGTCCCTCAAATTCTTCTTGATGAAGAGAATAGTGACAATCTATACAACAAATGAGGATATTTTGAGAATTATTCGTCCCGCCTTGTGATAGAGGAATAATATGGTGCTTTTGCCTTTCAGGTGATCCTAAAGGTAGATATTTATTGCATTTTCTATTTTTATGAAGAATATTTTGACAATAAAATATTTTATTCAATTTTGAGATGGTATCTTTACTAAATATTTTCCGCTTTTGTGGGTATTTCTTGGCATTCCATTTTTTAGAGGTAGTATGTTTAGCGCACATAAGAAGCACCTAGATATTAACTCAGAAAATTAGTCTTATATTTTCTATTAACTTAATAAGCTTAATAGCCAAAACAATATACAAATATTTTTAAAAAATTAGGAGAGTTTTATGCTTTTTCAAACTTATTTTTGGGAGAATTGGCCCATTTTAGGATGGGCTACTTGATTATAGCGAATCTTTCCTAATGAAACAGTTCAATATCAGTGCTTTTAGGTTAAAAATTAAGTTTTTCGCCTTCTTTCGGAATGATGGTCTTTTCAAAGTGATCCTTGAACCATTGAGCATTTATGGTGTGAACAGGCACTATATGATCGGGATCTATGGTCGCTATGGTTTTTTCAAGATCACTTTTCGAAGCATGCCCAGAAGCGTGATAGCCTCGTGTAAAGACGGGTTGGAGCTCATTTTCATTTGGTTTCATTTCAAACCCGATTATTTCAAAATTAAAGAATTTGAGCCATTTCCAGAGGCGGCGAAAATCAAATTCCTGTTCCTCAGAAAAGGCTTCGCTGGCGGAATAGATATATATTCCGCCTTGGGGGTGAATATCCAGTAAATGTTTTAAATCAAAAAGTGAAAAACAGAGGATATACTGTTCCGGATTTTTAGCTATTTCATCGTGATTTACATATTTCGTGTTTAATGTATCTTTCACTACATCTGTTTCCCATTTATCTCTTTTTGCTCGAAGCTCGTTATAAACTGATACATCTTTAATTCGGCATGTTCCATCTGCGCACTCGATTCCATGAAGCATGTAAATATCCTTTGCCGTCACAACTAATTGTCTTCCCGTTTTTTCAGCTATCGTTTTAAAAGTTTCAAATCGTTCAAAATTCCGTGCTGAAAAATCAGCTATTATGAGTTTTTTTGATTCTTGGACAACCTTAAGGCAATTTTGAAAGACTGTTTCCTCCGATTCATTTATATCAGACCGTTCAACGCGAGTTCCTTCTATAATTAAAATGGATGCATCTTTTGCCTTATCCACAAACAATTTAGATTTAGGTGCGTTTTTTCCATGTAGTCGAAAGTCACCTGTATATGCGAGAGTTAAATCGCCTCGTAAAATATATGCGGTGGCACCAAAAATAGAGTGATCCACTTCATAATCTTCAATTTCAAAAGGTAATTTTATCTCATTTAAGTTGCAAAGTTGTCCGGCGTTCAATTGCTTTCTTCTTTTTGAGGGAGTTCCAGGTAATTCGGAAATAAATGTTTTGAGGGGATCCAAATGTTCTGCATTGCAATAAAAAGATCTCCCAACATAGTCTTCTCCTCCTGCCTTTAACACAAGTCCAGCATCATCAATAGCACCTCTAGGTGAATAATATGCTATTTCAGACCCAATATGCGGCATTGTTGTAATATCACGCAATACTTTTAGAATGCAAATCGTGGTGGGAGATGCAACTATCGGAATAGTTGGTTTGAGTATTCCTATATTACCACAATGATCCAGATGGGCATGACTTAATAAAACAGCTTTTACTTTCAATTCAGGATATTCTTTAATGGGAAGATCGCTGGTAATTAGATCCTCTCGATAAATGTTAAGTTTGGGAATAAGATTAAGATTAATTAGATCATATATTCCTCTAGCTGCTCTTTCAAAGAGAAACTCTTGAAAAAATTCTTGATATTTCGCAAAATTCATGCCAAAATCGAGAAATATTCCTTCATCCTTCTCCTCAACATATATTTTAGTCCCACCAATTGTAGTTGCGCCGTCATACACTGTTAGCGAAACCATAAAGACTCCTCGTGTCAATTTTAAAATTTTCCTCAATTTTCTCTATTTTATGATTTTTAACTCGTTTCTAAATAGAGGCACTATGACTATTTATTTCCGTTGCTCTTCTTTTTAAAATTTCTGCCTCTTTAAGAAGACATGCTCTATTATGTTTTATACAATCTTCGATTCTGCCTTCAAGCCAAGCCTTTCGGCACAAATCGCCATTTCCATTGAAAGGATCATCATAACTGGAAATTCCAAATATTTTACAGCACCTCTCTTTCTTCTCATAAGGCCTAGATTGTAATTCTTTGAATTCTACTTGTATTCTTAGATTATTTTTAATGATACCCTGTTCGAATTGACAATTGAAGGCATAGAAGGGAAGTGTAAGATCAGAAATCCGGGCTTTGATTAATTCGATAAGAACGGGGATTGAATCCGTTTTTTCGATATAGGATATTATAATTTGGGAGGTATCAAGCGTTCCAAAAATCACAGGTCTTAATTCTTTATATTTTTCATCATTATTTAAATTATTATGGATTTCACCGATGGTTTCAAAATCGATAATAGTACCTTTAACAGGAAAGGGACTTTGTTCTTTAAAAAAAGATATTATTTGTGGAGAATTTTTGGAACTCATTTGAAATCACTTCCCTTTTAATTATTAAATTAAGCGTTTTATAAAATCTCTTTACTTAATTAACTTAATAGTGCTATCAAAAAAATAAACCACATAAAACAGAATTTAGTCTCGCTAACCGGCAAATTATTCACATCCCATCCTGGACCTAAAAGAGAAAATCAAATCAAACAATTTCAAAATCGCAATAGGATTTGATAATATAGGCTCTCGTGAAAAATTCTTTGAGAGAAATTTTAGGAAATTGAATTTAATCGGTCTTTTGTGTGATTTTGAATCCAATAAGTATAACTATAGTGAATTGATAGTATGCAGCAAATTAGGAAGGTATTTTTCTTCGCCGTCATGAAAAAAAGTTTATTTACCACGGTTTAAAAATGACTAAATATAATAATCATAAGAAAAATTTGAAATATTTGAATTTTAAACGGAGCGGATAAGAATGAGTGCAGAAAGTACCGCAGAGAAAAAAAGTCTTTGGTCGCAAATTTGGGTTTATGCAATGATCGCAGTTGCAGTCTTAATAGTACTGTTTTATGTAATTAGACCCGTTGAGGAAGGTATCGCTGTGTCTCTAACGCAGATAATCATTATCATTTTGGTAGCAATATGTAGCGTAGTTTTTCTGTTGGTTGCGAATCAATTCAAATGGTTTAATACTAAGACCGGTCAAATTATGTTCCTCATCGCCCTTGGATTTATCTTGTGGACGATTGCTGAATCGACATATTACTATCTCGCTGCAATTGATGTAGAACTATTTCCTACGATTGCGGATATCTTTTATGTCGCAGGCTATGTGCCCTTTGCGATCGGATTGATTCTGAATATTCGGACGGTCAAGATGAAGTTCAAACCGCTTATGCTCTGGATTTGGATCGGCATATCAGTAGCAGTATTTCTGGTGATACTCGTTTATGAGTTCATTCCTTTTCTAATGCCACCTACGATAGACTCTTTGACATTAATGTATCCTGCAGAAGATCTTATGCTCTTCGTTCTTGCGATTGTCCTGGTGCTGAAATTCCGATCGGGGGAAATCGCGAAACCTTGGATACTATTGGTTGCTGGAGTCATCATGGATGCACTAGGAGATATTTGGTATACCTATGCGGAGTGGTGGGGTCTTACTTTCAGCGCCTACGATTTGTATGATTTATTCTTTACCTTAAGTTATGTTGCCATGCTTGCCGCGGGACTATACTTTCTCTGGTTGTATAAGAAGCATTAAGAAGAGATTTACATGATAAGTGGATTCTTGGTAGTTCATGAGAATGGAACACCCCTCTATTCTTTTTTTACGGGAAAAGGGATTCAGGACCGAGAAATTCTCGTTTCTGGGTTCATCACGGCAATCCAAGCCTTTGCGAAGGAAGCCTTGATCTCCCCCGATGGAGGCGACATTCAAAGCATGAAGCTGTCTCAAACGCTCCTTACCTTCCGGCTCATTAAAATTAATAATACTGAAGGAAAATTGATACAATTTTATTTCGTGCTCCTTACGGAGATGGGGAGAAAGCAGAAGGTCGAGACGGACTCCCTTTTAGAGTACCTGTGTCTAAATTTTCTGAGTTATGATGGAGGGAACTTCCGGCATAAAATGCGCGCCGTATTTCCACAGATGATGGAATTCAAACTGTTCGATCAATTCTTGACGCCGATCGTCAATTCTGAATGGAAGGATATCAAAAAACGAATCAAACCCATTCCAAGTTCATTGTTGCAAGGTATGCTCAATGAAATTCGGGAATATATGCCACTAGATACGATTCAACAGCTCCATCCGAAATTGGTCCGACTGGGGCCATCCTATGTATGGCTTTCGGACGATTTACCCCCAGAGGAAGAACAAATGGTGTTAAAGAAGATAAAAGAAAATATTTCGCATCTTTTTGGCGAGAGTTTATATGAATCCCTTGTTAAAGATGTTAAGAGCCGCCTTAGCTTAATAGGGATTAAGTGTTAACTGCCCTCTTTCTTTTGTATATGATTATAAAACGCCTTAATGACAGCCACGTAGTCCTTCATCCGAATAATTTCGGGATTTCGACGGAAACTGGCTGAGATCGTCCCGTCGCAGCGCGAACATAGAGTGGAGGTTTTAAGCCAATTTTTAAATTCGTCCGCATGGGCGGGATGCTTGCAATTGGGACATAATATGATATCCCGGCCCTGATCAGCAGGAAGTTGGGGGAGTTTAAAACAGAAAATACATTTGAAATCATCTAAAGAGAGGACCCCTACGACAGGCCTGAGTTTTTTGAATTTTGATTTAAGCTCAGATTTTGCTTCAGGTTTAGGTTTTCGTTCAGCAACTTTGGGTTGCTGTTGTGGTTTAGGTTTGCGCTCGACAGGTTTAGGCTTTCGTTCACTTTCACGGGGCTTTCGTTCATGCGGACGAGAACTAACTTCGCTCGATCGCGTTGAATGATTATTACGATGAGAAAGCGGTTCAATTGTAGCAGCGGTATTAGTGCTAGACCTAGCTACAGGTGGGTTATCGAGTCGTCTTTGACGTTGCGTTGAAATTCTTGCTGAAATTTGCCCTATATTCGGACGCTGTCCAAAGAAACCATACCGGATTATTAGATAAATGGTGAAGGTGCAAAGAAATAGAAGCATTAAATCAAATGAAGTATGAACGGGAGGGAATGGACCTGGCCAAGCATTGAGGACGGTATAAAAATAAATGATATAGAGAAATACAATGGAAAACATGACGATAGAGAGGAAAATCCCGAATCGTCTAGCGTTGAATGATTTTCGCCCGAGGTAGACGAAGTCATATCGGGTATAACAAGAGTAGAGAGAAAAAGATCCATATAGGAGATAGGGAAACGCAAATAAAAGAATCCATGGACTGAGATAAATATCCAAATTCCCGAAGATGTTCCATTCTAGTAATCCGGTATAATAACCATTAAAACTATAGAGCAATCCAATCAGCAAGGGGGTTAAAATAAAAAACCCAGTATTAAGGGGGGAATTCAGCTCGCGCTGGGAACGAGCTTTTTGGACAAACTTTATCGTGAAACAGACCCAAAGCCCGATAAATAACCAAGCAAAAATAATATAAACGGAGAGTGTGATGAGAACGCCATGAATTACGGCAAGTATTATGGAAATTAAAAAAATAATGAGATACCAGTGTAATTTAGGCAAAAGTCATAAGCCACCAGAGTGCAATTAAAAAAGTGGAATTATTATTCGTCATATTCCAAATAAATCGCTTTGCCAAAGACAAGAGGTGTAATAAATTCCAATAATTCCGGCAACAGGCGTGGATCAAATGCACTTTTTAACGAGAACGGGATAGAATACCATTTCTGGGACTTTGAATCCGCTCGGAAGACATCAAATCCGTAAGAACTGCCATCAATTAAATACGGGTCTATTACGAGAGCAATGGATTTATCCCAGAGGCGCTGATATCGCATTTGGGTCCCGAAATCCTCGTTGCTCATAAAGAGGCCATAGGAGGGGTGCGAATGATACCACCCGCAGACAAAATATTTTTTCTTTTTGATATCATTAAAGGCCCTCACATAGTTCTTGTAATCTTTGATTTCAGCATAGACGGCATTACCATGCCCCATTGGATAGGCATCTTCAACATGGAGCGTGATGCCATCGGAATCTAGTTTCCCCCCTAGCAGCCCTATAACTTCGACCCATTTCTCCTGGGGAATGTTAGAATTAGCATATTTGAATGCGTGGGTGGAAATTTTCAGGATTGCGGTTATCGAAATAGTGGTTGATTCATCGGTTTTTATAGGTTGAGAGGGAGCAGGTGTCTCAGTCACCCCTTCTTCTGCTGAAGCAGGTGTTGTATCACCTGTCTTTTCTTCATACTTTAACTCGCGTAAAATGTCTTCGAGAATTTCTTTTTTCAATTCGGATTTGATTTGTTTCCTTATTTTATCCAATTCCGCAGGAGTCTTAGGAGGCTCATTTCCTTCACTCATTTCCATACCCTCTCAGTCTTACCATTGCTTATTAGCATATTTTTTAACGTTAAATTTGACCTTTTTATCAAATTCCTTTGGATCATTGAGCATCTCGAGTGCGGCTTTCTTGTTAAAAACATCAGTCGGATTAATATACTGCCCATGTGTGTTAAACATCGCCAAAATTGCTTGTATCACAGTTGCAGCCGTTTTTGATGGGCTCCAGCCACCTTTTTTCCCCACTAAACTCGGGTCAACCAATGCGAGACAAATATTGCGTTGCCCGGCATATTCGGAAGGTTTCGGCCAGAAATTCGGATGCCAAATCCCTGTGTATAATCGAACGAACGGAGGCTTTTGGGGATAGTCGGGTGGAAATTTCATTTCCAATTTGAAGAGCCCCCCTTCATAAGGAGTGCCTTTAGGTCCCTTCAATGTGATCGCAAGATGATCAATGCTCTTGCTTTTAGCATCGAATTCTTTCAATTGAACAATTGAGCCATCCTTCAGCATTTTTTTAAGAGATGCGTAATCTTGGGTAATTCGACTACTTCTTACAGACATTCTACCACCATTGGTATGTTTTTACTTTCGTACCTAATATCTAATTAGATAAGTCATCGTTTATTAATAATCATTTTGAAAAAATTGATAAAGTAATTTCCATTGTCTATTCTTAAATTAACTGATATTTAGTGTGACAAAAATTTCTCCTTCTTTGAATCCCGCGGCAGTAATAAGTTCAAAGTCTCTTAACTCATTTTGAACGGGTGTCCATTCGGGATCAACTATTCTAACCATGTTAAAATCCATAGTGCTTAAGGCAGGTTCCATTTCAAGGTCCAATTTGAATCCCATCCTTACAAGCGTATCAATAATCGATTGGCAGGGCGTATCACGAGAGATTTTAATATCTACACGCCGCACCTGTTCGCCACACTGAAGGCATCGTGGATTTCGCTTCTTATCAATGGTATAAAATTTCATCGTCATTCCATTGAAAATAACATAGGAGCTTATGGGTTCTCCCAATCCCGTAATACCAGCATTCCAATGTAAAATTTTCAGTGCTTCGTGGGACTGGAGTGAGGATATTACGGCATTTATGGTAATTATGGCGGGATCATGATGATCAATTATTTTATAAATTTCAGCCAAAGTGAAGGGCGGTGGAAATTGATGGGTATTGGCGAGATCGTTTGCCTCCTTTTGAAGAAATTTTAGGCATTCCATGTCTTTTGGTTCTGGATCCTTATCAAACTTTTCTTTGAATGCCATTTCTGCTTTAAAAACGCAATGAACCCTTTTTCGGGGAACCCCGACGACCGTACATGCGGCCATTTCATCCGATTCTGTGGCAGGAGTGGGATAACATTCTAAGCACGCGTTCCTGTAGGGAAAAACGGTGTAAATATGCCCATGATAACCCGAAACGCCACCATCAATTAATGGTTTTTTGAACCGTACGCACTGTGCATTCAGATTGAGTCTTCCATTGATCGAATCTAAACCGCCTATAATCACATCGGCAGCTCGATAATAAGCAGGATTCAATCTTTCAAGGGACGTAAAATGTCCTTTGATGGTAATATTTGGGTTTATTTCCTTTAATTTCTCAGCGGCTACTTTGGCTTTAGATTCACCTAATTTAGCTCCGGCAAAAAGAATTTGACGATTTAGATTCGAATGTTCAATGACATCGAGGTCAATCAGATCAAGATGTCCGACCCCAAGCATCGCTAAATTCTTGGCAATCTCACAACCAAGACCGCCAACGCCGGCAATCAGTATTCGCGCTCTTTTAACTAGTTTTTGATTCCAGCCTTGAAGGCGGAACTGACGGTCATATAATGAACGTTCTTCGGAAGTTAGTTCCTGAGAAAAGAAATCAGAGTCTTCCATATTTTTTAACATCCATAATAATTTTTGACTAATTAAACATTTATCGTAAATTTCCGGAGATTTCTCATATCTTGAATGAATTTAAAAAAAATAAAGAAAAAGATGGTATTTAAACCGAAGTATTCCCTTAATCTTAATTCAAAAGGGGTTTCCATTTCAGAAAAAAATGAATTCGTTTAACCTGCAGTACTTGCGGGGATTAAAAGAACAGTATCGCCATCGGTTACTTCATAGTCTTTCAGAGGATTCGCTTCATCCATTGTAACGCCGCCATAGGAGAGATGAAAATCATCTGGATCTAAGCCAAATAGTTTACCAACGGTTCCCTTAATATCCCCGATTTTAGCGTTCTCATTCACAAGAAGCTTCTGTTTTTTTTGTCCCGGACCAACGGTGCTCTCAAAGTAGACAGTGATCTGCTTCCCCTTAGGCACCGGAGCGGGCTTGGGGGTTTTTTGACTGACCTTTGGAGGAGCTGCCTTCGGTTTTTTTTGGACCGGTTCTTCTTTTTCTTCTTCTTCTAATTCTTCATCAAAATCTACCGGTTCGTCTTCCATAGAACAAACCTCTTTCTTTTTATTTTATATATGGTATATTCCTATTCCTATATTTTTAAATTATTAAGTCATTGCCTTATTTTAATATTTATGGTTTTCTAAAAGAAAAAGAAAAATAAAAGATTTCTACTTTGTAATCATTGAAAAAATTCGAGACGTGATAAAAGTGAGCCAGAAAGGAAATGGTCTTCCAAAGTATCAAATTAAGGATAAGACACCTGAGAAAGTAGCCACAGAACCCCCACCGAGTAAAGAGTTATTAGAAAAATTGAGGAAAGAGCGTAAAGCGTTAGAGGACGAGGAGAAGAAGCTAGATAAAAAGCAGAAAGAACTGGAAGACCTCGCTAAGAAGTTGGATAATTATCAAGATAATTTGGAAGAATTGGAACGAAAACGAAAGGAACGAGAGAATGAGATTAAGGATCTCACAGATAATCGTGACCGTCTGAAGCGTGAGGCAGATGAGATAGGAAGACAGATGGCAGATGAAAAGAACCAGTTGAATGAAGAAAAGAAACAGCTTGAAAGAGATAAAGACAGGGTTCTTAAGAGAAATGACGAAGCTGATAAGAAGTTCCGTGATGCAGAGGCCAAAGAACGGGATATAAATCGAGTACGAGATTCTATAGAAAATGAGAAACGAGATTTAGAGAAAACTAGAGCACGAGAGGAAGCGCGTATTAAAGAACTAAATAATAGAATTCCAGAATTAGAAAGAACCGCGAAAAAACTCGAGGATGAAATACGTGATTTAAAGCAGGAAGTAAGCCGATTAAAAAATGAACGCAGTCAATTGGATAGAGAAAATCAGAATGAGAAGAATCAGATAGAGAGAGAGAAACAGAAAGTGCAAGATGATAAAGATCGAGTAAGAAATGAAAGAGATAAACTGGAAAGAGAAAAGGATAATTTGCGAAAAGAGCAGCAGCGATTAGAAGATGAACTCAGAAAATTACGGGCGCCATCCAAGGAAACCATCAAATCTAAAACACCGCAACGAGAAAATGTAAAATCCAAAAGGCCTCATTAATCTTTTCGGTATAACCAGGTAGAAAACGAGAATTTAATATAGTTTTAGAATCAATTTTTTCAGAGAAAATAATATATTTGACTTGAGAATTAATTTGGTATCCAAATTCTTAAGTCATTGCAATTATTGTGACTCAATTTTTATAGGATAATTACCGTATTTTTCTAAAACTTCTCTCATCGCAAGAAAGTTCTCTAATTTCACCGCTGGATTTATGCTATGTCCCGAACTAAGAATAAATCCCCCTCCAGGAGCCACACGCTTTAATAGTTCTTTTGTGTAATTTCGAATCGTTTCTGGGTCTTTATCGGAGAGATCTTGTGGGGAAACATTACCGATAAAACATAGCTTATCTCCATATTTTTCTTTCAATTTAAAGATATTATAATCGGGATTTGCAGTTGTTGGTTCGATAGGATGAATCGCGTCGACTCCGCTTTTAATGATATCTTCTAAAACAGAATAAATATCGCCACAACTATGTAAAATCACTTTTAATCCTCCGTTATGTGCCACATCGCATATTTTCGTGAGCCATGGAAATATGAAATCTCGATAATTTTTTGGACTCATAAATAATCCTTTTTTATACCCGTAATCGTCAAAAATTAGAATTGCACCAGTTTCTCCCCATTCAATAATTCTTCTCGCTAGTTCTACCGCAAATTGACCTCGCTGGTCAAATATTTCCTTAATTTCCTTCCGCTTTGTAAGTAATCTACTGAAATTTTCCAAACCAAATCCTTCCCAGGAGGCTTCCATCATTCCCATGATTGCGGGAATGAAATAAAGCTGTCCTTTACGCTTGGCTTCATACTCTTTCGCCACAGTATAAGCGTTTTTTCTGATGGGAGCGTCGGGATCTAACGGATATTTTTCGTAAAATGCTTTAAAATCTTCTAATTCTTTTAGGACTCCGCCAGTATAATAATCGATACTCATACCATCTTCGGGATTTTTTTTAAATTCCATTATTCTGGCATACTCATCAACATATCCCGTTTTGTTAAAAGTTACGGGATACAACGCAAGCGATATGATTGAAAGGTCAATGCCGACTTGTGCATACAATTTATCAATGTTCTTCAGATTAGCCCTTAAAGCGATTTTTTTACTCATTAACCCAATAAGAACCTTAGAAGCTAACTTTGAACTTCCCATAAATAGATAATACATCGCTTTAAAAATTGGTCCCACACTTTGCATCGAATATTTACTTCCATAATGCTTGTAAACTGTTAAATTATCTATTGATAGTTCGAGCGACGGGACTCTATCTGCTTCTTGGTGATTAATTGCTTTTAACATTCTTTCTTTGGCGTCCATAAAAATATAAATAAATTTTAAATTATTTTAAATCTTTGATTTAGATTTAAATATAATAAAAAGGAAGATATCTTATGGATCTTGAAAAATTAACAGAACTAATCATACAATTAGAGGTGGATTTAATCGCCAACGCTGTAAATGAAGCGTTAAGTGAAAAGAAGAGCCCGTTCGATGTTCTTAACGCTCTTACGAAGGGAATGGATGAGGTCGGGCGTAGATATGAAGCAAAAGAATATTATCTTACAGAACTCATTCTCGCGGGAGAGACTATGAAAGAAGCGTTTAAAGTATTAAAACCTGCGCTGGCGACTGTCGAGAAATCCGCGAATAAGACAAAAATCATATTAGCTACTGTTAAAGGTGACAACCACGATATCGGTAAGAATATTTTGGGTGCGCTCTTATTAAGTTCGGGATTTGAAATCTACGATTTGGGAATAAATGTGAGCGAAAACACAATCGTGAATAAAGTAAAAGAAACCGGTGCAAAAATCATAGCACTGAGCTCGCTCCTAACAATGACTGTGGAACAAATAAAGATAGTTCATGAAACTTTGAAAAAGGTGGGTTTACGCGAAAAGGTCAAACTCATCATAGGAGGAGCCCCACTTAACCAAGAACTCGCAAAAAAGCTCGGAGCTGACGATTTTGCTGATGACGCAGTGGATGGCGTGAGGCATATAAAATTATTAGGTGCGAGTTGAAGTTTATCGCAAGAAAGAAAAGAGATAAAAACACCAAGAAAAGCGAAAAAGAAATCCAAAATGCTTTATTCTTTTTGAAAAAAAATGGGTATTAGCTGTTTAAGGGTTACCTTTTTTGCCGCTAATGAACATCCACGCGAGAAATGGCGTGACTTTAACCGCTTGAAAGGGGTTTTGTGCGCAGAGTTGCAGGACTTCCTCCAGTGTATAGCTGGCCCGAAGCGAACCCAAAGGCTCATTCACTTTTTTTAATGGTTTTGGGACTACCACTTTGGTAATGAATGTAATAAAACCATAGAAGAACTTCCGAGAATCCCTGCGAAAATCAAAAATTAAGAAAATCCCATTCTCCTTTAAGACCCGATATATTTCTTTAAAAACTTCTGGAGGAGTTTCCCAATGGTGCAGGGAGAGTGTACTAACCAAGAAATCAATAGAATTATCTTCAAATGGCATTTTTCCAGCGTTTCCGAGCTTAAATTCAATTCTTTCTGCCACTTTCTTTTCTACTGCCCGCTTCTTGGCGAATTCAAGGATTTCAGAAGCAATATCGAGTCCAATCAGATTGAGAGAGGGCAATTTCTGGGCAATTTGCACAATGAGATTTCCAGACCCACAGCCAAGATCTACTAAGGTTCCTTGTGGAGTAAAGGTCTTTAATTTGGAGATTACTTTTCGGCGCAGTAGTTTAAATGGCAGAAAATTGGTTATCCTTTCAAAAGCTTTCGCAACGTGGGGATCATCAAGCCCCTCCATGTTCGGGGTCCGGGTTGTGTTTTTCTTGCGTGGATACCCAAAAACAAAGATTGTAACAATAATAATGCCCAAAATTCCGAGAAAATAATACCAGAAGCACATAATGAATCATTATTGTAGGTCGATATAAGACCTTTATGGAATAAAATTATGTAAATAAAAAAAAAGAGAATTATTTCGGCAAATATTGGGAAATATCGCCTTTATAGACCTTTTCAACGGTTTTATGAGCGCCAGGCGTATCCAGCTCGATGTTGCGCTTCAAATTCTTAGGCTCACTTAGGACTTCACGGAAGATTTCGTTTTGAATAATGAGTTTCATTACTTCACTGGAGCCAGTCCAAATTGTGCTAAGTCGCGCATCCCGAAAAAGACGTTCGATGGGATATACATCCGTATAGGCAATGCCACCGATGATTTGCATTGCTTCATAGACGGCTTCATAACCTGCCTCAGTACAAAATAATTTCGCTTGTGACACGACTTTGCGGAGTTCTTCATGAGAAATTTTTGCTCCTTCATTCGCAGCATCAGCTGTTTTCGCGGCACGGTATAGTAAGCCCCAGGCTGCATCTAATTTGGTCATCACATCAGCAACTTTGAAGTTAATGCCTTCGTATGCTTTGATTGGCGCACCAAATGCATAGCGTTTATCTGCATAGCGGATGGCCACTTCCATAGTTGCGCGGCCAGTCCCCAGCATGCCGCCGCCGGAGGTCAAGCGTTCTGGAACCATCATCGCGTTAAAAATATGGCGACCTCCATTCAATTCACCGACTATCCTATCCTCTGGCACCTCAATGTTCTTCATCACGATCCGTGCTGCGCCCATTCCGCGAAATCCGAGAACTTCATATTGTTCTTCCACTTTCACGCCATCATTGCGTTCCACGATGAATGCAGTCAACGACTCATGTGGTTTTGCTTTGAGGTCTGTTTTTGCATATACCAGAAAGAAGTCGGAGCCCTGCCCACCTGCAACAAATCGTTTCTCGCCATTTAGAATGTATTTATCGCCCTTCTTAATCGCCGTTGAGATGGTTCCAAAAAAGTCCGATCCGCCGCGCGGTTCTGTTAGCCCCTCCCCAGAAACTTTTTCGCCTTTGATGATTGGGGCTAAGTATTTCTGCTTTTGGGCCTCAGTTCCGAATTTATTCAGGGCCTCTCCAACTATACTCACCATCACGTAGGAACAGCCTAAGCCGGCGCCTAGCACGCCTACTTCTTCGCAGGCGGCCATTTCGGTCACCCAATCCAGCCCTCGTCCGCCATACTTTTTAGGAAAACGCAACCCTAGCAGGTTCTTCTTTGCCGCAGCCTTCACGAAATCATAGGGGTACTCGATCTGCTTCGCATCCATTTTGATGAGCAATTCCGGTTTGATATCATCGCGCATAAAGGCACGCACTTCATCCCGCACTTTTTTCTGTGCGTCACTCATTAAGATATCGAACACTTTTTTCACCATCTATCAAAGATTTATCCACTTTTCACCATTTTTACAATATTTTCCCAAGCTGTTAGTGTCTTTTGAATTGCCTCGTCGTCATGTGCCATACAAACGTACATCCTAGTGCCAGCTAATGGATAGATGCCATTAATGATGAGTGCTGCCTGATATTCATCTGCATATTGACGTCGTAAATTAATTTGGTTCAAGGCATCTTTATCCTCAAGGCGCACTGCAAGAAATGAGGTGGTTTCGTAATGGATTATAGATTTGAAATTGTAAACAAAGAAGGGGAGATTCTCACGTTCAAAAATATCATTCATTCCATTTGTGATTTTATCTGCAGCAGCAGCAGCTTTTTCAACAGCATTCGTTTCTTCAAGGAATTTCATGGTCCAGTAGCAAGCTGCAGTAGTTAGGGGATTTGCAGCAAGTGTTCCCCCGACATACGCTCGTTTCTTCACGCCCTCGATACCTGCAGCGCAGACATTCATAATATCTCGGCGTCCGCCAACGCCACCAGCGCTAGGATAGCCATGCCCGATAATTTTTCCCAGAACGGTCAAATCGGGTTTAATGTGCAAATACTCCTGCGCGCCGCCCATTCCAAGGCGAAACCCTGTGACCACTTCATCAAAAATTAGCAGAGAGTTATATTGATCACAGCATTCTCGAATAATTTTATTCCAATCTGGCGACACCGGGTGTGTGCCGGATTCGCCCCCAACGGGTTCAACTATAACGGCTGCAACGCCGCCTTTCTCCTCGGCTTTTTCGAATGCCCGTCTCAGCTTTTTCTCATTATTGGGAGGTACTTCAATGGTGTTCCTTAGCGAGTCATCAGGAATGCCACTTGCTTCCAAGGGTCCAGTACCCGGAATATGCATGCCATAGACCATTTGATCGCTCCAGCCGTGATAGGAGCCCCCCATTTTAATAATTTTGGATTTCCCTGTAAATACTCGCGCAATCCGGAGCGCCGCCATCACTGCTTCCGTCCCAGACTGGAGGAAACGGAACAGCTCGATGGAAGGCATATGCTTCTGAAGCAGTTTAATTGCTTTAGTTTCATACTCGGAAGAGACGCCGTGGCAAGGTCCCTTCTCTTGGATCAATTCGATCATTTTATCACGTAACGGTGGATAATTATGCCCTAAAATAATCGGCGCACCGCACATGAGGTAATCTATGTATTCGTTGCCATCAATATCCCAGAGCTTGCAGCCGAACGCCTTATCCATCGTAATGGGGAATGGTTTATTCAAACTAAGGTTATGCTCGACCCCACCAGGTATCAGCCGTTTGGCTTCATCAAAGGCTTCTTGGGATTTTGGGCTTTGTTCTTGATATTTTGCCATAATCTCATTTACTTTCTCCCGGGATAGCGTAACCGGGGGATTGGTCACAATATTTCGAAGCCGTCTCACAATTTCTTCATAGTCCATTTTACAAAACCTTCTATAGTCTAATTCTTCTATTCGGTATATGGATAATTGCCAATATAAAATTTCAGATTTGTTTAAAATATGAAATAATTAATTCTTTGGTCATTACTTATAATATTATAAAGTCAGTCATTAGAGATATTAAAATGCCGATTGATCCGCGATTCAAGACCACTCGCAAGGTGATGGGTCTTCAGCACGGGCTGAAAGTCTGGGGTCCTGTGGAACCACCCACAAAATTAGGCATCCACGGCTCTATCGTAGCCGTTGATCTGGATCTCTGTTATGGCTGTCTGAAATGCATGGAGGTCTGTACCGTGGATGTCTTTGAGAAAGTACAAACGCCCAAGCATCCCGTTTCTACAATAAAGGTGGATGCGCTTCGTGAGAATGATTGCTTTATGTGCCTCCTGTGCGAGATCGTCTGCCCCGTCGACGCCATTCTAATTGACAGAGGAACGCCGCAGGGAGATACGCTTAGAGCACTCCTTGATAGTTAATATTTAACTTATTTTAAAAGCAAGGAATAAAAAAAATAGAAGGCGGAATTAGGATTTCGTCTCAATCCGCTTCCGGAACCAAGCGGGAAGGATGTAGCCCAGATAAAAGAGAAAAGCCGTAATAAAAGCCATAATCCAACCAATCGAAATGAAGATAGAATAACCAGCGCTGCTAGGATCCAACATTATTATAATGGAATCGATCAGGAAAAATATAAAGACCAGGAGATTAGCTATGAAGCCGAAAGCGATAGCCTGAAAGCCTCTTCGATATAATTTTTGGTCAGTTCGCCCCGCTTCTCGGAAGGAGAAGTAAGTGAGTAGAATGCAAATAACCGTATTATAGAGCAAAAAGAGACCTGTGATGATGACCCGGGTGCTTGCGGGATCCGTGAGTTCAGGATTGACGCCCCAGTAGTTAGTTGGGAGAAAGAGCAGAATGTATAAAGGAATTCCAGCAAGGAGAAATGGGATTATCTTTTTATTGTTCTTGTCCCAGAAAATTTGGATTGCGAACAGCACGATGAAAATATCATATACAATTACCGTTGAATAACCGAGGGGCAAACTCCACTCATAATAAGTAGGGCTTAAGGTAGCGGTATATCCTCCTTGGATCCAAGCAATAAACCAGCTAGCGAGTCCAGAAAAAACAAAAAATGCTGCACTAGAGATCGCAAAAAGGGCAATAGATAGATATAAGGTGGCCACAGTTCGACGTGTTCTCCACTTTAGAAAGACAGCGATAGCAATTAAAAACACGGATACAAAGGCTATCAACTCGAAAATCATCGCAGTAAAATGCACATTGAATACAAATATATCGTTCTTAACAACCATTTCATACGCATCCATACGGACTTCTATTAAAATTTACGCTGTTTTCATCCCTAAAAGAACTAAGGAAATTTTTGCCATAAAAACTTTGAAATGTATCTTTTAATATATTCTATACCAATGGAAATAGAATGTAGTTGCTGAGTCCCCTGAAATGAGAGTCATTAGTGAAATATGGATAATTAATCCCAACGGAATTACGTTATTCAACATATCCAAAGATGAAAAAATCGATCCATTGCTCTTTGGGGGCTTTTTTTCCGCTATTCAAGCCTTTGTCAAAAATTTGGGTGAAACCGAACTGAAAACCTTGGTAATAGGGGCCTCGAAAATGACAGTTTACCAAGGCAAAGATGGTTACCTCTTCGTCTCTCGCTCATCTAATAAAATAAAAGATAACGAGATTATAGAAAGTCTCAAAGTGGTCGAATCGCGATTTTTTGAACAGTATAAAGGGAAACTCAACAAGCTTATTGACACCGGGGTTTTCCAAAACTTTGGAGCGGTAATCGAGGAAATATTCGGCGATACGCCCGAAAAGCGTACCGTTAAAGCGTTATGGTAAAAAAATAGTAGGGAGAGAAAAAATTACTTCCAAATTAGTTTGGTCAAGTAATCCCGTTCTATAATGAAGGCGAGGATACCTATTGTACTAATAAGCATTAACGTTCCGCAATTCAATAGATTTGTTGGGAGAACAATAAGTACGAACAAGAGAACTCCTAATACAAGTGAGGCTAATAGCATATTGGCAAGATGCATCCGTTTTTTAGGGTAAGTACGTGGAAAACTAACGCCAAATGCGAAAAGAAACCCGATGAGCAGACCTGCGATTGGTACCAATCCAATAAAAGGTGATCCTATTTCCTGAATGTATTGGACGTAATAAGGATCTGTCATTTGTTGAGCCCAGGAGAGAATAAGCGGCTGAGGAAAAACAACTGTGTTTTGATTGAAAATTACGTAAGGTTCACCAATACCTTCCCACCAATTTAAATAAACCACTGTATAAGTCCTGCCATACACGCTGGAATTGAGCTCTTCGCCATAAATTCGCACCAAGCTCCACCAGTGCATATCTGATTCGGCTACATATGCCTCAAAGCCCCGGTTTACGAGCAGAGAAACGGTGACCACCGCCATGCCATCACAATCGTCCCGCCCAGTGGCAAGAACTTCCGCCGGGGTAGGAACATGGTCGAGAACACCATATTGGATAGAGTCAAGGACGTAAGGAATTTTTACATTTATAAAACTCTGTATATCCGATAATTCATTTAATTGCCCTTGGATGGTGCTTCGATTATAGGAAGTAGCGTTATAGAACCCAGACCCTATAAATTCATTATTCAAATCGATAATACATTGGGCGTTAGGCGTAATGAGCGACCCCCGATCTAAATGCCGGTAAATCTGCTGAGGCCAATAGAGGGGATTCCAGCAAATAAAGAGAAACCAGAGGAATAATAGGATTGAAAGTTTTGTTAATGCAATATATTTACGTTCTTTCCTATATAAACTCAATAAAGTGATCACAGCGATGGTAAGAAACCAGAGTAAATGGATGACATAATAAATTGCCATAATAAAAATCATGAAAATCAAAAGAGGGAGCCCGATGTATAGGAACAATCGTTTTGAGTTACGCATATCTTACTTTGAGAAAAGAGATCTTTAAGAAAGTATCGTTCGCTTTTCCATCGATTTATAGTGGTTAATATTGGAATTTCTGAGGGGGTTTTCATTTGGACTATATGCTAATCCGATTTAGAGGGAGAATAAAAATCGAGATATATTACCAATTCTAACTTTGACAAAGAGGGGAAAAAAATGAATATAGATTATTTCCAAATTAATTTAGTCAAATAATCTCGTTCTATTACGAAAGCCAGAATACCAACGGTGCCTAAGAGTATTAGAGTGCCATAACTCATCAGATTTTGTGGGAGGAACAGAAGACAGAGCAGGAGGATGCCGAGTACAAGTGAAGCTAACAAAATATTGGCAAGGTGCATTCGCTTTTTGGGATAGGTTCGGGGAAAACTAACGCCTATGGAGAAAAGAAATCCAGCAATCAAACAAACAATGGGCAAGAAAGCAAGAAAAGGTAATCCAAATTCCTGAATTATTTCAACATAGTACCCATCCATCATTTGCTGAGTCCAAGATACGAAAAGGGGCTGAGTTAGAATGACCGTTTCTTGATTGAAAATGACATAGGGTTCACCGATGCTCTCCCACCAGTTTAAATAAACTACCGTATAGGTTTGCCCCCGCACACTGGAGTTGAGATCTTCACCGTAGATTTTGACATAGGTCCACCAATGCGAATCGCTTTCCGCCACATAAGCCTCATAATCCAAGCGCACGAGTAGGGAAACGGTGACCACCGCAATCCCATCGCAGTCATCCTGCCGAGTCGCAAGGACTTCCGCAGGAATTGGGATATGATCGAAAACACCGGGGTATTGGAAGAAATCATAGGTATAATTAATCCAATCGTTCTCATTGGTGCCGGGACTGTAAATGAAAAATTGGATATCCGCCAATTCCTGGAGTTGCCCTTGGATGGTACTGCGATTATAGGGGCCATGATAAAATGCGGACATAGTGAAGGTGGCATTTAGATCGATGATGCACTGGGCATTGGGGGTAATGAGCGACCCCCGATCCAAATGGCGGGAGATTTGCTGGGGCCAGTAGAGGGGATTCCAGCATAGAAAGACGAACCAGAGAAAGAGGACGAAAGCAAGTTTGGTGAGCGTGATATATTTCCGTTCTTTCCGATACATGCTCAGTAAAATGATTACAGCAATCGTAAGAAACCAGAGTAAATCAATGACATAATAAATTGCCATGATAAAAATCATGAAAATCAAAAGAGGGAGCCCGATGTATAGGAACAATCGTTTTGAGTTACGCATAAAATATAGTACTAATTCTAACTTTAATAAATTCTAGCTTCGATGATTGTAATTGTAATTTAAGGTTTCTGGGCTTCCCGGAAGAATTTATTGTAGGTATCCATGATCCGGACGTAAGAATTGGAATTAAGGATTTTAGTCTCACGCAGCTTGTGGACTCCATCATTAAATTTTTGCTGAGTGGTCGTTTGCAGGAGCAAATTGGCATCATCCAATTGGGAAAGCCCGGGCGGGATTTTCTGGGAATAGTGCCGTTCCAAACTCTGTTTGAGCCATTCATGGCCTTTGCTTCGAGAGAGTTCCTGTTTCTGGTCGAAGTGGAGGATAAGGGGAGGAATATAAGAAATTCGATTTTTCTTTTCTTTAAAAACGGCAAAATATACTGGAAGTAGCACCTGAACGGCTTCAGCCTGCGGCAGTCGCGTTGTTAAGGGCACACCCAAGTCTATTATTTGTTGTTTAGTTTGGAAGATGGATGAGAGTAAAGTCAGGTAGCCCTGCTGAATCTTATCGGCGAGTTGATTTATTTCAGTCTGGATTGCCTGAAGCCTTTTTACGGCGCGAGTTTGTGTGTCTTGGAAACTGGTGAGCTCGTGCGTGAGCGTTTCGATGGCGCGTTGTTGTTTCTCAAACGTATCGGCCTCATTGAGAGAAGTGACTTTTTGTTTCAATTCGGTAATCCGGTTAATATAATCTTTCGTGACATTATGGAACTCATTATATAATTCTAATAACTGCGTGTTGATGAGAATGGGCAGTTCGTAGAAGTTGGAAAGGATTTTCGGCACATCGATATGAAAGATGGAAATGATCGGGGCGGTCATGCTTTCGGCACCTTGCTGAGTGAGACGTTTGGACATAATCAAGCTTTCGTCAACACTCTCTTGTGTGGATTTTTGAAATAATAAATTGATATCGTTTAAAAGATTCGAGTCCAGAGATCCATCTAGGTCCAATTTTGCCTCTTTTTGAAACGAACTTACCTGGGATTCAAAGAATTTTAATTTTGAAATGAAATCAGCAAGGGACGAGGAACTCAAATCACGCTCGGGATTGAGCTCGATAATTTTATCAAATCGCCGCATTTTAATCGCTTGCGAGTTTAATCCTAAGGCTTCGACTAAAATGCCATTTGAGCCGTCTATTGATATGAGCCAGAGAGGGAGATATGTTTTAAATATTCCTATAATCTGCTCATTTCTCTTCTTATCCCCTTCTACGCTAATCAAGACGGCAGCAACTTCAACTCCTTCTAAATCAGCTTTGCTAAAGGGATGATTGCCTCCAATAAACGGTAACACGAATTTAGTTAGCATCTATTCCACTTCCACTAATTATTCTGAACTTCTTCAATTAAAACTTATTCAGATCATTGAAGGTAATTAATTCATTAGTATTTTTTCCAGCATGCAAAACACTAAAGTTAGTATGGAGCTATTGTTTTTCGATGCAAATAAGTCCAGAACAACCCCCAAGGGTCTTGAAAAATAGCGCTGGGAAAGCATTACTACCGCTTGCCTTTGCGTCATTCACACGCATGCTGGGGGTCAGTATTGTCGACTTAATTTTGGTTCTTTATGCAGTGAATCTGGGTGCGGATGCGTTTTTAAGCGGTATCGCAGTCGGTGCCTTCAGTCTTGCTCAGGTGCTCCTCCAAATTCCCATGGGAAGGTTAAGTGATAAAATCGGACGGAAAAAAACCATCCAAATTGGAGTTCTAATCTACGCCATTGGTACGGGGCTGTGCGGATTTGCGCAGAATATCTATCAACTCATCGCGTTCCGGTTCTTAGCGGGAGGCAGCGCCTACATTGCGGTAATACAAGCGTTTTTAGGGGATTTGTTTGGCACTAAGGAGCGAGGCAGAGCCATGAGTTACTACAGCGCCGGGGTCACTCTAGGATATGCGGTAGGGTTGCCGATGGGTGGACTGCTCGCATCTCTCTTTTTGAATCTACCCTTTTTTGTTAATTTTATGCTGGCAATGGTGAGCTTCACTCTGATTCATTTTTTTGTAGAGGAGCCCCAAGGAAAAGGGAAGATCAATAACGATGCAAAAATTAATTGGCGAGATCTTTTCCGAAACAGATTATTTCTGGTGACTATAGGCACGGATTGCCTGGCCATCTTTGTATTTTCAAGTCTATTAGTCTTTATAACGCCTTTTGCACGATCCCTTGGATATAGTACTTATCAATTCAGTCTCATAATGGTGGTGCTTGTGTTAATTATGATTTCAGGATTCATTATCGGAGGGAAATATAGCTATCGCCTAGGGCGGAGCAACACCATTTTAATTGGGTTTCTGATAGCAGGTCCGCTCCTTTTAGCTCAAACATTTGTGACGACACCTGTTGGGCTCGTAATAATCGCCGCATTTTTGATATTTGGAATTGGGATTGCTTGGACAAATATGCCGGCGTTGATTCTGGATTCGGTGTCTGACCCTGCCTGTCGTGCCACCGCAACTTCAATTTACAATACGATTCGCTTCATCAGCAATGCGCTAGGCCCTGTGGTAATAGGATACGTCATTGGACTTTATAGTCCGGACCCAACGGACCTCTCGGCAGGGATTCGGGTTTCATATCTTATTTCGGGAGTTATTTATCTTGTAGCCTGCTTAATTGTGTTCTTTTTCTTACGAAAATATGAGCGGCAAAATAGAATCATTTGCGAATCGGGCTAGACATTAATCCATCGGGAGGAAACTTCGCCCTATCATGTGTGCAACCCGGAGCGGTTCGGGGAGGGTGCTCACCCCAATACTTGTTTTTAGGATTTGTTTCGCATCCTTCACATCTAAACCCGTGATTTGAAAGAAAATAGGATTTTTAACGTTTGGTTTGGGGTGATATTCATAAAATTGCCCTGTGGCTTCGATGAGCCGCCAGCGTTCTTCCCAGTTTTTGAGGTGCTGAAGGGCTAGTTTGATGGATGGGAGGTCCGGTTCTTTCTCACAGACCACAATTATCGGTAAATGGGTAGTCTCGAAGATTTTATTGACATCAACTACGTTAAAACCACCAAAGGTTATACCTGCCAGCATGATGATACGCAATTGGCCGTAATGCGGGGAGTCCATGATCATTTCAATAATTTTCTGGGTCGCATCAAAGCCATCAATAGCAATTGATTTTTGTAGAACGCCCTCCATCCATAAGCGCCCCCGAAACACAATCCCAAAGAGGCGAGTGGTTCCCTCTGTGTGTGGGATGAACGGTGCATCGTCGATCCCTATGATCCGGATTTCATTTTTAATCTCCCGGAATCGCACTAGATCCATAATTCATCCTCTTCCTTAAGCTCTCTTAAAACTAAACCATTAAAAAAAGGAAAAAGGTTCTCTAATACAGCTAACGCTTGCCGGGCCAATAGTGTTAGAAGGTAGTTGTTTTGATGTGCATAATATTGCCGCATTGGATGCAGTGCTTTGGCTGTGTCCAGAAGCGTACAGCGTCCATTAACCCATCATAATTAGAGGTTTTGCCGCAAATGCACTTCCACATTTTCCTTATCTTTACTCACCACACCTTTTTAAATAGATCGTGAAGGCTAGGATTATATTATAATCGGATCTTGAGTCAGAACGATTAAAAGGAGAAGTTAGGAGGATAGACCGAATTGAATTTCGATAACACTCTGGTATCATTTTTAATATTGCCTTTCCTAACCTTTATTCTTTCTAATTTTCTTTTTGTCGAGTTCTCTTCTTTGATATTATTTAATCAATAGTAAGATAATCGCCTATTTAAAAAATTCTCAACCAATGTTATTTAACAAATATATAAATGAATCCAGTAAAGAACCTCGACATAAACCAAAAAGCCTCTTTCCTTCACTAAGGACGAGGGTTTTTAAAAAAATAGAGCATTAGGTATGATTAAGAATAATCCTTCCTTATGACTAATTAAGAATAATTAGATTGATGAGGAACTCAGATTGGATACTATTAGAACAGATATGACAGATAAACGATACCTCGGTCACATTGTCAAAGTCGTCAGTGAAATTTTAGGGGATCAGACGATGGTATTGCAGCGAGTTGAGCGAGCATTTCAAGAGCAAAACAAGGCCTACAAAGCGCTCTTTAAGCAATTGGGAGAAATGGACCAAAAGATTGATGGCGGCTTTAATGTTCTAGAGAATAATCGAATTGCCTCTTTGGATAAGATTATCAGTCAGAAAATTTCATCAATGCAATATGATAACCTGAAACAGATGAAGTATCAACTCGATTCACTCTGTAGCAAGTTACAACAGCAAATCCAGATGCAACTGCTTCAATTCATGATAAAACAAGCACGAGCAAAGCAGGAAAAACCACCTGTTCCCGCGCCAGTTGGTTCTCCAACTATCCCAATTTCTGCGTCACGAACAGTGGCAAAACCAAGTCCGCCTGTTCCAAAAGTCGCTGAACCTGTGAAAGCAGAGCCAACCACCCCAGTTCAGCAGGGTGATTGGACGGATAGTGAATTAGAGGGGGCGGAGATTTTTGATACGATTATTGTTGGCTGGAAGCGAAAAGATTGGGAGACGGCTAAAGGGACAAAAGAGGAATTTATGCGAGCATGGAAGAAACTTTCCCATACAGATAAGCAGAAAGTAAGGCAAGGTGCATGGAGCAAACCGATTATAGATAAAATGAAAATGCTTGGACGTGAAATATAGATTAAACTGGTTTTTAATTCTTGGGCTTCTCCCAGAACAGCTGACCTAAAAATAATCTTAGCAGAAATATTGAAATTTTTTCCTATTTTCGAGTCAAATGCTTTCACTTCAGCTTATAAAACCCGAATCATTATTTTTATATAATATAGGTTTGTAACATAATTTAAATATCGAAAATAATCATTAGGTTTTGTAATTGGCTGAAGAAGAGAAGTTTGATCTTCAGATTCCGCCCGGAACGCCAAATATGGAGGTTTTATTAGCAGAAGTGTTGAAAACCTTCCCCACTTTGGAGTTAATATCTCCGAAGGATCCTGAGGACCCTTATTATCTTGCAGTAAGAGGCGATTTGGCGACCGTACAAGCGGCAAGGGAGTACATCCGGAAGCGATTAGAGGAAATGATTGAAGAGATGGAAAAGAAATATAAGTGAACCTCTAATCGCCCAATAGATCTTGGATAAGGTGAAGGATTTGAAGTATGAAGATAAAATAGATATTTATGATGATCGTGGCACCTGTTTAACTGAAGATTTACCGTTAGAATCATTAAGTCCGCTGATTAATCCTTATATAATTCGAATATTGAATCTCATGAAATCGACCGCCTTTGTAAATCTTCGGAAAATTGAGACTATGATCCAGAAAGGGGCTTTTGGGTATTCCTCTATGTCGCGGCAGGATGAAATCAATATGCCTTGGCATGCACGGGACTGGCAAATTGTTGAAAATGGGCCTGCCATTGTCGATAAAATGAAAAATATCATAAAGGTTCATAATGGGCAAGATGATACCAACGTCCAGCTATTGCCTGGGAACGATATCATGATGGTTACTATCCCAACACGGCGAATCCAAGCGGCCTCGAGCCGGGATCCGCCCTTCACAATTACCGCAACCGCCTTAGGGCAAGCCCTTGCGGAGGTCTTCGATATAAGTCCAGCCACCGACCCTGATGGCGTAAATATTATTAAGAACGCTCTAGTTGGGCGTTATCCACAGACCGTAGCGTTTCAGCCAGGAAACCCGATATTCAGTTTCCTCCGGCCGTCCTCGCAGCAAGAAGGGCTCGGAACGGGGTACAAAACAATTTCTATAAATCAGCTGGTGGCGCTGGCAGAAAAACGGACCTTTGATGCGGTAGTGCTAACGTCTATTTTAGAGCAAGCAGCACAATTTGAAATGGGAAATACCTTAGGATGGTTTGAAAGATATAGTTTATTGGCGTTTGCCTACCAAGGTTTAAATGCCGATCGCTTGCTTTTTGATCTCATTCAAGAGAATAAAAAGGGCACGATTGGGGATATTGTAGCGAGTTTAGTTCGCACGGGATTAGAGGATGAGATTATCAAACCGGGACGTAAGTTTCCTTACAGACTGTTCTCGGAGTATAGAATGTATACCACCAAAGATTATCCTCGCTGGAATGCCTACACATGCGCAGGACTTTTAGCCGCCTGTATTGTTAATGTTGGAGCGAGTCGGGCAGCTCAATCGGTTACCTCCGTCTTTTCAGGGTTTAGCGATTTGTGCATGTTCGAGTCAGGTGGTCTGCCTGATCCTGATTGCGGACGAGTCATGGGCGTCGGACTGGGGCTGACCAAATTCTCGCATAATGAGGGGGGATGTGGTGGTATCGGCACATTGACTCTTGATAGTGACCTAATACGCCATACCTCAGGATTTATCTCACCGTGCCTTGCCGCCGCTATGTGTCTCGATAGCGGGACGCAGGTGTACAGACCGGAAACGACAGCGGGTGCATTTTTTAGGATTAAACAGGTCCTTCCCATTTTAAGTGACCCGCTCAAAAAAATTGCGGAGGCAGCAGAGAGAGTAAAAAGTGCTCTCTAAAAAGAGGATGTGAAAATTATGCCAATGAAAGAGCGACGTGGGAAAAATAAATCAAAAGAGTTTCAATCTCAATTCTATCCTGGATTCGGATATGTGGCGGACCGAAGACGGAAAGTGGTCGATCGGAGTCGGCGTCTTGTGAAACTGCGAAATATTCCCGATGATGACATTGTGCGATTGCTGGGACATCGGGCGCCAGGCGGATTATACCTCTCACTCCATCCTCCTTTAGATGAATTAATGGAAGCCTATGACCCCATCAAAGAGCTCGTTGTCCCGACCCCAGGCGCAAATTCAGGGGATCGACTACGATTCGTTCAGATGGTAGATAGTTTTTGGAGAGCGCCTATAGCCCCATGGTTGCGGCAGCGCCTGTATTTCACGCGGTTTAGAGGGGTTGATACCGTAGTAGAAGCAGAGCGCACGCTCTTAGAAATGCGAGAGCGGGATGTGGAAGCGGTAACCAAATTGATGATTGAAATGGAAGTTTTTGATACGGCGCGCACGGCCTTGCGATCCATCACGCCCCAAGGGCATTCTACACGGTTGGATGAAATGGATTTGATGTTCGATGCGCGGAAAAGATATATTCTGGATTTTGACTCGGGCCATGTTGCTTATATCAAAAACATGCACGCTGAAACTTTGGATAAACCAATTCCTTTAGGATTCCCGGTACCAGACAATGAATTAAAAGCAATCGATGTCACCTTTCGTTATGATACGAGCCAGTATAAATCGAAAGCGGAAGTGCTGATAGTGCTAAGCAGAATAGGAGAATTACGAATATTAGGAGGCTATAAGCCAGATTTAATTAATAATATGTAGGAGAGAGAAAAATGTCAGGACCACTTCAAAAAGGAAAACTTCCGAAAGAACTAACTTCCGAAATGGAATCGACCGCAAAGGCTTCCCAATATCTACGTGCGGCAGTACGAGCACTTCGGGATTTTTTGCCTATTGAAAAGAAACGGCGTGTTTGGAAAACGCTAGAGAAAATTTTCGAAGCTGAACCCATAAAACAATCCGATTTTCAGATGTATCATCGTGGCGGATATGCCCAATCCCCCCAAAAAACGGCTTATCAAAAAGAGGGGATGGAAATTGCCTTGGAACGCAATATCCCCGCGTATCAACAGAGTTTAATGGAACCCATGGGGCAACGCGACCTCCGATCGGTTACGATTTCCCAAACGGATATTCGAGTTGAGCCGGAGGCTTTGCACTACCTGAATAATTTTGCTATGCAACAGATGTATGATGATATTAAACGGACGGTAATTCTCAATTTAGATATCCCGCACCGGACCATTCAGGTTCGAGCCGGGAAAGAGGTGACCCCAGAATCGGTCAATCAATATCTCCGCTCCGTCCAGCATACAATAGGCGGCGGTTCCATTCTTTTAGAACAAGTTGCAGACGTTGATCCAGTGCTCACCTCCGATGCCTACTGCAAAATTATCACGGGAAACGATGAAATTAAAGATTTTATAGATCCGAGGTTTATAATTGATATCGATAAGATGTTCCATGAATCCAAAGTCAAGAAACTGAAAGAAGCGATTGGAGATACGATTCACCTCGTAATTCGTGCGCCAACAATAGCTGTCCGAACTGCTGACGCAGGAGCCGCTTTCAAATGGGGGGCAATGAATAGCATTATTGCCTTCATCGGAACTTATCGACTAGCCCGTGATAGTGTTATCTCGGACATTGCATTTGCCACGCGTCAAGCGAATGTTGTACTTTTAGGTGATAGAGGATGGCCTTCCCGTGCACATGCGTTCAATGAGTATGGAGGGATTCCTTTCGGATATTTGGCAGACATTTGTCAAGGGGATTCTGAATTACCCGCCAAGCCCTTCCTTCAAGTCGCATTAGAAAACGAAGAGCTAGCACGAAAGTACATCTCGAAGACGTTAGGATGCCTAAGTATTGTTGTCCCTGTACTTTCTGAAATTTGGGCAGGGCTTTACGGTTCAGATAATTTTAGTCTCACACCGGGTCTAGTTGTCGCTTCGATTTGTGCAGATATCCAAGAGGATTTCCTCGATATCATGACTAATTTAGCCTCCAAATATTTTGCGCGAATTACGCGCACTAACATCCATGTTGTCCCAGCTCGCTGGTATAACCTTCGCTGGGTAATCGAGACCATCGTCCACGAGATCATGACCACCATGGAGAAATACCCGACAATGATGGAACTTCTCTGGTCGGGAATTCAACGCACCTTTCTGCTGGGATCGATGGCAGCGAATATGGCTGCACTACTCACGGGGTCTACAACTGCAGGACTTTGGGCATTGCGTTATACCAATGCGCTCTTAGTAAAAGAAGGCTGGCTACGCTCAGCAGCAGGCGATGAGATGGTCGATCATATTGGAATGCCGAACTCCTGTTCGCTCCGGCTAGAAGAGGGAGGTCTTCCCGAGCTCCAGGGCATGAATTCACCTGCTAATATCTTTGGTATTGCCCAAGCCTATGGAATGGCGGGTCTGGGATATTGTGCAGCACTGGCACGAGGAGATCCGTGGGTGTGCTCGCCAATTGTTAAAGTGGCGTTTGCGGATCCTTCCTTGAAATTCAATTTTAAAAATCCGCTCGCCGATATTATCGCGGGCGCACAGAAAACCTATAAACCTGCAGGGGAACGAGCCCTGAAAAAGGAGGCATAAAGATGGCAGAAAAAGTAAAGCCAGGAAAAGGGGCTTCTCAAGACAAAAAGGAATGGTGGGAAGAAGAGTTCCAAGGCGAATGGTGGAAAGGTGTCGATTGGATTAAGGATCACGGCGCCGAACCTTCCGGCATTATGCTTTTTGTTGATTATATGCTCGATAAAGCAATTATTACCCCCGATGCCGTTAAGATTGCCAGTCTGATCCCACACCGGCTGATTCTGCTGGAAATCGTACATCCCACCAAAGGTGCAGAACAACTCTCATTCATGATCTCGCCGACCTCCGTAAATCCTGGTCTTCCAGATGCGGAGCCTGATTTGGTGCTCAGCTTCAATTACTACGATCTCGCGCGATTCCTTATGGATAAGGAGAAGGATTTCACCATGCCGTTCTGGTTAGGACGGGCTCGTATCTATGGCAATTTGACGGTCTTAATCGATTTAGCGGATATCTTAGAAGTTGCGAAAGGTAAGAAAATTGATAAAGCTAAGGAGAATCGCCCCTTCATTTGGCCTGTGGGGCACCCATAAATGAGGTGAAAGTAGAAATGGCAAATGAGAAGAAACCGTTCTTAGATGTGAATGATGTTACCGTAGAATTCGTGCGTGGCGAACCCTCAATCAAAAATATTACATTTTCAATAGCTGAAGGGCATTCTTTCGGCATTCTAGGCAAATCCGGGTCTGGCAAATCTGTTCTGATGAATGCAATCCGCGGGACCAAGGAATACCAGCCGATTAGAGGAGAGATCATCTTCCACATCTCGTGTTGTCCAAGCTGTTTTTGGATAGAGTATGCCAGCAAAGCAGGAAGCGTCTGTCCTAAATGCGGCGGCACCCTTGAATATAAAGATGTGAATTATTGGGAAGAACGAAAGAATTTCACACCGCTTTCCTACGGACTCTATAATCGCATTTCCATTATGTTTCAAAGAACCTTCGGGATATTCGGCGAACTCCCTGTAATGACGAATATTGAGCGCATCCTAACCAAAATCAATTATCCGCAAAAAATGATAACAGCGCGAGGAGTGCGGCTCCTCCAGCAAGTGCGGCTGTCCCATCGTGCAACGCACCTTGCCCGCGATCTTTCTGGTGGTGAAAAACAGCGTTCGGTATTTGCGATGTGTCTAGCACGGGATCCGCTCCTCTTTATTGCGGATGAACCTACCGGAACTTTAGATCCCGTTACCGCAGTTGCAGTTCATGATGTAATGAAAGAAATCGTGCGGGAAGAAGGCTTAACCCTTCTCGTCACCTCACATTGGCCCACAGCGGTCGTTGAGCTCTCAGAAGAAGCTATCCTGCTGGAAAATGGGATTATGGTCTCCAAGGGCGATCCCCAAACCGTGGCGAATGAGTTCTTGCAGAAGATGGGGGAGGTCGCAATAGAGCGGCGCGCGCTCCAGAACCCGCTGATCCATGTTCAAAATTGCTTTAAAACCTATTACACCCACGATCGGGGCGTTGTGAGGGCGGTCAATGATATATCCTTCGATGTGATGGATGGAGAAATCTTCGGACTGGTGGGCGTTTCAGGCTCCGGCAAGACCTCCTTGGTCCAAATGCTGATTGGCGAAAAGAAAATAACGACGGGGAAGATCGAGGTTAAGGTC